>JGI24500J29687_10029595_pt1 | contig 23517 bp, 30 predicted proteins | sample BioPla2RNA1_FD_29687 | JGI IMG/M metagenome (IMG submission 29687) | reverse complement strand
CACCGAGAATATTGTTATGACAATTTATACCGAATTTATTAAAATTACAAGCGGCTCCCAATGTTATTGAATAACAATTATCATCAAAGAAATTCGATTTACCTATATGGTATCCTGCAGCACCTCCGCCGAAATTAGCATAACGATTTAACAAAACGATATCATTCAGTTCATATTGTTTATCGAACATCACAGTCGGGTCACCCGGACCGCCACCAGTAAATTTTTTATATTTTAGTTTTATAATATTATTTGAACAATAGTTTTTAGTAAAATTTTCTGTTAATGTTCTTTCAAAATTAGAGGCATCCAGTATACTTGTCCCGTCCCATAAGTTAAAGGTATAAACATAAGTATCAACACCACTATCAAGGTCAAGTACACCATCAGTTAGTTTTCGCTTAAACTGTATATTCTTAAAATCATATGGCACATCATTATTGAACTCATCTACCATTCTATAAATGACACCTTTACCATTAACCTCATCTGCCCAAGCAAATCTACTGGTATCGTTGTCTAAACAATACTTCAACTTCCACGCTTCTAACTTACTATTATCAAAGTAGTCCAGTCCAGACATATACCCTTCACCTACATTGATGATAGTCCTTATCGCGTCTGAGCCTTCTTCATACTCCAGGCTTGCATAGTCGCCATCGTCTATTACCTGGTACCCCCAAACAACATCTCCAATACCTACATCTCTCTTCTCAGTTAATAAATACTGTGATAAGGCGCCATCATTATTTGATTCTTCATGTGATAACCATCTATACAGCGTTAATCCTTCTATGACAACTGAGTCTACATAAAAGTATCTCTCTGCTGGGTATGAAGCACTGTGCTCAAACCAGGGCAAAAGCTCTCCACCTTCCTCAACCTTCTTATGTGCCGCCCTTGCATTCTCGTTTAACTTATCTACAGCATCAGCTGTGACAATTATATCAAACTGATGTCCTGCACTTTGAGTATTCTCTTGAACTGTAGTTGTCACATAGTCTGTAATACGATATTGTTGCCCCGGTGTTAATTCACCTTCATCTCTTTTATCTTTCAATTCTTGCCAAGTAACTTCTACTAGTGGGATTGTGTTAGTGTCATTGAACGAAGCCGCAATATTATCTACATAAGTTTTATCAGCTTTTAATGCTAATTTATTATCACTGTTTACAATAGTTTCATAAGTACCACTCAATTTACGATCAATATCGTCGTAAGTTGCTTGATCTAACTCCACTGTACTTATTTTAAAATATTTTCCATCTTCCCAATAATAAAATTTATTAGACTCAAGATCAATATATAGTCGATTAATATTCCCGTATACTGGGAAGTTCTTTTTTGATGGATATTTGTGTATTTCAAAAAAATTCATAATTATTCCTCCACAAAAATAAACACAGTTTTAGTACCGCTATTGCGGTTATAGATTCGGAACGTATGGTTACCGTTGCTGTCCGGACTCATCGTACACTGTATTTCGTAATTCCCGTACGTTTGTGAACTAGCGTCAAGGATCAATGACATCAGTCCCTTGTAAGGTACACGCATCACATATGTATATTTACCGTTATTTATTTCCATTAGTGTTATTGCACGAGCTGTATGTTGGTTTAATGTGATGTTAAGATAACTACCTGCGCTAAGCGTTTGCTGAATTTCCCGCACTTTTAAAGTGTTCGTAAGATTTACAAAACTACTACCGTCATAAATATATAATTGTTTGGTGTCTGTCGTGTAGCGTAACTCATATGGTACGGGGTTTGTTGTAAGATTACTGCTTGTACCGCGTTTAATTCTTATAATCATATTAACCTCTTTCTACCAGAAATGTGACAACTTCCGGATGATCTTGTGCTTGACCGAACCTATTATATGTTATTGTACAAGAGCCCATTGTAGGTTTTGTATACGTATACCAAGTGTACCCTTGTGAGTATTCCCTGGGTGGGAGGAATGTGAAATTTTGTTCGTTTCGTTCTGGCGACGGTAGACTCATAATATATCTACGCGGATAAAGATCTAAATTTGGATTATGACGAACAACAGTTATATGGCTAATTGTCGTCGGGGACAGCTGAATCGTTATCGAACAGGAACTTTCACCTGCATTTAAAGTTTCTACAAATGTATCAACTTTGTAATCACCAGCAACGACATTACTTCCAACGCCGAGGCGTTTAATGTCGGTAAAAAACTTTAGTTCATATGGGTCAGAGCCACTATAGATGACATGACTAAATTTACCGCGTTTGATCTTAATTGTGTTTGGCGATACTACCATCTACCACGTTCCTCCATCAATTACATCCGGCGGTGTGCTAATACCTATTACCCAATAATCCTCTCCATTGGTGCTTATACGATAAATATGTCCATCATATCTGCAGAGNAAAAGCGCGGCAGCACTATGCGACTGTCCTGTGTCAGTATTAAACTGTTGTAGTGTTTCCGACGATTTACCAGGATCTGCGTACGCACGTACTAAAAAATATTCCCCATACAGTCCTTGGGAAATGTAGGTGGTGCTGCTATCTAAATAATCAAATTGTTTCCCATTAATATCATAACCAAGACTTACACCGGGTGCGATAGTCCCAAAATCATAAGGACTTTTCATATAAAACATTTGCTTCGGATTAGTGCCGGGGATATAAACATAGTCAACTTCAAATATTTCTTCTTGGTTATAATCGTGTATCGTAACAGGTACTAAACTACTTGGTATACGACCATCGTTGCCAACTTCTAAATAACCTTCGGTCGCGTTTTTATCGGCTTTTTTATAGTAGTTGGCATCTGCGTGTATTTTAGGATAGACATTGCCGCCAACAAACAGTAGATCTTTTCCACCGCCGTTACCAATATAAAGTGTTTTAGTACCAATATCATAACCGAGTTCACCTTCTAATAACTCTGTTGGTTCTGTGACACCCCGTTTAATTTTAATTGTTCTCATAATTCCCCTCCATCGATAACTTGTTGTTTTTGTCCATAGCGTATATAGCGTACCCGCATCTGATCTTGTGCATGTGCGGTTACGCATATATAATGTTCATCGTCGTCTTCGACATAGTATATTGATCCAGGAATGCCGTCACCAGGTAAGTCATCAAAAGACTGCACATAGTAAAGGTCGATGTCATCCGTTGGCGGCAGAAGTGACGCAGGTACTTGGACATGTCCCGGACGATCAGGATCTGCAACAAGTTTAACACCTTCGGTTTTTAAAGCGAATCCTGTAGTCGCATGTTGTGTTTCCGCCAAAGTATAACCTACAGGGTTTAACAGCGTCTTGACACCAACAGGACCTCCAATAAATAATCCAACGCCGTCTGGACCGACAGTATCGTAATAAGGCACAAGTGCGATTTCACCTTCTTGTAATTGGTGGTCATTAATAAGTGTTTTATTAACACGCTTAAATTTAATAATATTTGCCATTAAAAAGTACCTCCATCAAATATATGTGTATCCCAGTTGTGAAGTTCAATTAAGTTAGTACCATTAGAAGAATGATATAGTTTATTCTCTGCGTATGTTGCATATAGCACGCCTTGTTTATAAGGTGTGGGAATTGCCGCAGTACTATTGTAAAAACGTATCTCCGATCCAATGGATGCTGGCATAAACTCCAGTGGAATCTTACCGTCATAAAGTGGACAGACGTCACCTACTTGATATTCAGTGTACTGTGAATAGTGTTTACGCGGTAAATATTTACTGACATATACACTTTCTGAAATGTGATTCTTATTGTTAGTAAGTAACACCTTTTCCGTAGTATCATCCGACATTCCAACATAGAGATTCTTTGTTGTTTTGTCGTAAGCAAGTTCTCCGCGCTTTAATTTTAATGTGCTAAGTCCTGCTGTAGTTCCACGTTTAATTTTTATAATCATATATACTCCTCCTATTACTCATATTCGCCGCCATCAATTATGACATTATCGACATTAATCATATCTTCTAACGGGCGTAAACTAGTGAGTTTAATTAGTGTGCCTTTATATGCTCTATATTGTTCACCATCTAGAATATAGAGTGCGTCTTCATCAGGGTCTTCTACATCTAAACTGTCGATCTCAATAATTTTTATTTGTGCGTTTGCAATTTGGCTAGGCACAACATGTCCTGTTTTAGTAAGATCGGCTTTGTATCTATACAGATATGAAAGTAAACCAAGTTCAGACGCCTTAGAGAAATCATGAACAGTGTCCGCGCTATCATATATGCCGAGCAATAAATCTTGAATGTTTTTTAAAACTTCAGCGTTATCATTTGTTTGTTGTACGAGGGTGTTTATAATTTTGTTCCACTCTTGAACGGATAGCGTATTTGCTTGCTCTTTTGCTTGGTACGGGATGTCATTAAACATTACTAATTTTTTACGTATTTTCATTATTTATTCACCACGCCAAGGACGTATCCTTTCTCTATAAGATCAAGTTCTTTGTATTTAAGATGTACGGCTTCAATAATACTTGCGACTGCAATACTACCAAACACAACTAATACCGTTTCAAAATACATATTGAACGCTAACTCCAATTGTCTTTCTATAATATACTTAAGGGCTAGACCGAAAGTAATAAGTAAGATAAACAACAAGAATTTCGGAATGGACTTAACAAGTCCTTTACCAATACCAGGCTTCCAGGACTTCGTCCAGCTGGAAATGTCTGCGCTGATTTTAAAGACCGCTAAAATACCGATAAGAATTATTGGAAATACAATTACAGTGCGTTGCTGTGTAACACCTGTACGAATTAAGAAATAAACAAACGGAAAAATATAACCGACAACCAGTGACATCCAATAATAAAGTACACGCTTTTGCCAATTAGTCATAAGCTTACTCCTTATCTAAAAAGCTATCTAATAGTGTTTTTGTACGGGATACAGCTGTTGTGACTACCTCTTCAACTTCCGGAACAACATCAGGAATAATGTTTTCTTTGACATCTTTAACGGCAGGCTTTACGACAATCTCATTAAACTTGTTTTGTAATCTAATCTTCTCGTCAATTGGAAGTTTAGAAGCCATTGTTAAATAACTAATCGCTTCGAAAGATGCAGCAACAACTTGTTCAAGGTACGCATTCTTCTCTTTTTCTTTTTCAATTTCAACTTGCGCCCGTTCTTTTGCTGCTTTACCGTCTTCCATAAGTTTAATAAGATCTTTTTGGAACGACTCAAAGAGACCTTTTGATTTGGCTGAGGCTAATAATTGTCTTATCATCAACACACTGAATGTAATAAGTGTGCCTAATGTCACACCGCCAAACAAGGTGTAACCCCAATAGTTTTCAAAAAACTGAATAATTGCTTCCATATACATTTCTCCTTTATTTGTTTTGTTGTTGTTGTCCGGTAACTATCTTATACGCTGTGGCAAAACTTGTTCCAGGATTATTTGCCATATAGCGTTGTGCTAAGAAATAGGCGTTGCCTGCATCAGCGGCTGCACCCGCCATTGCTACTTGACCACGAACATTTGATTGATTTAAGTAATCCATGTACGCTTGATCCTGCGCTGTGAGGTAGGCACCAGTCGCTTCAAGACGCGCTTGATTTAATTGTGCTGCATTTGCATTCAGCGCTTGTATATTGGTCATCAATGTTTGCATGTCTTGGTTTGCAATCTGAGCTTCGCTCATTCCTGCACGCAAACGTGCCATCCGCTCATTGCGTACTTGGTCGGCGATCTGCTTCACTACGTGTGCTTGTTGCATGGCTTGTTGTTGGTATTGCGCTTCCGCGATACTGCCGGCGACCGTTGCTTGATTAGCGTAAACTTCTGTGAGCCGTCGGTACATCTCGTCCCCGCTCGTCCCTTTCTTAAGACTGTATAAATCTTTATAGTATTCGTTAAGGGCATCTTCGTAAGGGTTTTCTCCATCAGATTCGGTATCATCACCTACATACGTTCCGTCTTCATTTATTTTGTACACTTGCGCTAAATATTCATCATATGGTAAATATTCTCCAGTAACAAAGTTATAATAATTTCCGTCAGAGTCTTGAGGCACGCCTGCTGTTAGATTTCCTTTAGGAACTCCGACAGGCACTACACCAGTGTACGCATTGTACTCGGACCAAACCTCTTCACCGCCGTTATACTTAATAAAATTTTTTAAATAGTCACTGCCGCGACTAACTCTTTTTCCGTTGTTTAAAAACTCCAAGATCGCATAACGCCCATCATCGGCATGCTTTTTAGATGTTCCTGGTTGTCCTTTATTTTGTTCTGCATACGGCAGCGATTGTCCAGTTTCCGTATTTAAAAATACGTAACGTTTATTCCCTCTTGTAGCTGCATCATGATGTGCGTCTTCTAAGCCTCTTATAACAGCAGTAATACCAGGAACGCCTGCAACATATTTCCAGCCTTCCCAGGCTCTTTGACTCTTGTCAAGCGCATCAATTACAACAAATTCATTTTTATCGTTATAATACCCATAGATCCACTTACTCATACTATGTCTCCTTCTTCTTGAAGTTCTTTAATTTGTGTTAAAAGTTCTTGAATATATTCATCAACGTCTTTGCGTAGAGGTTTATCCCCAAGAATAAATTGCAGGTGTAAAGGAAACACTCCTTTATATTTGTGTGTCACGCGACCTTCATGATCGTTTAAAAGTACTTCGACATCACACACACCGTCGCTTGCTTTTGCTACACGTGTAAGATCGACAAATATATTATTACCTTTGGCAATGTGCGTACGATTTATAATAAGAGTAGGTGTAAGATGATTCGTGCCATGTTCAAACTGATACACAATGTGTGTATTCTTTAATGACTCAGCGACTTTCATCGGTGCTACAAACACTTTGCGGTTTTTTAGAATTAAACGCATTACACCCTCCTCTCTTTATATACGATACTATATTCGTATATTTTATAATTACCTTTGGCAACGGTTTCCAAACACATGCGTAAGGTTTTACCAACACCTAAGATGTTTGTACGGTGTGTGATGAACACATTTGATAAATAGTTTTTGAAATCTAACAATAATGTGTTGTTGGCGATATCAACGGCATTAGTAGTTACTTTATCAGTATACACTTTTCGCCCGTTAATGTCTTGTACATCTAATATAGTATCATACATTGTGCGGGTTGTAACTCCGTCAACGTATGTTTTTACATTATAATAGATGTCTTGAGCGTCAATATTCTTAAAGGTGACACGTAAGTCACGGAACCGTTTCCGCAGGTGGTTGTTCAAATTAATTGTTCCTGTATCCATAAGCGTATGAATCGGCAACGGTTTAAAGTCCGAAAGAATATTTACATCATAATAGGTGTTTGCTTTTCGAGTAATAAGCATGTTTCCGTGTTCTTTATTAATTAGAACTTCTTCACCATCTACAAATATTTTAGCACAAATATTCGAAAATCCGATAGTGTCATATAAATAATAACGATTATTAATGATGTCATAATTCAAAACAACTGTTATTTTGTGTGCGACAGTGTAATATATTCGAATTACATTAATCGTTAATGCCGCGTCTATTTGTACATCCTCACGTACACACGGTTCGAGTCCGTATCTCTGGAGTCTCTCGTTGATGTACTCATCGTAATTTAATAAGAAATCATTTGCTGAACCATTAATTAATTGTAAGGAAAATCGCGTATCACTATTGATCATTGTGTTCGGTTTTATTAAATATAATTGACCTTCTGCAGAATAAAATAAAACCATTTGATTGAATACTTGGATAACCTTTTTATATTTTTCATCTGTCGCAATATTATATAACACTTGTTGGGAAGTCCATATTGACGGTTGTTCTTTTTCTTCTTCCGTAATGGAGATACGATGGAGTGCGTAAAGATGTTGTGTTGTAAATACTAATAAGATATTTTTATATGGCAGTACTTTGACAACACGCTCGTTGAATTGGAAACTTTTATGCTCTTTGTAGTGATAGTATGTAAGAGGCTCCGAGATATATACAAAGTTGTCACTCCACGTCACTACCATCGTATCTTCAAAAATAACATAGTCTTTGCTTTCAGTTATCGCGTCGACATGTTTATCATACACTAAAGGAATCGTTGTGACCTTTCCGGGTGTATATGTCAATAGGCTGGCAGAGGTGTACATTTGTCCGGCTTCAACATACATTTGTCGCTCTGCAAGTACACCTTCACTATACGTTCGTTCAGTATCTTTATTGTAGGGGGCGAAGTAAAAGCGGATATGATACCCGTTCTTGAAGAAGTCACTATCAATGTACTTACGAAGATTAGATGAAGAGACAAATAAAGGTACCGACACTTCTGTACCCATATAAAATTCTAAACGCGGAGGCTCAGTCACAACCAAATAAGGTTCGCTTGTTCCTAAACGATACGCTGTCCTGTTTTCACCTACAATACCTATAAGACGGTAATTATCAAAATACTGAAGAGGAATGTAAACAAAGCCAAATAATACTTTATCTGCAGCAATATATGTGCGACATTTGGCTTTGATTGGCATTACTCTAAAAATAATTTTATCAAGAATACCGCCACGGCTATATGCTCCTGCTTCGACAAATTTAATAACATCTTCAGCTTTAATGAAAGGTGAATCACCTTCTGTTTCATAAGGAAGTAATAGCGGCGTGTTATTATCTTCTATAGCTTTAGCAACACTGACACTGCCTCCATCGATCATTGTTGACGTCTTTACATGGTCACCATCTTTACAATATTTACTCGGCATCCACATATAGTTTGTCTGTAAGACTGGAGGATTGTACGCAAGATCTAACGGCGTACCTTCAAAGAAAGTTTTACTTACAGTGTAAGTATCGCTATTGTATGTGAACTCAGTTCCAACATCCACTTTATCCGCACTTGTAGTGGTTGTGTATTCGAACCATGTGTCTGCGTCGATGTGCTTGATCCATTTAAACGTACTTTCTGACACTCCTGTATATCGTAATGTCGTACCGTCGTTAAGTTCAACGTACGGTGTTATAATGTGAGCTCCCCAATCCTCGTAGCCTAAGGCATTTATTTCGGTGTTGTGTCTGGAGTATTTCATGTAAACATTATCGGAATTATTATATTTATCGTTTAATGCGAATGGGACAATCTTATCATAATTAGAAATATTAGTGCGTGCACCTACACTTACATCTTCATACGTGGTATTAGGTTCAGTTGTTGATCCTAATAAAAACATATAGTCTTTACTCTCCGCATATTCTAAAAACTCAATCAAATCTTCGTGTGTCTTCAAGGATGTGATTCTTCTTTGTAATTCCTGTAATTCTGTACGTGCTTCATCAAAGAAGCTCCTATTTGCATAATGATTATCGGCAGAGTCGAGTGTCCCGCTTTGAAATAAATCATATCTATTTAAGTAAGGGAACGTGCCAAATACCGGCGTGGATTGTCGTATTCTCTGCTTCACAAGCGTAATTATTTTTTGTGCACCTTTATAGACGCGGTCTTTACTTGTACGGGTTTCCATATCCGTCATATTTTCAAGATCAGCGAACACACGTGTTGTTTTATCTTCAAGATCAATCCAGCCTGTCGTATAGGTATTGTCTAAATTATTTTTTGATAAAGTATCGGTTGAGGTTACTTCAATTGAATACGCCCAGGCATTTGTATCAAGTTTGATATTCTCTGGTTTATCTAATTCGAAGTGCGGAATAAAAACAACATCAGTGTTGGTGTTGATGTTATTTATGTAATATACTTCGTGATTCGCATTACGTACATATACATTACCTACAGTGCTGATGAAGTCGTCAGGACGGTTGTTACGATATATCTTTTGTATCGGATTAGGGATAATATTACCGCCGAACGCAATATTACGTTCATGTAAAATGTACGATCCTGGTTGTTCGTGATTTAAATGAAAGAAAGTTAACTCATTACGAGCCGCATTATAGTGGGCAGTGTATGTTGTCACCTTTTCCCCATCTAATAAAAGGCGTACATAGATTTTACGGACGCCGTGTTCGTCATAAATATATTCAGGATATGTGTCAGTAAGCGTGTGTATAATAGTATTCGCATCAATATCACCACTGATTACTGCTTCTTTCACGATCGGGATGTACTCATCTTTATAGTTGTATTCTTGTAGATCAACAACATACGCGCGCATGACATTAAAATCCATAATAATATAATTAACCGAGTCATCATCTTTAAAGATGATAGCATTGTCGCTGATATATGTTTGTTTCAGCGAGGTTGTTATATACCCTTTACGCGGTGCAATTGATCTTCCAGTCTCCGCAATATCAAAATTATAAAGCAAACGAAAGATTCCTTCGTTCAAAGCATCGTGCGTAACTGCGACACCGATAAACCTGGTATTATCGTAATACGACTTTTCAGTATAACCTTGAACAGATTTCCTAGCCATGGTATCCCCATTCTACACGCACACCGTTATCCCACTGCATGTCCCAGTCTTGTGGTTTATTCTGTTCAAGTATTTCACAATACACGACACGTCCGTCCACATAGGCAAAAGCATTATAGCCAATTGCGTACACACGCTTCGGGATTATTATTGTTTTTAAATTCGAACAAACGCTTTCAAATGTGCCTGATGCAATTGACATCGGAACGCCGATCGGCTCGATGTATAAAGTACTCCCCTTAAAGTCTTTTACCATAGGTTTGTCTAACTCTTGAAAGGTACTCGGAAGTCTAACACTTTCAATTTGCGGTGACAGTTCAAAAAATCCAGGTGTTAGGCGGCGGACTGTACGTCCCTCAATATGATTAGGGATGTTTAAGTTTTTAATAAGGGAGACATACGGATCCTTAATACTTACAAGCCCGTGATTATTGACAGACAATGTGTAGAATTTCTCCCACCGTGCTGTTAGAATTACATCATCAAGTAACTCATACACAGTTCCTACAGGGTACTCTCTACCATCCTGTCCATACCAACCGACAAATTTATACACAAAAATACCATCATTCGATATAATTTCACGCGTAGGCATGTCCATTACAGTGAAGTGGTCGCGATACTTATACGAAGTAGTGTCCACAGGTGCGCGAACAGTGCCAACAATGTTTGCATTATTCAAAGCATACTGGACACTAAAACGAAAAACGTCGATACCTTTATCGCTCACGCCTTCTGCAATTGAAGAAGTGTTAGGGAAAAAGACACCGACGTCGCCGCCTTGTAAAAATACTGAAGGTATATTATTAAACTCCCGTTGGAACATGCTGAAGAGTGCATCATCAACGTCTTGGGCAAATTTATTAAAGACCGTTGTGAACTCTTCATCACGTGCGAGAATCTCCATCGCAATGAATGGTACAACAATACTTAAAATATATTGATCTTTAATAATCTGTACACCGCGTACACTGTAAGTCGCTTCTTGACGATCGAGGATTTTTGACATGGGCGGAAAGTTAGCGCCTAAAAAATCATTTATTTTTATAATCGCTTTATCCGCGTCGTACTTAATGTCGTCCCAATGTACTGTATAGCCTACAGCAAGACGATTAACTCTTTCGACAATATCACTTTGTTTCAGCATAAAATCTCCTGGTGTTTAACCTAAAGATATTATAGCACACATTTCAAAAAGTTAAAACAAATTTATTGACGCTTAGCAGCTTCTGCAAGTAATTGTTCCATCGTTAGATCACCTGTGATGGCGGTGTCCTTAGGTGTTGCAGGGTTTGGAGTTGGTTTTTTATAGGTACGATTTTGCTGTGCATCCCACTTAGCACGTTCGGCTTCAACCGCTTGTTTAACTTGGTCAGCAATTATTTGTTCGCGGTAGACAATATGATATAAGTCATCAAGAGTCCCGCCCGACGCAATCCAAGCATACGGATTTTTCTTAACCGCAAGGGAGTCTTTAAAGAAAGTATTAATATCGGATGCTTTTAGGTTACGCTCAATTTGCAGTTCGGTCAAGGCGCGCTCCATCCCGACGCGTAATTTTTCCTTTTCAAGCTCAAGTTTTTCTTTTTCGATTCGATCGATCTCAGCTTGAACTTCAGGACTAATTCCGCGCTGTTCAGCCTTGGCTTTAACGTCTTGCTCATCCATGTATGCGGATAACGCGTCATAATCAACCTCACCGTCCACAGTGAAATCTTTTAAAGTAACATCATAGTTACCGGTGGTAAGGCGACGTATTGTTTCGTTGATACGTTTTAAAGTACGCTGTTCTTGATTAAGCCGTTCCCGTAATTCTTTAACAGGATTTTTCTTCGGCTCTGCCGGGTCTTCCGCCGGTGTATCTACTTTCGTAGTTGTTGTGGTCGGATCTTTTGGATCTTCCTTTTCTGTGGATGGAGTTTCCGGGGCAGCTTCTTCTTCAGCAGGTGTTTCATCTTCAGGTGGCGTTTCAGCATTACTTGCAGGATCCACCTCAGGTTCAGTCTCAGGCGCAGCTTCGCCTAACAATTCTTCTAATGATAATTTTTTTGTCTCCATATTCATTCTCCTTTTTGTATTGTATATAGAACATTAAGTTCGTGTGTAAGTTCCGCGATTCGTTGTTTAACATATTGCATGACTTCTTCGCGCGATACTGCGATAGGTTGGATACTGTTTACGATACGCACATTAAGTTGTTTTCGTCCAGTCTTTAATTTAGACACATATGACGGAGATACATTGTACTTAACGGCAAGATCTTTATTTTTATATCCGAGTGCAAGGTCGGCTAATATTTTTAAATCAGTTTGAGGATCAATTCTGCTCATTGTCTCGCGCCTCCTCAACAATTTTACGTACAGCGCGTGTGTCTTTATCTGTTGTTTCGCCTAAGAATTGGTAACTTATCGCACGTCGTGCAATTAAATTACTCATGAGTTGTCCTTCCATAAAGCTATTAGAGTAATCAATGGCAAGCGGAACTTGGAGTAAGAGCGGTGTTATCTTCACAATAACATTGATAATAATCCAAAGTACCCCTTGTCCTGTCGCTCCGTTAATCGTAAAGGTCAATAACGCGGCGAAGGCAATTGCTAAGATAAGCGATAGAAGTATTTTTTGTAATGCATCTTTTGAGATGCGTTTAGCATCAGATTTAAGATTTGAATAACTGTCAACAGCATAGCCGCCTCCGTTCGTACCGTTGTAGATAAACATCGGATGCACATAGACAAAGTGCTTTACACGACCATTAACTACATAATCATTAATGTAATCATCATCGAGCATTGATTTTAAACGTTCGCGCTTTAAATAATAACGCCGCTGTCTAAATGTAAGATTTTTTAATTGAAATCCTGGTGTATCGCGGAAAAATTGTTTAATTTTATACGGTGTCCTACGCTCGAGGCGGTCAAGTTTAACCTTAACATTTGCAGTGTGTTGTTGTATCTTGCGGCGTTTGTTAAACGTGTGATCCATCCACGGTTCGAAGACATCAGGATTTAGTAACGTTTCTACAATAACTTGCATTTGTTTTGATAAATCAACATAACGCTCGTAACGCTCTTTTGCTCTGACAATCAGATAGTTAAAAAGCGCGTAAAACAAAAGCACGGAAGATAACATTGATACTCCTGTTGACATATACCACGCTGTCGATTCATAGAAGAACTTTGTATAAAAGAACACATTGCCTTTAATGACTAAAGAATCGGCATAATCAACATACTCCCCGTGAATTTCAGGATCGTACGCACGTAGTGCATTATTAATATCGTTTTCCGATTTCCAAGTGAGGCGGTACTTATCACTGCCGACATAGGTTTGATTACCGAAAAACAGTTCCACCCCTTTGTTTTCAGGTTTTGTTAACATCCGATACTGTGTGTAGGGTAGATTACGTACCTCAACAGTATACTGGGTGCCACCTTCAATGAGTGGTAGAATCGAGTTAATCCCCAAAATAAACAAAAAGGTCAGCAACAAAAAGAACACACTGCGTGCTTGTTTATTACTGACCAAGACGGTCGCTTTTGTTATTGTTCTGTCGATTTTTCCCATAGTTCTTCAAGTGCTCCGCTGATTTCATCATAAGCAGTGTCGCGCTCTTCAACAGTTTCGAATGTGATAATAATTGGTTGTGGCATGTTCACTAAGTAGATAGACATTACACTTAACGTAACCTCGCCATCACTGCCGACAGGAATCTCAGTCCGTCCAATTCCGACAACATACTTCGTATTAAAGATGCCGTCGTTTAATGTAATTGTTTTATTCATAAGTTCATATCTCCTTTAACCGATGTCAGGGTCAAACCCACCATCTGTATTGTGATTTTCGTCACGCTTTGCGTAGTAACGCGCTTCAGCGTTAGCCATTGTGTCCTGATCGTGAATAGGATTGTGCATGGCTTTCGACAATTGTCTCCTTCCTTCAGGAGTTTCTAGGTAAGCCTTTACCGCAGGGTATTTATTTTTAAGATACTCAATCTCTTTTTCACGCTGCGTCAAGGGCGCTGGTCCTGGTGTCGGTTTGGTTTTTCGAAACCAGCCAAATAAGCACATCTATTTATTCCTCCTATTCAATACGATTACGTAGGGTCTTGCGCACATTGTACAACACCTTCTTTTTCTTTTTCTTTTTCTTTACCGAGAGTGTTAACAAGACGCTCTTTAATCTTTTCGATTTCTGCAATGATTTCTTTAGTCTCTTCTTCGGTACGGGTCATCGATTGTTCTTGATGATAAAGAATTGTTTGTTCAATATACTCCACATCCGGAAACATGTTGTGCATGATCGTCACGAACTCCTGTTCAATACGATTACGTAAGTTCTTGCGTACATTATATAACGCATTGTCAGTCTGTTCGTTCTGAAAGATATAAGTTTTAGCTTCAACCTCTTCCGGTGTCGCTGGGCGAAGTAGCGGAATAGGTTCTAAAATCTCTTGTAGGGCTAGCGTAAATCCGGCGATTAGTGTGCTGAGTGCACTTGAATTAAATGTTTCTTTAAGTTTCGGTGTAAATTTAACAGAAACTTCTTGTTCCGCGGTATCACCGACTAAATTAATTTTAATTTTTGCCATATAAATATTCTCCTTACAACACAATTATAACACGCTTTGGAATTTTACACAACAGTTTTACATAAATCCTCGACCGATACTAGGATCTTGCATTATTGCATTCTTTTCTTCAATCAATATATCTATCGCTTGTTGTGCAGCTTGTTCCTCGGTAAGTCCTTGGGAAAGTAATTTTGAGAATATTGAAGCAAAGTTGGTAAGGTCAGCGACAAGACTTTCCGCGGTGTCTTCCGAGGCTTCCTTCGCAAGGCGTTGTAAGAATAGATCTTTTTGCGGGAAGTCGCTGAACCGTAGTAAGTCTTCTTCAGTGATAAGTTGGCGTTTGAAACGATATTGTCCTTGCATTTCATAAAGCGCCTTAGCACTTTCAAAGAGATTTGCTTGGTTCATCGGTAATAAGGTGGAAGCAGCAATCATGTAATTGTACTCAAAGCCTTGGGCACGGATATCACTAAAGCGCACCTCATAGTTATGGACAACTTTATTAGTCCCTGTTTGACTTAGTTTAGGAACATTATAAACACGGTCATCGCCATACTCAATGTAATAATCTAAGATTAAACGCGTCAAGTCTTCACAGAATTCTTCAAGCATTGTAAGGCGTGAGTTATCAGTGAGCATGGTGACACGTGCTTGAAACGCCTGGGTAGCTCCTGTAGTTTGTACAGAATTCGTCTGCCGTCCTTTATATTGCGGGTCAACGCCGGTTGTTTGGAATATTGAATACTCTAAACGGGATTTAAGAGCAGACATATCAGGAATGACTGGTACATCTTGGTAGTATACAATTGAGCGCGGATCTCCTTTTACTTCAAACACCGCGTTTGGCGTAGCGCCGTAGTTCGCAAACGTGCGCATATTAATACGCCCATCAACATTTACAAACCGCACACGGTTAAGAAGTCGGTAAGGTTGAGTCGCTTCCATAGAATCAAGGAGGTTTAACGCTATTACAGTGTTCATAATCTTAATAAGTTTAGAATTACCATAAGGATTCGCGTCAGGTCGTTGTGGCGTATAACAAACGATTGGGAACTTATTGACAGCAAGATCAATATTTTCATGAATAATCGTGTCTTCATTTATGATAAAGATTTGATCAAGTCCTCCATTCTTGTTTTTAATGAAACATTCAATAAGTGAAACCGATTTATTATCTTGACTTAACTGGTTTTCATGTCCGCCTATCCGCCCACTGATTGATTTATCTTGAAAGAAGTTCTTATTTTTAAATAAAAAACTGCGCACTCCTTTTTCAAACACCGGGTTTGCAAGTAAGGTATCAATATTTATAGAACGTTCAATGAAAATGGCTTCGCCATCTTTATAGTTGTCGACGCTTGGATCAAAATAAAGTTCTTGGGGACTTAAAGCACGAAGAGACAGTTCATCATTTTCCCAATCAACACGCACTGCGCCAAGATTGTAGAGTTCACCGTTCTCGCCGATGTGTAGAAATTTATTTTTCATTCCCCACTTGTTCCAATTATATTCAACAAAGGCATTTAACTTTTGTACTGTGTCGGCATCTTCTACGCGGACAGGGGTGATAGTGCCTATGAAAGCACCGCTGTAAATAGAGTTGAGATACGCTTGCACTACGTATTCAAAATAGTTCCAGTCCGGAGTGATAGTATATTCTGTAAGATGTTTTTTGAATACTTCCCAGAACTCTCCTTTATAAAGCGAACGAATAAGACGCCACTCTTTAAGTACCTTTTGTTTATACGTACGATATTCATCGAACTTACGCATAATCTTTTTTACTTCATATTTGTTAGCCATTACTTCGCGCCTCCTGATGTGATTTCTTTAAATGTATTATCGAGGGCACGACGACTGCGCTCTATTTGCTCCTCGACAGCTTCTCTTAGTTTCTGTTCTTCGATCTTCTTTTGTTCTTCAAGTTGAGCGCGTTCTAACTCAGAAAGGTTTTCCTGGTATATAGGATCGATAGACGTGGTCTCCTCCGTCTCGTTCGTAATCATCTTCGTCGTTTTCTGTTGTTTCATCATCCACAACATAGTCAATACTACTAACGACATTTGTAGAACCACGAGCATTGACAACAAGATTATTGTGATAAATAGAAGTGTTTCGTTCATTTTCTGTTTCCTCCAATGGATTATATTGTATCTTATTTTGCGGACGCTTGGCAATAAAGGTTGTATCGTGTTTAAATTCTTTACCCACCGGAATAAATGCTGACAGTTTTAATTCCTTCAAGTTATGGGGAAGTTCAACAACAATAAACTCTAACGCCGTAATACCGTGGTCGCGTCCATCCACGGGTTTATTCGTCACCTTACCGTTACGATCAACTTTAAATTTATAGACTAAAAGTTCTTCAATAAGAAATTCACAGGTTGAGAATATTTCAATCTGATCGTGATTAATCAACGCATTCAGCTTCAGAATTCGTGCTTCGTGTCCTGCGAACGACGGTTCGAAGAACAGCCCTTGGGCTTCAAAAGCCCCGCCGATAGTGTAGAGATCACTCTCCCGCTTATTATAACTACGTCCGTCGAAGCGCGGCATCATCAAAAGACCTCTGAGGTCGGTGCCGTTCATGCGAATTTGTTTACGATACGCAGCAGCAATCGTCTTCACATCAGAATTATTCATCCGTAGTTCGTCAAAGACATATAACTTTTTATGAACAGTTGAATATGCGGCAAACACAACATGTGTAGGGTCGTTAATACCGTAGTCAAGACCGATCGCATAATAGAGCGTGCGGTTACCATATTCATCAAACGCTGCTGGAAGTTCTTTCGGCGGCACAATTACTGCGCCGACATTAGGAAAAACTAAATTATCAGAGAAATTAAAACTACCTTTAAACATCTGCATGATATAGGATATTGGTTTGCCTTTAGATTGTTCTTCTTCATAGCCTTCAGGTAAGTGAGGGTTAGCATCGGTTGACACAACCTGCGTATATTTATGAATGTCAGGTTCTTTATTAAATCTATACCCTTCATTTTTCGCACTACCAAAAAATTGTACCTCGGATGAATCAAGTAAAAATGATTTAACCCAGCCACTGTCTGGATTCGTCTCAATATTTATCCGTCGAGCATCGACGCGATACTTAATACGGTTTTTCTGTGTTCGTTCATCCCAGTAGGTGACGACGTTACCGTTTAAATCATACTCAGGAATGAGCGCAGCGGTGTTCCGAATTCGTGATTGTAACATTGTAAACCCACTGTGAGGACAGTCCGAGCCTTCAATGATAACTGCCATCGTTAAGTTCATTGATTTTAACTTCGTCGGGTCATCAAACGACCGGAAAATAAGTTGGCTGCCGTTTGTAAAGTACACTTCATGCTTCTGATCGTTCTTACTTCTTACAAGTTTAGCAGGAAACATTGCATAAAACTCTTTCACAAAGGTCGCTTCAAGTGCAGGATAAGTCCGAGCGACAACACAAACACGAGCATTAGGTATAACGATTAAGTGTTTCATCACGTCTTCAATATTTGTGCGTGATTTACCACTGCCGAAACCTCCACTAGTTAATTTATATCGTTTCGGATTAGACAAAAAAGCCGCTTGGTAGTCAATTGGGCGAAACGTATTGACAAGAGTACCACATTCAGGACACTCGCGCCATGTTTCGCTTTCATTGCCGCCGATGGCGACGGCTTTAACAAGCGGTTTATTACAGCGTGGACAGTGTACGATGTTTGCTAAATCGAGCGGCTCATTGTCATCAACACTTGTGACAATTTCTAAAGGTTTAAAATCCGTCCAGGCGTCGGCTTCTTCGACCGGTTCGTATATTTCAAAATCCTCTAACAAGACACGCGGTTCATCAGTCATTTATAAATTCCTTCTCCTGTGGTGTTAGTGGTGTGTGCATGTAGATATACTGCGTCGGCGTAGCAAAGTCAGGGCGATGGTCGTCGCGGTATTTAATGGCTGCGTTCAATTTCGCACTGTCTGCTTGACTGATCCGTACGCCGTCTTTCATTAACTTGTTAATAACAATCCCAGCTTGTGTGTAGACAATCTTATCGATGTAATCTTGAACACGACTGTCGGCAAGAAACTCCTGCCAGTCTTGATACGTCGTATGTTGTTTAATAATATCCGCAAGTTCATGAGGATTAGAAACAAAGAGCCGGTCATATACTTCAGGAATACTTTCTGCAAAGTTCCAAATATGGACAAGATGTAACATCTTGACTTCGTTTTTACCGAAAAGTTCAGGTTTAATCATAGGACCTCCTTTATAAAGGTAGTTTTTCACGGAAGGTATCCACACTCTTACCGCGCATCCGTGTACGGATACGGTAGAGTGTAAACTCTTCCAGGGGATAAAACTTCGCGTTATCAAAAATAAATTGTCGCGCATGACGAAGTTGATCGAAATGGTACTCCTTACGCACACGCTTATGCTGATGTACAACCATCGCCTTCTGTTTAGAGCCTTGCTTCGGACGCTCCCCTGATATCCCGTAGAAATTATTAAGCAGCGTCTTATCGTTGCGCATAAAGTACGGCGTATAAACAGAGCGTAGAAACTCCGACGAGTATTTAGCGAAGTGTTCCATAAGCCATGTAATGCCTTTGGACGTTAAATAATACTTCTCCGTAAGTTTCGGTAGTTGTTGATAGTTAAGCGTATAACTAAGACCGTGTTCTAATGAGTAGGCTTTACAGATAGTTGCATAACTACTGGCACGGAGCGGATACTTGTAGAGCGTTTCAGTTGTAAGTAATCCTTCAACAAAAAGCGCGTCGTGGATTTTTTCTGCGTGCATTATTATTGTTCAAGGTATTCGTCAAGTGCGAATTCGTCCATCTCTTCAACATCGTCGACATACTCTTCGCCAAGGTCTACATCATCATCACTTAAAGTGACTGTGATGTCGGTATCAGTGATGTCAAATTCAAGTCCGTTGGTTAAGAGCGTACTAATAATCTCTACAACACCTGACTTATCGACATCGGTGATACTTATCGTAAGCAGTTCTGTCTCGTAGTCTTCGTCGTAATCAACGCCAAGTTGATCAAGTAATGTGATTACATCTTCAATCATAGTTTTTCATTCTCCTTTATTACTAGATTTGGTGGACCCTGCAGGACTCGAACCTACAACAACCTCGTTATGAGCGAGATACTCTAACCAATTGAGTTAAAGGTCCGGGTTGTTAAGCCTGACAAGAGTCAATTCTTGTCAGGCAGTTTAACTAACATTCTTTTTAATTATAGCACATTCTAATGCAGTTATACGATGACCGTTCTGCATTAAAGCAGTACAAATCTCAATCAACTCCTGAAGTTTCTCAGGCGTGTCGACCACATAGTAACGGTGCGGACTCGATGCGAGCAGATATTTCTTCCACCATTTCTGGGTCGGAGTCAGTCCGTAACTTGAAGTTCCTTTGAACTCAACATAAACCGTCCCGCCACCGTTCGGTAGATGTACGAAGCGGTCAGGAAACCCCTTCATATTTGCAGTCGGACCTTTAAACGCCCGGATATCAAGACTATTCGCCCAGCGTACAAACGCACTTTCTAACTGCGTTTCCGTCATCTATGCTAAATCTCCTTGAGCAAACACATGACACTCATCATCGTAGATCCGAATACCAACTACTGTGACGTCATTATATTTTCCTCTAACATCATCGGTAAGTCGAATCATCGACCGGTCATCGAAAAGTACAATTGGTTTCGTCGTGACAATATCTTTTATCTGCATATCATACTCCTAATCAATGATCCCGTTACGTCTGAAGCCGTTAATAAGTAATTCATAGGCTTCAAGTTTCGTGACGAGAGCACTGTTCTCTTGTTGAACTTGTTTGATTTTATTATACGCACTTTGCATGATAGTTGTCAAAAGAACAAATACTTCACGAGTAATGATGTGCGCACGGTCGCCACGAGAGTTAACGAATGTACGCCGTGTACGGGCAGTTACGCCTTTCTCAATGAGAGCAAAGCGTTTGCGTGACGGTATCTCCGATGACTCATACTCCATAAGTTGAATGAGCGAAGTGTCAAGTACGACTTTCTCCGTGCCGGGCATGGAGATAACAACACCGACACCGCCAGGTGCTCCGGTAGGAGCGTTGACCGTCTCTTGAATTTTTTCAGTGACAGATTTAATGTCCATTAATATTTCCTCCCTTTCTGATGCTTAAGAGTGTTGGGACTTGACGCAATTACACGCCGTTCAATTAAGTCACGTGTTGCTTGGTAGATATCATTATCTTCATTAAACAACACATGGTAATAGTAGATCGTACCGCTTGGTACATTGACCTTATCGTAATAGAAGTATTGTCCGCACACCCTGTAGAACTCCTGCATACTAAGGCGTCCTTCGTTTTCAAACACATTGTGGCGGTATATTTGGTAAAGCGTGAACGCTTTTACAAGTTGAATACCCTCTAAGGCTTCAATTTTGTGCCGCTCTTCCAAGTTATGTAAGACTTTATGCGACCGTGGATCGATGAAGGTGTTGAAAAATTCATGACTAAGCATAACAATCACCTTCTATAATCATTTCTTCTAGTTGTTCTAACGTTGCTGTTGTACTCTTACCTTCAATCTCAATCACTATTTCTTTATTTCTTATTTCAACTACGAACCCAAGTTCACCGTGGACATAGGACTTGTCCGCTCTCTGGATAAATCCGAGATTTAATAACGCGATATGCATAACTTAACTCTTCAAAACATCCGTTAAGTAGTACTGCGTCTGCGTAACCCCGGTGAGATAGTAACTTCCGTTACGCATAACGAGGGTATGTTGTTTAAAGAACTTCTCACTAAGGTTATGAAATCCGTTTGTCCCTTTATTGCGGATCGGTTTACGCCCGTTAGCCTTGCAGAACTGTACATACATCCGATAAATATCGCCGCGCAGAATCATATCAGTCGGCACCCCTGTCTGTTCGATGCACTCGTCCCAGAACATTTGTAAGATGTCGCTATCTTTACGGTATTGGTTAAATGCCATTAAGACGTTTGTCGGTTTAGGTTCGTTTTTGATGAGTATCCCTTTATGCTTGAAGTAGTTCATATAGAGCCACGCTTGTATTTTAGGGTATTCTTCTGCTAAACGATTAAGGATTGTTGGGTCTTCAACTTGGATTTTATAGTCGAACGGCACTAACACCAACCGTTTGAAGATTGGTTCAATCAGCGACCAGTCACTAAAGTTAAGTAAGTTATTAGCAATGATAAGCGGTATGCCGCATATATTAATCTCATAGTTCGGTTTATACGCCGGGCGTACAACCGTCATTATCTTGTTTCCATATTCATCACGTCCACCTTCTGTGATGTCTTTTAAATTCTGTGTACTAGCGACCATGCGTTCGTCAATTTCATTAAACACTAACAGGCTGCGTCCCTCACTCGCTGCCAACGCATCGTCTTTCTTGAACGAACTCGGAGGGTTCGCATTAAGCAAGTCTGCATTCATCCGTACTGTGTAAGGTCCGAGGATGTCTTGTAAGACTTTCGTGATTGTCCCTTTACCGTTACGTCCGTCGCCGAGGAAGTAGATGTATGCTTGGTTGTAGTTGTAAGGACTCATCATGTAAGCAAGTACCTTATGGAAGTATTCAATCCGCGCAGGATCGTGCATCATATATTCTTCAATCAAACTAAGCCACAGTGTCGGCTCCTCATCTGTGATAGATATCGGCACTGGAGAGATGTGCATAAGTTTCATCTCTTGGGTTTCGCTAAATGGAGCGACGCGTAGGTTATACGACGGCTTACTCAGATCAATGAGGGCACGCTTACCGTTCGTTGTGCGGAAGTAGCGTAAGTGTCCAACTCTTTCGTAGATATCGTGACTCTTACGTTCGAGGAACGAGATACTTGTCTTTAAGCGTGTAGCAAGTAAGGGGATTCGTGATACCCCGAAGAATGACTTAGCGTATTCTAGGAACACGACATCATTAGCGTTAGTAGCTTCTTCAGCAATCATCGTGAAGTAGTCCGTCAGTATGTTCCGAATGGCGTGGTCGCTTTCACTGAAGTGCCACAACCCACTCGTGTTGTCATAGACAAGCATTTCATCACGGTCTTGGACATAGGCGAACATGTGTCGTAACCAATCAACTGTCTCTTGTGGTATTGGTACGGCGCTGGAGAGCATTTCTGCTACAAACGCTTTCACCTCTTGTTGCGTTAACGACCGTGTATCGCGGAACTGATACACATCACGTACATGTTTCCGAATCTGTGCTTTAAAGCTTGTTAGATAATTATTAAATCCCATAACTACGCCCCGCAAGATAAGATTCAATCACAGTTGAGACCATCATAAGTGTAGTTCCTGTAAAGACGTGTAAGATCGCACCGTCTTTAATCATTATCCCACAAAGCAGTTCGTATCCGTCTTCGAGAGTCAGATACCATTGAACAGGGTTGCCGTCGACTTTCGCATACTTTGCACGAGCCGCGGCTAAAAATTCTCGCCCACGTTTGTTTATCAACGTAGGTCCTTTTGGATTTGCCATAAAAACATTCTCCTTTCTAATTTTTCG
>JGI24500J29687_10016685_pt1 | contig 23517 bp, 28 predicted proteins | sample BioPla2RNA1_FD_29687 | JGI IMG/M metagenome (IMG submission 29687) | reverse complement strand
CGAAAACTTAAATAATTCCTAGATGCGTAAAGAACGAACGATGTCCCAGTACATCTTCAATCTGGCGGCAAATCCCTTGACCAGGCCCCGCTTTTCTTCCTTCATCACTTGGAAGACTGCCGGAAGGGGTACACGCACCACTTCCACGTGGTTCTTCTCTGCAAACTGGGTCAGGGTCACTTCCACGCCGTAACCGCTGTTTTCCAGATTGGGAACCTCGTCAAACAGATCCCTGCGCACAGCCCTTTGACCGGAAAGGGACGGTGCCAACTTCTGAGCCAAATCTGTACTGCGCCTGCCTTCCGAAAAGACCCCAATGCTCATGGCAGTGCGCCTTGAGAGTACTGGCTCCAAAAGGGCCTTGATGTGCTCATGATTGAGGCCCACCAAATCCGCGTCAACGAACAGCAGTACATCACAGGTAGTGGCACTTGCCCCTGCTTTCATTGCCCCGCCTTTTCCCACGTTCTCTTTCAGCTCAATTACCTTAACAGGGTATTTGCTTGCTACGTCTACTGTGTGATCGTCGGAACCATCACTGACCACGATGAGCTCATCGATGAGCTGACACTGCAGCAGCGCTTCTACCACGGTCCCGATTGTCTGTTCTTCGTTATATGCGGGGACAATCGCGGCTACTCTCACTTTACATCTCCATCCTCCAGGATCTGCCTAATAATGGTTAAGACTTCCTCCACTGGCACACTGATCTTCTCCTTGGTGCGCCTGATGATAATCTCCATTTCACCCTGTTCCAGGGACTTCGGCCCAATGGTCACCCGGATGGGGAAACCAATGAGATCGGCATCCTTAAACTTGACTCCTGGACGTTCATCACGATCATCGAGTACAGTCTCGATGCCAGCCGCACCTAGCTCTGCGTAGAGCTTCTGGGCAGCCTCAGCCTGAACCTGGTCCTTCATGCTGACAGGAACAATAACGACATGGTAAGGTGCAATACTGATGGGCCATATGATGCCATCACCATCGTAGTTCTTCTCTATCACCGCGGCAACGGTACGCCCAACTCCAATACCATAACAGCCCATAATCAAGGGAGTCTCCACGCCATTCTCTTGAAGGAAGGTTGCCCCCATGGCCTGGGAATACTTCGTTCCCAATTTGAACACCTGGCCGACCTCAATTCCTCGCGCCCCTTCGAGGGCCTTAAAGCAGCGGGGACAGGGATCTCCCGGTTGAGCCTCCCGCAGATCTGCAAAACTGGTCACAGAAAAATCCCGTTCTAGGTTGGCATTGATCATGTGGTGATCGCCTTTATTGGCACCCACCACAGCATTAGCCATCTGCTTCACTGCATAGTCGGCATAGAGAGGCACATCCAGCCCCACTGGGCCTGCAAAGCCAACCGGTGCTCCGGTAATGCGGTAAATAGTCTCCTCATCGGCCAGTTCCAGCACATCACATTTGAGATACTTACGCAGCTTGATCTCATTTAGGTTGTGATCGCCGCGCACCAAGGCCGCAACTGGCTTTCCATCTGCTAAGTAAATCAGAGTCTTAATGCAGTTCTCAGGCTGCACACTCAGGAAAGAGCATACCTGGGCAATAGTGCTCACATGTGGTGTGGGAACTTCCTGGAGCTCCTTCAGCTCCACCTGCGCCCCCTCCCCTTCTGGCTCAACACCCTGGGCGCGTTCCACATTGGCGGCATACCCGCAGTGGGGACAGTACAGCACTAGGTCTTCCCCTGCTTCCGCCAACACCATAAACTCGTGGGTTACATCGCCGCCAATAGCTCCCGAGTCCGCTTCCACAGGATGGGCCTCAACACCGCAGCGCCGGAAAATGCGTTCATAGGCGTGAAACGCCGCCCAATAACTCTCGTCCAAGCCCTGCTCATCCTGATCAAAGGAGTACATGTCCTTCATAATGAACTCGCGGCCCCGCATCAATCCAAAACGCGGCCTGATTTCATCCCGATACTTGTTCTGGATCTGGTATAAGCGCAGCGGCAGCTGGCGATAGGAACGCACTTCGGAACGGACTAAGGCAGTAATCAGCTCTTCATGTGTGGGCCCTAAACAGAAATGGCGGTTATGGCGATCCTTGAGCCTGAACATCTCATCGCCATAGTCATCCCAGCGCCCCGATTCCTGCCAGAGCTCCGCAGGCTGTACGATGGGCATGAGCACTTCCTGCCCGCCGATGGCGTTCATCTCTTCCCTGATAATCTGCTCCACCTTACGAACGGCCCGAAGACCTAGGGGCAGAAAAGAGTACATACCCGACGCTGACCTGCGCATGAGCCCAGCCCTGAGCATAAGCTGATGACTGACCAACTCAGCCTCCGCGGGCGTTTCCCGCAATGTTGGCGCATACAACTGCGACATTAGCATAGCTATCCCCTATCCTTTTCAAGCAATCTATTAGCTTCGTCCACGAGTGCGTCCACCAATTCTGTTTCTGGCACTTTGCGGACAATCTCCCCGCGGCGAAAGACCAGCCCCACACCTCTGCCTCCAGTGATACCCAGATCCGCATGGCTGGCTTCCCCTGGCCCATTCACCACGCAGCCCATTACCGCAATTGTAATCGGCAGAGGGAAGTCCCTTAAACGGTTCTCCACTTCCTGCGCTATTCCTTCCAAGTCGATCTCTGTTCTTCCACAGGTGGGGCAGGAAATGAACACTGGCCCCCGCCTGCGCAGGCCTAGGGCAGTGAGAATGGCCCATCCCACCCTAACCTCTTCCACCGGATCCGCTGTGAGCGACACTCGCAAGGTGTCTCCCAAACCCCTGGACAAAAGTGCACCCAGGCCCGCTGCCGACTTGATGGTCCCAAACCACGCTGTCCCAGCTTCAGTGATACCTAGATGCAGGGGGTAGGGCACGCGCCGGCTTAACTGTTCATAGGCCTCAACAGTGAGATCTATGTCCGTGGCTTTCACGGAGATCACGATGTCCTGGAAGTTCAGGCGTTCGAAAATAGCTACATGCTCCAAGGCGCTTTCCACCATGGCTGTGGCGGTCCTCCCATACCTTTCCAGGAGCGGTTTGGAAATGGATCCCGAGTTCACACCGATGCGAATGGGTACCTTGCGTTCCTGAGCAGCTTTCACCACTTCCAACACCCTGCGTTCGTCCCTAATGTTGCCAGGGTTCAGCCTCAGCTTATGTACTCCAGCTTCCAGAGCCGTCAAAGCCAAGCGGTGATCAAAATGAATATCCGCCACCAAGGGGACGCCGCTGTGCTTGACCAAAGAAAAGAGCGCTTGTGCCGCTTGCTCATCGGGCACAGCCACCCTCACTATGTGGCATCCTGCACTGGCCAGAGCCTCAATCTGCTTGAGGGTGGCCGAGACATCCCTGGTGTCTGTATTGGTCATAGACTGTACGGAGATCGGGGCGCCGCCTCCCATGGGTACGTCGCCCACCCACACCTGACGTGTTGCTTTCCGCATTATCAAACACTCCACTCCGTTAGGAAAACAGGCTGAAACGGGCCAGATCCTTAAATGTGGCAAAGAGCATAAGCATAATCAGCAGAGCTAAGCCAATAAACTGCGCTATGCCCCTAGTTTCTGGTGCCAGCGGTTTGCCCCGCACAGCCTCTAGGATTAAAATCAAGAGCCAGCCGCCATCCAAGACGGGAACGGGCAGAAGGTTTAAGAGCCCTAAGTTGACGTTGAGCACAATGGCCAGGATCAATAGCTGAGAAAAGCCGTGGCGGGCAGTCTCACCCACGATCTGCACGATGCCGATGGGGCCTGAGATTTCCACCTGCTGTTTGCCTGTGATCATGCGCCCGATATCACCCACCAACTGAGTGATGAGCCTCCAGGTCTGTACTACCCCCGCTCGCAGGCTGATGAAAAAGGGATACTGGGGTTTCGCATCACCGATACCGATTCCCAGGCGACCCTGGCCGCCGAGCTCCTCAGGCACGGCCCTCAAAGTGACCAGCTGGCCTTGGCGGCGCACCACTATCTCAAGTTCCTGCTCCGCGGCAGCTTGAATCATGGCCACAATCTGATCGGAATCAGCTGTCTGTTCACCATTGATACTGATAAACACGTCGCCTGGCAGAAGGCCTGCCAAATCGGCTGGTGAATTGGGCTCTACAGTGGTTACCATGGGAGGCACCGTCACCAACATGAAGTAAAGAACAAACAGCACAATGGCAAAAATGAAGTTCATGATGGGCCCGGCAGCAATGGTGCTTAACCTCCAGGGCAGGCTTTTCCTCTGGAAGCTGTGGGGATCATCATCTGGTACTTCGTCCTGATCATCTACGGGCTCGTCCATTCCCGCCATTTTCACAAATCCGCCCAGGGGAAAGGCCCTCAGGGAGTACTTCGTTTCTTTTCTCGTAAAGCTCCCAACTACCGGACCAAAACCGACGGCAAACTCATACACACGGATTCCAGCGGCTTTGGCAACCAAGAAGTGCCCAAGCTCATGAACGAGCACTATGGTCCCGAAAATGACCACAAAAGCAATAAGTGTGACCATATTATCATCCTCTCCTGCCCATGCAGGCCTGCGCCTGTAGACGGGCTTCAGCGTCTATGGCTAGTATCTCCTCCAAGGTGGGGAAAGATTTCCCCTGGAAAGCCTGGATAACTTCACTCACAACCTCAGGTATCTGGCTGAACTTGATCCGGCCCTCCAAAAACGCCCACACCGCCTCTTCATTGGCGGCATTGAGGGCAATAGGCTTGGCGCCTCCCTCTCGCCCTGCTGTGTAGGCCAGCCGCAGGCTGGGAAAACGCTCATGATCTACCGTTCCAAAAGTCAGCCCATCCAGCGCCGCTAAATCCAGGGGCTTTACAGGAGACTTTTGAACCTGGGGATAGGTTAAGGCATATTGAATGGGCAGACGCATATCTGTTGTCCCCAAATGCGCCAAAAGCGCGCCATCCTGGAGCCTGATCAGGGAATGGATGATGCTCTGCGGGTGTACCACCACATCTATGGCGTCATAGGGGAAGTCAAACAGCCAATGAGCCTCAATTACTTCCAGGCCTTTGTTCATCAAGGTAGCTGAATCGATGCTGATCTTTCCCCCCATATTCCATCTGGGGTGGGCCAGAGCCTGGTCAATGGTAACTTCGCCTAGATCACCCTTGTAGCTGTAAAAGGGTCCTCCGGAAGCTGTAAGCACGATACCGGCAATATCCTCACGCTTGCGGCCGCCAAAGAGCTGCCAAAGCGCGCTGTGCTCTGAATCAATGGGAACCAACTGATCCCGGTACCGCATAACCAAATGGCCGCCAGCCACCAAGGTCTCCTTATTGGCCAGCGCCACACGCTTGCCTGCCTGCAGGGCTGCTAATGTGGGTTTTAACCCTGCTGCCCCCACCATGGCTGCCACCACTAGATCGCACCTGGGATCGGTCACCATCTCTTCCAGGCCATCCTCTTCGCTGTACACAGGGATGGAGAACTCTTCCCGCAAAGCCGAAGCATGCTCAGGGCTCAAAATGCTGGCAAACTGGGGCTTGAACTCAGCGATCTGCTGCCTGAGCAGTCTGAAGTTGGTGCCAGCAGCTAAGCCCAGCACCTTAAACTCTGGCAGCGTGCGGATTACATCCAGGGTCTGAGTTCCGATTGAACCAGTAGAACCAAGAATCACTACATTAGGCATGGGAAAACCCTTTCTTACGACCTCATGAACTTGCTTGGTACAGATAAGCCTTGATAAAGACGAGCAAAATGGGTCCAGCCACCGCACCTAGGGGTCCCCAGAACCGAAACCCTACATAGACCCCCATTAAGGCGGTTAACGGATGGAGCCCCAGCCTTTCACCAACTAGGTGCGGCTCACCCCACTGTCTTAGCAGTAATAATATCAGATAACCTATACCTAAAGCCAGGGCTATTCTGGAATTACCCATGAATAATTGCAGAAGAGCTAGGGCCAAGTAAACCAAGCCGGGGCCCAGCACTGGGCAAAGGTCAAAAAAGCCCACCAAGAAGCCAGATAGGATGGGATACGGCAGTTCCAATAAGGAGAAAAAAACCATACTAACGCTGGTGGACAAAAACATCAAGAGCAGCTGGACGCGGATCAGGTGCCACAAAGCGCCCAGTGTATCGTAATAGAGCCGTCTGAAGCTAAAACCTTTGATCTTTGGCATCTGGCTGGTGGCCAAGGCAACCAGCCTGCGCTTATCGCGGCAGAAAAAATAAGCGCTGAGAGCAGTAAGCGTCCAGATCAAAAAAAGATCGGGAATCGCTAACGCCCAGTCCATAAGGAGCTGGGGCAGGGAGAACAAACCACTTACATCCAGATCAGCAGCAAAAGGTATCTTGTCCAAAGCGACTGGGAAATGCTCCGCAACCTCCCTGGACAGCCTGCCCACCACGCCCAATTCCAATAACCCCTGGAGCTCCTGCCAGAGTTTCACTAGGAACAAGGTAAACAAGGCAGGCAGAGTGACAAAGGTCAGCGCCACGAACAGGAAAGAGGTCAGGGGTCGGGGCCAGCCCCTACACTCCAACCAGCCGATGGGCACGTCCAAAATGACGGCTAGGATCAGTCCGAGGAGAAACGGGGCTAGATAGGGAAAAGCCAGCTTTAAGAGAAAAAGAGTGACACAAAAGCTCACCGAGGCGATAACCAGCGGCGGTAACAACACTTCACCCCTCTTCGGGGCCACGAAGTGCTAGCCGAACAGTTTCAGCAGTGCGAAGAGCACAGGAAAGACAAAAGCGAGAGAGTCGAAGCGATCAAGTATGCCTCCGTGACCAGGCAGTATGGAACCGCTGTCCTTCACGGCCCTTTCCCTTTTCAAGGCCGACTCCACCAGATCACCGAGCTGGGCACAAAGTGAAAGCACTACCGCAAAAAGGGCGAGGCGAATTGGGGATTGGTTTACAGCCAGGGCAAAGATCACACCCGCCACTGCTCCACCTAGGATGCCAAAAAGAGCGCCTTCCACAGATTTATTGGGACTGATCTGCGGGCAGAGCTTACGCTGCCCGTACTTGGTCCCCCCGAAATACGCCCCTGTATCTGTCGCCCAGGTAATGACAAAGCCAAACAGGGTCCAGCCCATGCCGAGCTGCTCCCTGACTAAGATCAGGAAGCTGTAGAGCAGGGCAACATAAAGTACTCCCATGATATTGAAGGACGATGCAAAACCGTGCATTCCACTGAACGAAGCCCTGAGCAAGTAGTAGATGAGCTGGAGGGCTAACCAGAGGAGCAGCTTTGTTCCATCTACCCCACTATATGTGATGGCTAAGAGTGATAGTCCAGATACCATGAGATAATCGAAGTAAAGCCCGGGGCCGCTCATGGAGGCGAACTCACCCAGGCCTATCATGATTATCACTGCCACCAGCACACGCCAGACCGCGCCTCCAAAATAGAGGGCGGCCAGGAGAATGGGGATACCGATAACTGCCGTGAGAACTCTCTGTCCTAACATACCTAGCTATTCTGCTCCTTTTGGGGTACTTGTCCAAAACGGCGCTCCCGTCTGAGATAATCCTGTAGAGCCTCTTCAAACTCCCGCTCGCCAAAATCTGGCCAGAGCACTTCTGTAACATACAGCTCGCTGTAGGCGGCCTGCCACAGCAGAAAGTTGCTGAGGCGGTACTCGCCCCCGGTGCGGATAATCAGATCAGGATCTGGGCTGGGCCAGGTGTAGAGCTGCCGCGCGAGGGCCTCCTCCGTGATATCCTCCACAGAGATTTCCCCGCGGGCTGCTTGCCCAACCAACTCCCGCACAGCCCTGGTGAGTTCAGTACGCCCTCCATAGTTAAAAGCCACATTAAGGTTAAGCCCCGTGTTCTCCGCTGTGACCTTCTCCGCATTATCCCAGATGGCCAGGACGTCGGGAGAAAGGCTTGTCCGCTCGCCAATAAGTCGGATTCTTACACCCTCCCGGCGCAGCTCTTCAATTTCCTGGACAAACGTCTTATACATCAGATCCAGGAGGAAATCCACCTCTTCCTTTGGCCTCCTCCAGTTTTCTGTACTGAAGGCGTATACGGTGAGGGTGCCGATGCCGCGCCGCGAGGCGTAACGTACTGCTGTTTTTAGTGCCTTTACTCCCTGCCTATGCCCGAGATAGCGGGGCATGGCTCTCCGCCTAGCCCAGCGCCCGTTGCCATCCATGATGATTGCCACATGTGCTGGTAAACCGCTCTTTGCTGTACTCAAGGGTCCGCCTCCTAGCTCACATTCCAATCGTGGCCCGCGCAAACCAGCGTCAGCGGTGAACCGCTGCGCACGGCTATAACGCAGACGCTGTCTGCATCGTCCAGCTCTTCATGGGAGGCCTGTCTCTTTGGCGCTGCAGTAACAATAACCTGATAGTCCACTGCTTCTTCCCGGAGAACCTGCTCCGCTTCCTCTAGGGGATATCCAATGAGGAATTCCCATTCTGACACGTCCAAACGCTGGCTCAAACCTCCATAATCTCCTTTTCTTTAGCCTTCAAAAGCTGATCAATCTCCTCAATATAGTGATCTGTCAGTTTTTGAATCTCATCTTGGGCCCGGCGGAGATCATCTTCGGAGATTTCTCCTTCTTTCTCCAAGTCCTTGGCATCTTCGTTGAGGTCACGCCGAATATTGCGCACGGCCACCCGAAAATCCTCTGCGTCTCTCCGCACCAAGCGAACCAGTTCTTTGCGGCGCTCTTCGGTTAAAGCTGGTATGGCTAAGCGAATCACGGTGCCATCATTATTGGGCACCAGCCCTAAGTCGGAGGTGAGGATAGCTTTTTCAATATCCTTGATGGAACTCTTGTCCCAAGGAGTAATCACGAGGAGCCTAGGTTCAGGAACCGTTACGCTGGCCATCTGGTTCAAGGGAGTGGGTGTGCCGTAATAGGATACGGTAATGCGGTCCAGAAGGGCGGGATTGGCTCTGCCAGTACGCACGCTGGCAAAGGCCTTCTTGGTTCTGACAATGACTTCTTCCATCCTGGTTTTTCCGTCATCCAAAATCGCATTAATCATGTCATTCGCCTCCTACGTAAGTACCTATTCTTGATCCGCGAATCGCTTTTTCAATGCTGCCTGGTTCATCGAAGTTGAACACAATCATAGGAATGTTGTTGTCCATGCAAAGCGAAGTGGCTGTGGAATCCATCACTCCCAGGCCTTGGCTGATCACTTCTAAGTAGGTGATTGAATCATAGCGGGTTGCATTGGGATCAGTGCGGGGATCGGCGGTGTAAACGCCATCTACTCCCCTCTTGGCCATGAGAATAACCTCGGCTTCAATCTCCAGGGCTCTAAGAGCTGCGGTGGTATCAGTGGAAAAGTAGGGGTTGCCTGTGCCTGAAGCAAAAATGACAATGCGGCCCTTTTCCAGGTGGCGGATTGCTCGGCGACGGATGTAGGGCTCTGCAATCTGGCGCATCTCAATGGCAGTCTGCACCCTGGTTTGCACGCCAAGCGTTTCCAAGGCGTCTTGGAGTGCCAAGGCATTGATCACCGTAGCCAGCATACCCATGTAATCGGCAGTGCTGCGATCCATGCCTTTGGCACTTCCCACGGCACCGCGCCAGATATTTCCTCCGCCTACAACGATGGCTATTTCAACCCCCAGGCGCATCACGCTGCTGATCTCCTGGGCGATGTACCCCACTACCTCCGGGTCTATACCAAAACTACCGCCGCCCAATGCTTCTCCACTCAGCTTGAGAACCACTCGCTGGTACTTAGGCTTTAACATGGACACCACTCCTTAATTATTCTGCTCAAAGCGGGAGATCCCTCCACCAAAAAAAGGGAGAACACCAATGGTGTCCTCCTTCCTCCTATTGCCCCATCTGGGCCATGACCTCTGCGGCAAAATCGTCTTGACGCTTTTCTAGGCCTTCGCCCCGCTCATAGCGGACAAAACGTCTTACAGAGATCTTTTCGCCGATTTTTGCAACCTTAGCAGTGAGAAGCTCACCAACGGTCATATCAGGGTCTTTGACAAAAGGCTGATCCAGGAGGCAGACCTCCTTGGCAAACCGATCCAGCCGTCCTTCAACGATTTTGTCAATAATATGTGCTGGTTTGCCTTCATTCTCTGCCATAGCTCTGTAAATCGTACGCTCATGCTCCAATACTGACTCGGGAATCTCCTCCCGGCTGACATACTCTGGCTTTGAGGCAGCAATGTGCATAGCAATGTCTTTGGCCAGTTCAGCAAACTCCTCGGTCTTGGCCACGAAGTCTGTCTCGCAGTTGACTTCTACCAAGACTCCGATGCGCCCACCCATGTGTATGTAGGATGTGACCAGGCCTTCGGCGGCAATACGGCCCGCCTTCTTCGCTGCAGCAGCAAGGCCCTTCTCCCTCAAGTAGTCTACAGCAGCGTTAATGTCTCCATTGGTCTCGACGAGGGCCTTTTTGCAGTCCATCATGCCGGCACCTGTCTTTTCGCGCAACTCCTTGACCATGGCTGTTGTAACTTCCGCCATATAAACCCTCCTTTTTGAATCTGTTGAAAAGAGGGGTGAGAGTCACCCTCCCACTCCCTCTTTACCAGTGTTATTCTGCGTCTCCGTTGGCTTCTGCGCTTTCTGCTTCCGCCTCTTCGCCGGCCTCTGCAAAGCTGGCGCCTTCTTTTGCTTCCACAACAGCGCTGGCAATTGTAGAAGTGAGAAGTTTCACGGCTCTAATGGCATCATCGTTGCCGGGAATGACATAATCCACTTCATCAGGATCACAGTTAGTGTCTACAATAGCTACGATGGGAATACCCAGCTTGCGGGCTTCTGCCACGGCAATGCGTTCTTTGCGGGGATCCACCACGAATACCGCGCCAGGCAGGGTTTTCATGTCACGGATACCGCCCAAGAAGCGAGCTAAGCGCTCCTTCTCTTTGCGCAGTTGGATTACTTCCTTCTTCGGAAGAACGTCAAAGAGACCATCTTCTTCCATCTTTTCGATCTGTTCCAGACGGCTGATTCGCGAAGAGATGGTTTTGAAGTTGGTCAGCATTCCACCCAGCCAGCGCTGGTTCACGTAGAACATACCGCACCGTTGGGCTTCATCCTGAATAGTCTCCTGCGCCTGCTTCTTCGTGCCTACAAAAAGCACGGACTTACCTGAAGCCACAGTCTCCCGGATGAAGTTGTAGGCTTCTTCCACTTTCCTGACCGTCTTTTGAAGGTCAATGATGTAAATACCATTTCTCTCTGTGAAAATGTACTGTGCCATTTTCGGATTCCATCTGCGGGTCTGATGCCCGAAGTGAACGCCGGCCTCTAACAGCTGTTTCATCGCAATTACGGCCAAATCGCCCACCTCCTTCCTTTGTTTTTCCTCCGCCCCTGTCACCTGAGGATAGGACCTTGCGGCACCCCTATCTCCCATCGAAGGGCGTGTGTAGTTTATACACCACTAGCTAATATAGCACATTTAACTGGTTTCAGCAAGGGGGTCTCCGTCCTTATTTAGCTCCAAAATCAGCTCCACTTCGCCGCGACCCAAGCCCAGCTTTTTCGCGATGTCTTCCGCATCAATTTCCTGCGCCGCGAGTTCCAGTACTGCCAGCACTTTCGGGGAACGCTGCTGTTCCGGCAGGAAAGTTGCGATTATCTGCTTCTGCAGTTCCAAAAGGGCCTGGTGTTGGGCTTCGATCTCTGCAAGGATTTCCTCCTGCCTGTGCTCGAGCTGCTCAATGGCTTCGTCCACCATCGCCTCAACCATGGAATAATCCGTATTTGGGCGCGCAAAAAGACTTGGGCGGATGAGGAACAAACCCATGACCGCCACCGCAATCCCCAGTGAAAAGACGAGGAAATATTCCACCGCACCTACCTCCTAGGCCCGCACATCAATCCGCCGCCCTGTACCCGGACGCTTTTGGCGTTTGCTCTGACCCTGCTTTGGCCTGTCTTGCCTGTCTTCGTCTCGGCGGTCACGGATGCGATCCGCCTCGCGCTTCCTCTCGACACGCCGCTCCTGGTCGGCAAACTCCTGGCTCACCTGGGGGGCCATCCGGCCTGCAGCGCCCGTGAGGTCCCCCTCGCGGGTCGGCCTAGGCACCTGCTCAGAGCGGGTAACCAGTACTTGGAAATCGGGAAACTTGATGGACATACCGCTCCCTCCGCTCTTAACTGAGTCGCTTGCGCAGCGTCATTATGGCCTTGGTATGGATCTGCGAAACCCTCGACTCAGATACTTGTAGGACATGGCCTATCTCTTTTAGGGTCAAGTCCTCATGATAGTACAGCGCCAACACCAATTGCTCTCGTTCTGGAAGTTCTTCAATGGCCGCCGCCAACTCTTCGACACTCTCCTGCTCCACAACTTGTTGATCAGGCAGCAGCGCCTGATCAACAACCAGATCAAGGATCTTCAGGTTATCTGCGGTTTGGTCGCTGGCGGCCGCTTCATCTAAGGAGAACAGATTTGCACCCTTTAACTCCGACAGAATGCCGTAGTACTCCTCCAGGCCCAGCCCTAGCGCGGCGGCCACCTCTTCATTTGTCGGGGTGCGCCCGAGGTCGTTGGTGAGTTCGTAGATCTGGCTTTCCACTAAGCGAGCCTTGGAGCGGGTGCTTCTAGGAACCCAATCCAGGGAGCGCAAGCCATCAATAATCGCTCCTCTGATCCTAGTTGTGGCATAGGTCTCAAACTTCGTATTGCGCGCCGCATCGTACTTTTCCAGCGCATCGAGAAGGCCGAAGAAACCGAAACTCTCTAAATCGCCTACATCCACGCTGCTGGGCAGGTTCATGGCTAGCCGCCCAGCTACATACTTCACCAAGGGGATGTATTCTTCTAAGAGCTGCTCGCGTGCCTGGAGATCACCAGCTTGTTTATAGCGATGCCACAACTCTTCAATCCTGTTCTGATCGTTCTGCAAAGACACATTTTTCACCCCATAGGGAATGAATTAGGTGATATCCTCCCGGGCAAGGGCGGCCAGCTCGATCTGCCGTTTAAACACAAACTGGATAATCACCTTCCGCATCTTCTCGGGAATATCCAAGAAGGCAAAACCGTAATCCTGGCCAGTCTCTGTTGGTACCATCCGGGCAACATGGGCCGCGGCTACAATCTGCTCGTCTCCAACCCGAAAAGAAACACGGACTTCATCCTCCAGCTGAAACGGATGAGCTGAGCGCAGCAGGAAACCGCCGCCGCTGAGGTTTAAGATCAGTGCTGTCTGCGCCGGGAGTTCTGAACCATCTTCCTGCTTTGGAACCACCACGGCATCGATATGGACCGGCACCCTAACAAAATCGCGCTTCTGCTTCTTCTCCCAGTCACCCAAAAGCCGCAGCTGCAGCAGGGGTACCTGGGTACGAACGCGCTTTTCCACAATGGCTGTGTTACCGAAGCGTCCTTCCTGGATTTGGCCCTTAAGTATAAATTCAATCTGCAGCTGGGTACCTACGCGGATAGGTACAACATGTCCCTGCTGCAGTGGAGCGCCAACCAGTACGATATCATCATAGGCATCTTCCACTCTAGTGCGGAAAACCTGCCTGCCGTCACCGGTGTCTAGATGCAGCTCCACTAACTGATTTGGTACAACCTGCATATCCCCACCTCGCTAAATGTGAAGAAAGCTGGATACTCGTGCGAAGAAACCCTTGATGCCCAAGGGCTGGCTTGGTGCGTCCTCACCGGCCAGGATACCCGCGATCCTCTTTAGGGACCTGCTGGCCATGGACGAAGGGAAAGCCAGCAAAACGGGCTGCTGTTCGGCTACTGCCCTAACCACTTGAGATTCGGTGAGAATATAACCCGTGTACTCCACTTCCCACTGTACAAATTCCCTCAAAACAGAGTTAAGCCTTTCCGCCACCATCTCGGCTTCGGCCGGGCTTTTCGCCATATTCACAACCAGGCGCACTCTGGTCTCGGGAGCGCGCTGGCGGATCACCTTCAGAAGCCCGTAGGCGTCAGTGATGGCAGTCGGCTCTGGGGTGGTGACCACCAATACATCTGTGGCGGCCAACACAAAACTAGTCACATTGCGATGCACCCCTGCCCCAGTGTCCAGGATGACAAAGTCGAACTCCCTATTCAGCTGCTCGAAGGAGGCGACAAAGGCGTCCAGACGCCATCCATTGAGGTTGGCCAATTCCGTAATACCCGAACCTCCAGAGATAATCTTCAATCCCAGAGGCCCGTCCATGATAATCTCATGCAGCGTCTTCTCGCCACGCATCACATGCCCTAAATTGTACTTAGGGCTGATACCTAACACAATATCCACATTGGCCAGGCCTAAATCCACATCAATAAGAACCACCCTATGGTTCAACTGACAAAGGGCCAAAGCTAAGTTAACCGCAATATTCGTTTTCCCAACCCCGCCTTTTCCACTAGTCACGGCGATGATTCGAGAGCTGGGTCCCCTTTGTCCAGCCATTCTTCTCAGGTCTTCCGCTTGGTCTCTCATCATTACGTGTCCCCCAAAATGAGTTGGGCAATTCGCTCGGTGTCCGCCACTTCTATGTCCTCTGGAACCCCCTGGCCAGTAGTGACAAAGGCAATAGGTACTCCGGCTCGATCACAAGTGTGAAGCAGTACACCATACACGCTGGTCTCATCCAACTTGGTGATAATCACACGATCAATTGGCAATTGCCCGAAAACCTTGATAATTTCATCTACGTCCTTAGGCTTCGTGGTAGCACTGATTACCAGATGTAGTTCGGCCTCGATGCCCTCAAAAAAGCTCTTCAACTCACCAATGTGCAGTTGGTTGTTCTGACTCCTTCCCGCGGTATCGATAAGGATGAGGTCCTTGTCCTTCATCTTGGCTATACCTTCCTTAAGCTCCTTGGGACTGTAGGCCACATGGACAGGAAGGCCAATTATCTCAGCATATGTTTTCAGCTGTTCAACCGCGGCAATGCGGTAAGTGTCTGCGGTAATCAAACCAACCTTGCGCTGGCCCACCAGTGCGAAGTTGGCAGCTAGTTTGGCGATGGTTGTGGTTTTCCCCACCCCTGTAGGCCCAATCAAGCACACCACACGCTGCTGTCCGTCAAACTCCCATGGTGCAGATGTTTGTATGCGCTGTGCCGTAACCACTGTGAGCCTTTCCCACACTCTGCCCTCATTGTTCCAGTCCTCTCTAGGCAGTTGGCTGAGGACTTCTTTGATCAGCTGTAGAGCTAGATCCTTGGGGACGTCTACTCCGATTAAGCGCCCATACAGGTTCTGCACAGCTTCTGACCAGGAAGGATCGATGCGCGCTTCAGAGGGCGCAGTTGCGGTCTGGGGAGATGCGGGCCTGGAATAAGCCTGTCTCTGGGTTTTCGGTACTGCATTGCCCGCCCCCTGCCGAGATCCTGGGTCATGGGCCCCCAACACCTCATAGCGTTTGGGACCCACACGGCCCCAAAACCAGCGCCTTTTCTGGGTAGTATGGAGAATAACGGCGTCGCGTCCAAACTCCTGACGCATACTGTCTACCGCTTCTTGTATCGTCTTGCCAGTAAATTTCTTAACCCTCATGGTTCCACTTCACCGTTCCTACCGCATTTACCTGGACATCTGGACTAATCTCGTTATAGGACATGACAATGAGCCGAGGAAGAGCCCGTTCAGTCAGTCTTTTTAGCGCCATTCGAATCTGAGGAGAAACTAAGATCAGGGGATAGGGCATGACATACTCTTCTAAAGCTTGTCCCAACGCATGATAGAGCGTCTGCAGAATCCGGGGATCCATGGCCACCGACAAACCGCGGTCTGTGTGTTCAAGCGAACCGGCAATCTCTTCTTCCCATTCGGGACTCAGGGTCAGTACACTGAGCGCGCCGTTCTCCTGATACATCTGGCAGATCTGCCTGCCCAACGCTTCCCGCACATACTCTGTGAGATAATCTGCATCCCTAGTCACAGGCGCCAGATCCGCCAGGGTTTCTAGGATAGCAACAAGGTTGCGGATGGGAACTCCTTCCCTCAGCAGGTTCTGGAGCACTTTCTGCACTTCACCCACGGTGAGCAGATCAGGCACAAGTTCGTCCACAACCGCAGGATAATTCTCTCGAGCTCCATCGAGGAGAGCTCGTACTTCCTGGCGCCCCAGCAGTTCATAGGAGTGTTCGCGGATGATTTCAGTGAGATGAGTAGCCAAGACAGCCGGGGGATCCACTACTGTGTAGCCGGCATATTCCGCCCGCTCCCTGGTGGCCGCATCAACCCACAGCGCCTGCAGTCCAAAGGCAGGCTCAGTTGTTGGGATACCAGGCACCTGTTCTGTTACTCCCCCTGCATCCATGGCCAAGTAGTGGTTGATCATTATTTCTCCGCGGCCCACCTGTATCCCTTTAATCTTCACCACATACTCATCGGGGCTGAGCTGGAGATTGTCCCTGATCCGGATAACCGGAACCAACAGTCCCAGTTCAATGGCGCACTGGCGGCGGATCATACTGATACGGTCAAGCAGGTCACCACCCTGGGCTTCATCCACTAAGGGAATCAGACTGTAGCCGATTTCCAATTCGATCTGATCCACCTGGAGCAGTGAAACCAGGCTCTCAGGCTTGCGTGATTCTTCCAGCTGCCGCTGTTCTAAAGCGGCATCTTCTTCCAACTCCTGTCCCTTCTCTGCTCTCCGTACCCCGAAGGAGAGGGCCCCTAGGGAAGCAGCGAGCATCAAAAACGGCAGCTTAGGCAGTCCGCCGAACAGACCAAATAAGGCCACAACCACTGCCGCAGTACCCAACACCTGGTAATGGGAGAAGAGCTGTTGGGTTACATCCCTGCCCAAGTTGTTCTCCGAGGCGCCTCGAGTAACAATAATACCGGTGGCAGTGGAGATGAGCAGGGCAGGAATCTGCGATACGAGGCCGTCCCCCACGGTCAACAGGGCATAACGGCTCAAAGCACCGGAAAAATCCATCCCTTTCTGAAACATCCCGATGGCGAAACCACCCAACAAGTCGATCACGATAATGATAATGCCGGCGATGGCATCCCCTTTGACAAACTTAGCAGCACCGTCCATGGAGCCGTAGAAATCGGCTTCCCTGGCGATCTGGATCCGCCGCTGCCTAGCTTCTGATTCTGTAATCAGGCCCGAGTTTAAGTCGGCATCAATACTCATCTGCTTACCTGGCATGGCATCCAGGGTAAAGCGGGCGGCCACTTCTGCTACGCGCTCCGCACCCTTGGTAATCACTATGAACTGGACCACAACCAAGATCAAGAAGATTACGAAACCTACAACATAGTTACCGCCCACAACGAAGTCTCCGAAGGCAATAATGATCCTGCCTGGATTGCCGGTGAGCAGAATCAACCGCGTCGACGATACGCTCAAGGCCAGACGAAAAAGGGTTGTGATCAAAAGAAGTGATGGAAACACGGAGATCTCCAACGCTTCTCTGATGTTCATGGCAATGAGCAAAATGAGCAGTGATAGGCTGATGTTCACTGCCAACAGCATATCCAACATGAATGGAGGCAGGGGAAGAACCATCATTACTACGATTAAGACGACGGCAAAAACCACGAAAAGGTCACTAAGGCGACCCACGCTCTGCTGAAGGGAAATTCCAGTTTTAGCCATATTCACCGTCCTTCCTGCTCATACTTAAACTGTCTTCTTGCGCAAACGATAGACAAAAGCCAACACCTCAGCCACGGCAGGATAGAGATCCGCTGGAATCTCCTGCCCCACTTCAGTACTGTCATACAAAGCCCGGGCGAGTTCCACATTCTCTACTGTAGTAATACGATGTTTTTGCCCTTCTTCCTTGATCCTCTGCGCAATTGGGCCCCGGCCTTTAGCTACAACTTTAGGCGCGTTCATCTCGCCTGGGGTGTACTTTACCGCCACCGCGTAATGAGTGGGGTTGGTAATTATCACATCGGCGGTGGGAATGGCCTGCATCATTCTCTGCTGGGCCATTTGACGCTGACGCTGACGGATCCTCGATCGAATCATAGGATCCCCTTCCAGCTGCTTGTATTCCTCTTTGATCTCTTCTTTGGACATCTTGATACTGTTCTCGAACTCCCGCCTCTGCCACCAGTAATCGGCGGCGGCCAAGACTAACAGAAACAGCCCCACCCGCAGCCCCATACCATAAACACCGTCAGAAATGAGGGTGACGCTGTGTTCCAGGTTGAAGAGCCCCATTTGGGGAAGCCACTGCAAGTCTCCCCTGAGCTGCTGGTAGACTAAGTACCCAACCAAGCTAACCTTGGCCAAGGATTTCAAGAACTCAACTACGGCGCGCTTGGAGAAGATGCGCCGGAACCCCTCAAGTGGATTGATGCGGGAAAACTTGGGCTGCAAGACTTCGCTGGTAACCACAAACCCCACCTGCACAGCCTGACTCACCACAGACACTACCAGGAAAGCCAAAAAGATGGGAGCCATGACCATCCCCAGCTTGAGCAGGGCCACCAGGAAGATATTCCCCAAACCCGCTAAGTCCCCTTCCCACATAGTGAGATTGCCCAAGTAATGCTGAAGCGTCTCCCGGAGATGCCCAGCTGCATATGGACCCACTGCCCGGATCAGAAGCACACCTGTTAACACCAATAGGGCAGTCGATACTTCTACGCTTTTCGCTACCTGCCCCTTCTTGCGTGCCTCTTCCCTGCGTCGCGGTGTGGCTGGCTCTGTCTTCTCCCCTGCGAAGAACTGGAGGTTTAAACGATATTCCACCTAACTCCCCCCTAGAGCGAAGAGCTCTTGAAGGTAACGAAACAGCAAACCATCTGAAGTGAACAGCTCGGTGATAATGCTCACGGCAGCGGGAATGGCAAACATGACAATCACTAGACCCACCGTGATTTTGATGGGAAAACCCAGAACAAACACGTTGATCTGGGGAACGGCCCGGATCACGATGCCTAGGCCGATGTCGGTGAGCAGAATGGTTGCTGTGACGGGCAGAGCGATCTTAAGGCCGATCACAAACATCTGCTTCACTAAGTCCACCAGCAGCCAAAAGCTTGGCTCTATGCGCAGAATACTGCCAAAGGGCAAGATTTGAAAGGACTGCTGCACAGCCTGGATCAGCCACAGATGGGCGTTCAGACCCAGGAAAATCAAGGCTGCCACGATATGATAGAACTGGGAGAACACAGGAACCTGCCCTCCCAGGCTTGGATCAAAAACGGACGCCATCCCGAAACCCAAGGGTACGTCGACGAAATGTCCTGCAAAGGTTACTACTGCAAAGACCAGGATAACCATTAGAGCCAAGAGCAGGCCCACCGCCACCTCCTGGGCTGCCAGCAGGGCTAGGACATGCCAGGAGCCAAGATCCCATGCCGGGTCCAGCTCGGGCAGCGCGATTAAGGCGCAAAACGCAGAAAGGCCCACCTTGGCAGCTATAGGAACACTGCGCATGCTGAACAGCGGAGCTGCTGAAAAAAAGGTGGTCAGGCGAATAAAACTTAGGGAGAAGCGTACGAAATCTGCAACAGAGATCAACTTCGCCGCCTCCCCCTACATAATAAACGATGGCAGTTCGCCCAGCAGGCGCTCTGCAAAGTCCACCAAGCGCCGAATCATCCAAGGCCCAAAGATTACGATGGACACTAGTACTGCCACGATCTTCGGTATGAAGGTTAGGGTCTGCTCCTGAATTTGGGTTGTGGCCTGGAAGATACTCACCAACAACCCCACCAGCATTCCGATTCCCAAGGCAGGGCCGGCCACCAGCAAAATGGTTAAGACAGCCTCCCTGGCAATACTGACAACCACTAAATCCGTCATTCAACCACCTCTCAGGCAAAGCTCGACAGCAGCGAGCGCACTATCAGATGCCAACCGTCCACCAGGACAAACAGGAGCAGCTTAAAGGGCAGTGAGATCATAATGGGCGGCAGCATCATCATACCCATGCCCATGAGTGTGGACGCCACTACCATATCAATGACCAGGAAGGGGACAAAAATGACAAATCCCAGTTGAAAAGCGGTTTTCAGTTCTGAAATCACAAAGGCAGGAATCAAGGTTAGCGTCTCCACGTCCGCTGGTGTTTGAGGCTGCTCTCCTCCCCTTAACACCACAAACATCTCTAGATCCTTCTCCCGCGTGTTGCGCAGCATGAACTCCCTGATGGGTTCCATCCCCACCGTCCACATCTCTTCCAGAGACAGCTCCTCCCGGAAATAGGGCAGGAGTGCATCGGTATAAACCGCACCAAAAGTGGGTGCCATAACAAAGGCTGTTAAGAGCAGAGCAAGCCCAACCAGAACCTGATTAGGGGGAACCTGGTTGGTACCCAAAGCATTGCGAATCAAGGAGAGAACAATAACCGTCCTCGTAAAGGAGGTCAAGAGAACCAGGATGGCTGGGGCCAGCGTAAGAATGGTTAACAATAAGAGCACCTGCAGGGTGATGGCCACATCGCCTGGAGCTTCCGCCACTCCAAGGCCAATGTCAATGCTGGGAAAAGGGATGGTTGTCTGCAAAAAGCCCATCTAGTCCTGGACCTCCTTCTGATCAACGTGGGGCTGCGGCTGCGGGCTTTCTCCTAAGAGAGTAATACTCTGGGTGGTCACACCAAGCAGGAGCTGCTTGCCTTCCCAGGCCACTACGTACAGTGCTCGGTTGGGGCCTAAGGATACCACTTCCTTAATCTCTAGGTCTCGCCCCCCCACATGCCTCTGTCCATACCAGCGGGCAGCCAACACAGCACAGGGAACGATAATGGCCAGAGCCAGGATAACGCGGATCAAACCCCAGATCATCTCCGTATCCATCCGCTTCACTCCCGCCGGCGCTGGCGCTGGGGTACTATCTCCAAAATGCGCACACCGAAGTTCTCCTCCAAAACCACCACTTCGCCCCTGGCGACTCGGCTATCGTTCACATACACATCGACAGGTTCTCCTGCCAGCCTTTCCAGGCGAATCACGGACTGAGGCTTCAGATCGAGAATTTCACTGAGCGTTAGTGTTGTGGAACCAAGCTCCACTGTAATTGTTAAGTCTATGTCCTCTAAAAGGTTGAGGCCCTGCTCATCTTGGACATGTGCCAACTCGCCAATTGGGGTGAAAACCGCTTTGCTGATCGAGGCCTCCGAGCCCAGAGGAAGTCTGCCTTTAGTCACCGTTCTTCTCTGTACCCTGCCGGGTCTAGCCTGCGCTTCCTCTGCCAAGCGCTCAAGCCCCTCTAAATCTGGGATAACTGCGCAGAACTCCAACCGTTCTGTTCCAGCGGTAAGGAAGTATCTGACCAGCGAAGGCTTAGCCCAACCAGCCTGTAAAGACAGGGAATCCAGCTGAACTGTCTGTCCTTGAAAAACCCTGTAAGAAACATCGAGAGTCTCTGCCAAATAGGAAACCAGGGCTTGGCTCATAGTCTCCACCGTTTGCCGAGCAGGCGAGCCTAGATACTGGCCAAGCCGCTCACCGTCTTCTGCTGCCATGAGCAGCAGCATTTCCTGGCGGTCCAGTTCAGCTGCAACTGCAAAGGCCCGTGGAGCGACATTCTGCGCCAGAGTGTGCTCTAAACGTTCGATATAAGGTCCCTCCGCCTCTAAGGGAGAAGCCGCGCTGAGAAAGGCCTCAGTGAGTAGATCAAAGAAAGCCTTGGAACGCGACTGAGACGTAGTTCCCTGAAGTAGTGCGTCGATTTCGCCTTGCGATAGGATGGAACTCGTCATGGTAACTCCTTTCTAGGCAGCTATTGGATGATCAAGTCAATGAAGAAGACGTCTGTAACCTCTCCCTTAGTGACCAGTTCATTGGTGGCCTCTAGGATATCGAAACGCAGTGATTCCATGCCCGCCTGAGTGCTTAAGTCCTCGGCAGTTCTAGCACGGATCAGAGTGATAACCGCATCGCGAATCTGAGGCATCCTGTTCTCCAGCTCTTCCACTGCTTTTTTGCTGCTGGCTTCCAAAACGATCTCGGTGCGAATAAAACGCCGCTGAGCGGGAGGTGACAAAAGATTGAGCGTAAACTCACCTAATCCATGTGTGGGTCCCATTTCTCTCTTAGTGGTAGTCGCTTCTGAACCCTGAGGAGCATCTGCCGCGCTGCCGCGGAAGATCAGATACGTAGCAAAGGCACTTCCCACGGTCGCCAAAATCACTAGGGCAATCGCAATTATGAGTAATTTTACATCCACTTCCACTTTCTTGGCCATTCCCTTGCCTCCTCTAATTGGGTTCAAAGTCCCAGAGATCGAGACTTAAGATCACGATATCAACCCGGCGATTCATAGCACGATCTTCAGCAGTGTCGTTCGGCCTAATAGGCCGGTACTCTGAGTAACCTGCCACTGACAGCTTATTGGGATCAAAGCCCTCTTCCTCGATGAGGAAACGCACCACGTTAGTGGCTCGGTGCACACTCAACTCCCAGTTGGAGGGAAACCGTGCGGTGCTGATCGGCCAATTGTCAGTGTGTCCTTCCACGCGCAGGGGGTTGGGTAGTGTTTTTAGTGTACCAGCCAAGGTCTTAAGCACCTCTAATGCTTCCGGCTTCAAAGCGGCCTCGCCAAGATCAAAGAACACCTGTTCCGCGAAGCGCACAATCAGCCCCCGTTCCTGCAGCTCCAGTTCCACTCCCTGCAGGCCTTCCACTTCTATCATCTCACTCAGCTGCTCATAGAGATCCGACAGCTGACGCCGACTCACATCGGAGTAATCAAAGGGTATGGGCCCGTGCTGCTCCAATAAGGTAGGACCTTGGTCGAGGATGCCTAAGTAGTTCTGGAACGCCGCGATAATCGACGCGAACTTGGCCTCATCTACAGCCGACATTGAAAACAGCAGGACAAAAAAGGCCAGCAGAAGTGACATCATATCGGAGTATGTAGTAAGCCAGGAACCAGAGCTTTCCGACTCCTCCTGCCGTCTTCTACGCATTTACTGTCACTCCCTCGGACGCCCGCTCGCCTACACCAGCCCTTTGTGGAGTCTCTCTGTCCGCCGGTGCCAGGAAGGACTTGAGCTTTTCTTCTACAATTCTGGGATTCTCCCCTGCTTGAATCGACAAAATTCCCTCAATCATAACCTGCTTCATGAGGACCTCTTCATCGCTCTTAAGGCGGAGTTTCCCAGCGATGGGCAGGAAGAGAAGGTTGGAAGCTACTGCACCATAGAGGGTGGTAATCAGAGCAACTGCCATCCCCATACCTACTTGATCCGGGTTATCCAAGCGGCTCAACATGGCAATGAGTCCGATCAGAGTCCCGATCATCCCATAGGCTGGCGATAACGCACCCATTTTTTCAAAAATCTGTCGGCCGATCCGATGCCGTTCCTCCAGAAAAACTAGCTCAATTTCTAGAATGCTCCGCACCAGCTCAGCATCTGTACCGTCTACAATGAGCTGAATGCCTTTTTGGAGGAAGGGTTCGTTGGTTGCCTGCGCCCTTTCTTCCAGAGCCAGCAACCCTTCTCGGCGAGAGATTTCAGCAAACTCCACAAGTGTATCAATGATGGCTGCACTATTACTCTTCTGCCTGGAAAAAGCCACTTTCAGGAGAGGGATTACGCTGAGCACCTGGTTCATGGAGAAGTTGACCATGATGGAAGCGAACGTGCCACCAAAGACGATTAATAAACTGGACAGACTCCAAAACAGCATCAGGTCGCCTTCAAGCAAGATGGATATAGCCATCAAAGCAAGACCGATGATAATAC
>JGI24500J29687_10036918_pt1 | contig 23782 bp, 10 predicted proteins | sample BioPla2RNA1_FD_29687 | JGI IMG/M metagenome (IMG submission 29687) | reverse complement strand
GACGCTATGAGCCCGATAGAATATCGACGAAGTCTTGGCCTAGCCGCGTAGTCAAGTCCAAAAAAACGTCCGCACCCCCAATTTCTCCCTTTTATTATGCCACTCACACCAGTTATATGTGCCGTAATATACGGTTGGCCAACTTGCTATTCCTTAACCCAGTTTTCTGTCACTTAGCGGAATAACTGCTCTAACGCCTCACCGACTGTGGCAATATCCCGTTCCGTGTTGAAAGCACCTATGCTGAATCTGACCGCACCAAGAGGAGCAGTCCCCAAGAACTCATGGGCCTTCGGCGCACAGTGCAAGCCTGCTCGTACGGCTATATTGAAATGCCGATCCAAAACAGTAGCGAACTCTTGTGGAGTGTATCCTGCTACAGTACACGACACTATCGGTAACCTCGTCTGGTGATTTGGTGAAGCAAAAGCCTTCACTTCAGGGTATCTCCCTAGTAGATCCAACAAAGAAGCAAACAGTCTCTGCTTGCGCTCTCTAATGTCGATTTTGTGTTTCACAAAATCTATACCGGCAAGCAATCCGGCAATAGCTGAGACGTTTAAGCTCCCCGCCTCAAGGCGATGCGGGTATTCAGGAGGCATATTCTCTAATTTTGACTCGACGCCAGTACCTCCGAAAATAAACGGTTCAATGTTAGTAGAGTTGTTAATGACCAAACCGCCAACCCCAATAGGCCCAAGTAAATCTTTGTGGCCGGCGAACACTAGGAAATCAACGTTTTGCTTAAGCATATCTATGGGGATTGTACCCAGTGTTTGAGCGGCATCTACAAGTACCCACGCACCATAGTCTCTTGCTAATGCAGCAATTTCTGTCAGTGGAGCGACCAAACCGCATACATTACTTCCATGGTTTACTACTACTAGCTTAGGCCTATTCCGCTTAAACTCTTTGTTTAACTCGTCAAGGTTGTACACCAACTCACTACGTTCTACCGGCATCATTCTGAGATTGACGTTCCAAAAATCCCTAAGCCTATACAAGGGGCGAAGTACGCTATTATGTTCAAATGGAGACAAGTAAATGTTGTCCCCATAGCTAAAACTCAAACCAAAAAGTACAGTATTTAAGGCAATTGTAGCAGACGGTGTAAAGACCACATTCGAAGGCTCGTTGACTCCAACGAGTCTGGCGAGAGATTCTCTTGTTTTATCAACGACTTTCCCCGTTTCCCTAGCTAGAGTATAACCACCCCTATCAGCATTAACGCCATGCTTCATCATTGAAGCGATGGCATCATAGACTTCTGGAGGTTTAGGGAATGATGTGGCACTGTTATCAAGGTAAATAGTTTCCACCTTATCACCCCATTCTTGTCATCTGAAGACACCAGTGTGTAGAAGCGCTACGAAAGATTCTTGAGCAGATCCAACAATACCTGTCTCTTTTCATCCATCGTTATGGCATCTGCAAACCCGTCTAACGAACTCGCTAGTTCGGAATATAAAACCTGACCGAGAGGACCAATCTCAACTTTGACATAAACTCGCTCACTAATCTCTTGATCATCTGACATAAACGTAACTCGATGATGCACTTCAGGCACACTGTCGTTTTCAACGTTCAAGATAGTTCTTATCGTCCGATCCAGTTCATCTTCAAATCTGTCTCTAACATCATCAGACCAATCAACCAGATCAAGACCAACCATAATGGAAATTAACTCATCTAGAACTGACTTGTAGTTTTCTTCCTCAAGTGATTTTGCCATGTTCATGAGCTTAAGAGCCGTTCCGGAAAATGCGAAATTCTTCGTTCTCTCATTCAGACTAGCATACCATCTCGCAACGATGTTAGCGTTCGAACCATCTTCACTAGAGACGCAGAAGCACTTTTTTACAATCTCAAGCAGCTGTGCTCTGACGTATATGAGATGAGTTTCTAGTTCTTCCTTAATCTCTCTGATACGGTGAACATACTTTTGAATGTCGTCAACTCGAAAGTCATCAGATTCAGTTACCAGATTTGGGATTTTCCGAAAGAGAAGATCGGTAGAATCATTCATTGGAAGGCTCAAAAGCCTAACTAAAGCCCGCGCAAATTCGGAATGCTTTCTGCTTTCTCTAGTATATCTTGGAAGACTGACAAACCACCTTTTCATCGCGAGACCAACAGGATAGGCGTAGTTATGGCTTAGAGTATCGCTAGGTAGATATTCTTCAAATAACCTGGACAACTGCTCCAAATACTGTTCCTTTGCCTGGTCAAGACCAATTACTTCTACTGTGTAGTGATTTGGACTCTTTGAAATCGACTCTAGCAGCTCCGCGTCAAGGGGACGTTCTAATCCATCCTTGTCTCGGATGAGCAAACGGGTTTTTAGATCCCTAAATGCAATGGCCAAGAAGACAGGCATCACACCTAAACGCAACCCATATGGCGGCAGACGTAGTGTATTGAACAAACATCCAAACGATATGGGGTGCGCCTCTGATGAACGTAGACTTTCCTGGATAACTTTCAGAACAGGAAGAAACTCGTGTACTACCCGATCATCCACAGATACTTCTACCTGTTTTCCTTCTTCCCTATAAATTCCAGGACGCTTCAGTAGTGACCGAAAGATGGACACATCTGGTCCAAAACCTTTGAGGCCAAGCTGGGGTTTCCTGACACCACTTAACAGGGCTAGAACTACCTTTTTCCTCGCATTAGCAATCGTCCTTGTTACAGTTTCCCGATTGATCAGTTCGTTATTTATCTTTGGAGTCAGAGAAAACACATTAAGGCAAATCTCTGACACTAACTTGGAGAGACCTGCTCGCGAACGGATAGCACGCCTTTTTCCTGAGCCATAGAACACAACCTTCTCTTGGGAACGGTAGTCGACCAACGACTTCAAGGCAATTTGTACTTGCTCCTCATAGTCAGCCAGCAGCGCTTCAAGCTCCACCATCGCGTATGGGTCTTGTTCTAAGAAGCTCTTGTCTTTACTCAAGAGATGCAACGCCTGGTAATCATAGGCAAGATCAGCCAAATCATACAACGGCTCGTTCGGTATGACAAACACAACTTGAGGATGCCCGTCCCGCTGTACGTATTGCTCAATTTCCCTATGTTGCGCCTCAGTTTCACACACGATGTGTGCAACTACACCGTCGGCATAGTCCTTACTAATCAAATAGTCATCCCAATCAAAACCCGCCATTATTTCCGCTGCCAAAAAAAACTCCTGATAGAAAAACCGAGTCATTTCAAACTCATCATTATATCGATTGGCAATGATTGGATATGGAGCAAAGAACTCATTCAATATGCTGCATATATGGAACATATTGGCGTACCGATAGTTGCCTTTTATACCCTGGATTGCTTCATCAAAGTCAACGTCACTCCCTGTCAGGAAATGGATACGGCCATCACTTCTTCGCTCATAGACGAATTTATTCTCGATAAGCTCCTTCAAACTCGCCTTGAACACTATTTCATCCGCTTCATCGTGGACCAAAGAAAACCGCAACAACTCCGACGTCGGGACAAAACCTGGCTCTTCTAACCCAATCATTATGGCGAGACCTTTGATAATTTTCACCGACATGGGAGAAGGATTACTTCCTAATCGTGCGATGACCTCATTGGCTATCAAGAAGGTACTTCCAAGCGAATCGGCGTCACGCTTCTTGATTGCTGACTCTAAGAAATAATCAAAAACCTTGTCGATGGTCAGCATCTTAAAGCACTCGTGATCCGCATCCTCTAAAAAGCGACCCAAAGTATGTCTATCATTTGTAGCTAAAAAAGTAAATAACGTGCGCTCATTCTGTGCTATCCTGTTACATACTCTTGGTAGGACAAAAACAGTCGCCGGATGAAGCGGATAACAACCGTACAGAATCCATTGTTCCAGTTCCTTGTCTGTTAGTTCACCGAAGAGACTCATTTCCTTAGTAGCTCTGAGCAGCTTCGAGAAAGCAGAATGATGCTGTGCCAGGTACTCGACCCACTGATCTGGGTCCTTTTTGATCACTGCGGAAATTAACTGATATGTCTTAGCAGAACCTTGCCTAACATTTACAGCATTGTACCTACCTTCAACTTTCTGCCACGTGTTGAGTATTTCTTCGGGTAGTGCGGAAGCATATTGGGACATATGCTGATGCGAAATCAACATCAAGTGTACCTGTGTATCTCCACTCCTATTACACATCTCAGCGAAGTCCTGTAGTAGCTTCAGATCCACTACTCTCTTGCTGTACACTGCATTCTCCAAGACCTTGTTAAACTCATCAAAAAAGACATAGATTCCACGATATTTATGATCCTGAAGCGATGCCGATACGTCTTGGAACATTGTCGGCACATCTTTCGTTTGATAGGGGTCGAACGCAGCTCCTGCACTTAGAACAGGGAAAATCGTCCTAAAGATCTCAATTGATCTAAAGTCATAATTGCTGATCATGGTCAAAAAACTATCAACTGTTAACCTATAGTCGTGACGTAATATTTCCTTGAAACGATCAAAAACATCATGATATTGCTCTTGCCACAGTATAAGAGTATCTTCCACGGTTTTGAAAGCAGTCTTAGGCATAAGGGTTTCGAGACCGGCATCACGGAGTGCTTGCTTAAGACCACGCGTAAAAATCCGATTTAAATCTCCATCATCTGGATCCAAAATCACGGTAAGAAAAGGGTTTTCTCTAAGCATAGATTGGACCCCGTCCTTCAATCCACCATGCCTTGCCTCTTCAAGTTTATCGAGCAAAGGGGCGTACTCGTCGTCCTTGTGATTATGCTTAAGCAACGAGGCAAGTACTGTGACTAGATGGGACTTTCCTGTCCCATATGGGCCTACAACGATTCGTGACCTAGAGGTCGAATTGGACTGCAAGGACTCTAGGATGTCGCTCGCTAAACTCATGAACGATTCTGTAGGAATATAAGTTCTTGTTCTGGCCGGGTTACTAACATCGTATTTCAGATTCACAGAATATTGAAATCCACTTTCCACAGTAATCATCCGACTGTCCACCAACTATCCTCCTCGAACCTTGACTTATAGTATTTCTCTAGAGCGGTGAGCGAATCACAACTTTCTAGCTCCACTGAATCAAGACCTGCGGTCAAGCTTACAGTAACTTTGCCCCTCCTTTGAAGGTTATCAAGGTAATAAATAGCGTCTTCATATGTTAGTGCAAAAGCCTTCCCAATATTGCATCTATCGTTCATCAGCCTGGAGATGGTTGTTCTCCCAGAATCGTTATCCATCTCAGATCTATGGGCCATGCAATAATATACAATTGCTGGGTCTAGACTGTGCCTATCGATAGAACAAACACGGTAAGACTTTGGCCCGATCTGTCGTAGCATTTTTAATTCCCGTAAAGGACAGTGTAGGTTGTCTTCCGGCGAGCTATTTTGTGTCATTCGGTTTTCGTAAAGATATGTGTTCACAAAGCATTGAAAATCCTTCTTAAGCGAACTTTCTGCTACCGGAGTACCTTCTACAATGGTATAGTTTGTTAGCCAATACAAGAAGGTGTCTTCATCGAACTCACGACGGTTAAAGACGTTGAAGAACCAATACCAAGTGGTAGCTTCGTCAGGATCAGTGACTAAGTGGTAATGAATCAGCCACCATGTTCCCTCATCTTCAAAATAAGGATCATACTTAAGAATTAAGTCTGCTAGACCAGACATAGTGTAATCTCTATCTTCATTCTGTACTAGTAAGCCAGCAGCTCGTAACCAAAAGCGAATGGCGTTAACCATATTCTTACCTACTCCCAATACCTCCGGTGCCTCTTCATCCCGAAAAAAGGCATAGCCTTTTTCATCAACTAGTCTTAATCCTTTTCTCAACCATCCGTCTCGAATATAAAAAGTCTCGTGCCTCGCAAAAGGCATTTTAGCTGGCCCCCTTTTTTACTGCCAAGACTTTGGCCATCAAGCAACCGCCACGTCCCCAAGGATTTATACAATCTAGGCAACCTACACACTTCTCCTCTGAGATCCTGTAATGTCCATCTATATACGTTATAGCTCCCCGAGGACAAACACTAGCACAACCCAAGCAGCCAATACATGACTGGTACTTCCTTAATTGACAATCTATGCGCTGTGAGATTAACCTGTAGTTAGAAGGGCTAATCACACTAACCTTTAGCTCATAGGTCGATGGTAAGCCCTGAAGCTTCATGACCTGCTTCTTGGTGCGTCTATCAAGGATAACAACCTCATTCAGGAACTTGTTTCCCAAGTCCCTATTCACGATTCCAAAGGGTCTAAAGTACTCATAAAGTTCATCCGATATGGGCCTAGTGAGAATTATGGTCCGTGAATGCACTTCGTCGACGCATTGTTTTGCTTCAATGTTAATCTGCTCAGAGTCTAATCCAGCTCCACCCTGACGGGCTTTCCAGTTCCCACTATCAACATATTCCTCGGGATCAGGCTTGCCTATTCTCCGAGCGAAATCCACTAAAAAGCTCCGCCACTTAGTGCTTTCTTCTTCCATATAGATGCTTGCTAAGAACATAGACCAAGCTCCATTATTAGGGCAGCACCAACAACCAACCCTAGGAAACCCCAATCGATAACTATCGTTAAACTCTAGTTTTCTATAAAAGATATACAACCAGATATCAATATCTAACCAATCAAAAATCGGTGAAACAACCTTTTGCTTGGCAATTTTAGGGCTTTTTGCCACATCAGCCACCTTATGGAATCCCATATAGTCCTCAAAATAGTCCGATTGATAATCACTTCTGGAGGTCGACTCTGCTGCTCTAATACCATAGAAAGTCAAGAGTCGCGTGTTCTTAGCAAACCCATTGATTTTCGTGTTCAAAGGACCTGTCTTAAACACGGTACAACACCAGCTTATCACCCTACTAGGAGGGCCAATTTCTTCACATAAGGACATGAAGTCATGATTTGAACGCGAAGTGATAAAGGGTGTTTTGTTGTATTTTTCTCTGAACTTTCTAATATACTCTATAGTTAAAGGGAATTCCAAGGTAGTATCACTGAAAAGGTGGAGGATAGACGGATTTGACAATGCTCTAGAAACAAGGCCTGACACTACCGTAGAGTCTTTACCGCCGCTAAAACTCACAACAGGCAGGAAATTGTGGTGCTTCTCAACGGCATCCCTAATTGCGTGCTCTGCAGCGTACTCTAATTGCTGAATGTGTTCCCTGTTTTCCTGGACCAAACGCTCTATTTCAGCTTCAAAACCCTCGTACATGTGATCGAGGCAAACACTCATGAGACTCGACCGGATAGCGTCCAAAGGTGCCTCATTCATTAGGTCATTAAGAGATTCCTTAACTACTACCCCGTCCAGGAAAAACCGATATCCTCTGCCCGCCCACACAGATTTAGAAAGATAATCCTGATTGCCTGTTAACAGGTACAACAAGTAGCGCTCCTGCGGAAAGACAGGTCTTGCGTCAGTGCTCAGATACTTTGTGGAAGATCCACAAGAGCATTCGTCCTTACCAATTATCGGTACATTGCAACTTGGGCACCAAGAAAGGTTCATTGTCGCCCTCCTTTTGTTAGTCTGGAACACATTATCTCATTCGCCGCGACCCGTTCCATCTCCTGCAAAAAGAGGTCTTTATCGAACGTCTGTTCTAAATAAATCCTCCTCGTCTGATGGCCGAGGAGGATCCGTAACGCAATCAACCAAGTACAGTGTTCATTCTCATTGGTTTTAGCACTCATTGGCCCCGACGGAGCTCAACACCTACTTCCAAAACATCGTGGAAAATCGCCTCCAAGAACCTTCTCTTGTTGTCATTCGACATTACTTGATAACGTACCAACAGTCCCTCTACTTCCAATTCATCTAGTCGAGCTCTACAAGATTCTGAAGCCATTTTAACCAAATCGACCTGCGATTCTGCTAGGTAAGCTGGTCTAGACTCAAGTCGACTCTTCGTTTGCTGTGCCTCGACAGCAGTATACTTGCAAATCTCGTCTAATGCAGGGACATTCATCTCCATCCATGTCTCCGCCAGTGCCTTTCGTTCCATAAGCACTCTCTCGTATATTCCTTCGTAAACCGACTCAGCATCTAGAGGAGGGGCATCATCTGCAAATGCCATGTTTGTTTCCACAAAGCACTGGGTCAAGAGTTCAGCAAGTTCAAGGTCAGTACGATTCATGTCGTTTAACATCCTAAAGTGCCTCTCCATCAAATCTAACTGCCTTTGAACTTGGGATAAGTCCGCTAGATCATGATCTTCCCCTTCATATATGCTGATTAGATTGGCAACTTCGCCTCGCCAAAAAGCTATGTCATCAGCAGAACTCAGCTGTTCGATGTTGTAGAGCTCCATCATCCGTCCACGATAGTTATCCAATTTTGCGATGACTTGTCGTTGAAATTCAGCTAGCCGGCGCTTGGCAATAGTCAGCTCTTTTACATCTAAGTTGGGAAGCTTCTCGGCGACATCTATTCGTCCCAAAAATTCTTGCTGTATTCGTTCAAGCAAGGACTTCAGCGTCGTTACTTTAATATTGGAGCTGGTAGCGTTTCGAGCGATAAAACTCTCTATATCCGAAGCTAGTCGGGTAGCATCCTCTATCTCTTTTATTTTCGCTTCGATCATCTCAGTGTGTTCAGTTACTGCAGCTTTTTCTTCAATCAAATCAAGTTTCTCTAGGTTATTACCGATCCGCGACATGCGAACTCTGAACGTGTCAAGGTTACGAACGTTATAGGCCTTCTGCTGCCTTAGCCACTCGGCAAAGTGTGTTTTGAGAAAAAGTCGACTACTAGCTATATGTTTTTCAACTTCCTTAATGTGGCTTAGTTCCCATTTGTCGCTGCCAACCATTGCATCACGCATGTCGACAAGGACGCTTCCCCCCCATGAGACTCTATTGAGGTCCATTCGTTCTTTTCCTACCTCGATTTTTTCAATTTCATCCGTTAGCTGTTTGTTGAAATGATCTAGTTCACGCCTCAGGTTGTCAGCCTTCTCAGAGAGATTCTTATGTTTCCAAAATAACTGTGGAGGAAGTGGAACTCGTTCCTGCAGTTCATGAGCCTTTTTTTGATATTCCAAAGAGCCGAGAATTGCTTCTTCGAGCTCCCAATCTTCCAACAAGCTCTCCCATTCCGAAAGGCTATCTTGGGACACCTGCACTAGTTCCGTAGAAGCTAATACCGATAGGTCAAAAAAGTTCTTGGGCATCGCTGTGGAAAGCCAGTTTTCAATGCCTATCGAAACACCATCCTTCAAGAGGTTCACTTCATTGCGCCTGCTCCCAATGAACAAGGCTATGATAAGACCTGCCGATGCCACATTACATCCATAAGGGGGAGAGCAAAGAATCTCCATCACGGTTCCGAGATTAAGGGGTTCCGTTTCACCCTTGCACGCCGCACTAAGCTTGTCCGTGAGGAGCTCGACTATTTCGCGCAATACCTTATTCATAGGTTTTAGCCGGAGTGTTCCATCACTATCTAATATCCCCCACAAATCTACTAGAACCTTATGAGCACGATTTTGCTGGGCAGGAGTGGCGGTGCTGATCCATTCTCTATCAAAACGACCGGTTATTAACTGCCTTGTAAATACCTGCGCGTCTTTTGCAGCATTTCCTCTCACTGTGCTAAAACCATCGAAGTCAAAGGGTATTATCTTTGGGTAAATTACGCTGAAAGCTCGGCTAAGCATGACCTTAGTTCTTGATGCGGGAATATCCTGGTTAGTTGCGAAAATGATATGCCTATCCTTCTCAAGGGCAGAAAAGAGGTCCTTCATTTCGAACTCCAATGCTTGTTTGCGATCCGCTATGAAGTGTTGATACCTCGCTACTTCTTCTTCGTCCATATTGTTGCTTAGAATCCAATAGCCCGCAAGTTTCTCTCCGAGACTACCATCTATATCATGTAAGAAAATGATGGCAACTGGAGCGCCACTATCCAAAGATATATGGTGTTCTTCAAGACATGACTTTAGGAGATTGCGAGCCTGCCTTTTGACAGATTCCAGGTTACTATTTGGGCCAGCGTAGCAATAAACCAGTTGCCCCTTAGGATCGTCAGGTTGGTAGCTAACACGCCAAGTCCGTACGGCAAAATCGATTTTGCCTCGGAGCATCTCTATGTTGGAAAACGATACGGCATAGTGCCAATCCTGCGTAGTTATATTGTTCTGTGCTCCGAAATCGGTTTGATACGTGTCTAGATCAATCCACTGCTTAAAGTTTTGAGCAAATATCTCCGCCCTCTGGTTGGAGTTAATATCCTCTATCTTAGCCTGGAGATATGCTAGAAACGCTCTTCTAGGCACCGAATCGCCGGTTATTTCATAGCGGAGAATGTGCTCATTCCACTCTAAGACAGCTAGTTCCTTTTCTAGCACATGTAAAATGTGCTTCGTTTCCTCCGGCGCAAGACCACAAAAAGCCGATAGCAAAGCAAGTGCGTCCTCCTTGGACTTAGCCTTAGTGCCAAGTTTAGATGATAGTAAAACAGACTTCAGAACTCTTACATCTTCACAACCAAGCTCATGCCTATACTTATCTAACACAGTTTCGTAAGCGTGAGCCGAAGCCCCTTGCTGACCGAAGCGTTCTGAAGATAGAAACTCATTGACCAAGGAGTCGCTACAAAGATCTACAGGTGTTATGGTTCGACCACCGCCGAAGTCAGCTGTTTTCAACTCATCATACACTTCTGCCAAAAGTGATAATGCAGAACGTTGTTGCAGTAACTTCCCAACGGTCGATAGCTTGTACAAGGTCCAAACGGATACCGGATGAAGAGGCCAGCACCCTTCGCATACAACCTGCTCAAAAAGATCCTGATCATTCCATAAAGCGTGATCCTTTAGTTCAGGAAACCAATGTTTCATCTGTCTATGAACTGTAGCATATACCTCGCGCGACGCCCCTAGTTCTTTCTGGATGAAACCAAGATCTTGCTTGTCCAAAAGGTTCGCAATTAGTGTTTCAATGTTAGTAGAAAGCCTGACCTTCCGGGCAGAATCGTAACGTGTTACATAACGGTTCAAATCATCTCTCAACTCAGGAGCTATGCGAGAGACATATGCCCTGAGCTCATATTGGATAAAACACACAAGCATTACTGCATCTTCATTTGCCTGGACACATTCGAAGAGTTGCTGCAAAGCGCCAGAGCCCGCAATGTGAGGCTTTTGAACCGAGAACTCCAGATAACGTCCAAACTCATCGAACAAGATCAACAGTCCAGCATAATGGTTACCCTCACCGCAATAGTTCTCCTTAGTAACCCGAATAAAGTCGTGTAGGGATTCTTGCCCTACCGCGTGGATGGGGGAACCCATTTTCGAGGAATAAATCTCACTTACAGTAGCGAAAGCCTCTTCATCCTGGGACTTAAGTCTCGCTATTATATCGTCAAGAGAAATCGGACCAAACAAGTCGAAAAAATCCTGTCGTAACGGCTCAAAGAAAGATTCGGTAAAATGTATGGCCGTCCGAAAACGAGGACGTAAGTTCTCAAGTACAGTTGTGTCCAATCCATCATCGGACAGCTTCTTCAGAATTTGCCTAGTTATCTCGGCACTTAAGTCAAAGTCTTTCATCCCATTTATAGTCACAACCAAAAAAGGCTTGGCTACATTCTTCAGCAAAACACTAATGTCTGCTGTTATTTGCGAATCGGCACGTTTCAGATTCTTGAGAATACGTTCCGACGTTGCAGAACTGGGGTAACCTAGGAAGTTTGAAAGCGTCACTGCTAGATGGGATTTTCCAGTCCCATACCCAGCTATCGCCAGCATAAAGGGATCATCTTGTGTCCTACCAGCTAACCGACTCAAAACGTCATTAACGAAAGACGCTGTGTCGACCAATTTATGGCTACTATTCGTAAAATCAGCTCTTGAAACCCCATGGTAACTAGGACCATGAAAAGCAAAATACTCCGCTGCCTTGCTTGCTAGTCTCGGATCTTCTTCTAACCAACTGACCTGCACAGCACCGTTGAACAGCAAGTCCTTACGAAAAGATACAATATTACCGAGTTCCATCGTTACCCCTCCTCCTTAAGCTAAATCTGCCCATGTAGTTGGCCATACTTCTGCCGCCGGTTTCCTTTTCTCGATAATCCAGGGTCTCATCTGCCTGTCAATTGAGATGTTCCCCGTCTCCTCCATCATAGTCAACGCCATTTCTCTTTCAGCGTCAGTCCAAAAGCAGACATCAAACCAACTGGACGCGTCATTGAAGTCAGTTGTTGTTACCTGTGTTTCCGAAGGAAAGTACGCGTCCATTAACGTCAACAGAAATGCTGAATACCCAACGGCGTAACTACGTATGAGGGGGGCTTTGGCTCTTAAGATCATGACGTCTTCAAACTTTAAGACGCCAGCCCTAGCCAAGGCCGCATCGTCAGAATAAGTCACTAACAAAGGACCAATTCTATCCTTGCCACCAAAGACTCCGGTCAGATACTCTTCTAATTGGAGCTTGCTAAAAGATGAACCTAGCATACTCTGAGCGAAAACACTATGCCAAGCAATCGCACCAATATCTCCCCGGCACATATTAAAATGGACCAACCATTGGGTCAGACCTTCTCCCAATAATGGATCTTCCTCAAAAACCACACGACCAAAATCGGTAATAAGAGGGCGTTTTATGGAGTTACCGTCGACCTCAATTAGACCCATGCCTTGTGCATACCGCAATATTGCAGGCAGTTTCCCAGTCGACTCGCCCATTGGGATTCCAGTATCATCAGCCATTTCTCGCATAGACCCCGATTTTCCCAAAGCTGCATATTCCAAAAGAGCAGCCAAATAGCGACGTTCGGGAGCAAAAGTCAAGTGAAAACTGAGAGATAGCACCTATAGAGCCTCCTTCGCCCATAACAAGCATCCTATTATTAATATCGTTCTTCTAGTGGCTTTACCCTGATTCTGAAGTGTGTATTAACCTCAAGACTATCAGTATGTTCGTTATAAGCGTAACCCAAGGAATAGCATTCACCGCGCTTAAGGGTTGATAGTTTCTCAACCCAGTCCTCTACCTTCAACCCCGTGGAATCTGCCAGTATCTGAGCGAAGGCCTTTATTTCTGTATCAGCTGGTCTAAAGAAAATCTTATGGCTAGCTTGAAATAATCGGTCCCGCTCATCTTTCTCCAAGTTGCTGAGGGTTTGAGTTGCCAAAATGAGTGAGATTCCGAACTTCCTTCCCTCAGTCAAGAATTGCCCAATAGGACTCTCTAGTTTGTGATTCAGATTCTGGATTTCGTCCAACACGATGATCTTGGGATTCCACTGGTTTCCGTGCGAACGATAATACCAGTAGAGATCAATTAGCGAAAACTCCGTGATCAACCGTGATGCGTTTTTCATAAAACCGGCTAATTGAATAATGTGCACCCTAGACTCTGGATCCTTGAAGAGGCGTTCCCAGCTTCCATGACGCTCCCTGCCAAATGGGTTAGTGTCAACGAAGGGTTGGATCTTGCTTATTACGCTTGCTGCAGCGGACGCAGACGGACCTCCCTCGGCTCGTATGCCTTCAAGCTCATCTATCATATCGTTTAGATCAAAATGCTCACCCTTCGCAACAACGCCATTTCTAATAGCATTGTACAGGGCGGACCTTTGCTGATCACCAAGCTGATAAACCTCGTCAAAGACACCACTCACTCTACCAGCTATCGTCGCGGGATCCTCTTCGATCGGCATGTCATCGATGTAGTTTATCTGCTTACGAAACGGATTGACTTCCAAAGGCTTTACCTTAATCAGATGTTGTGTTGGTTTGAGTCTAGTCATTACAATTTCTTCCAACTGACTGTTAGTAAACCCTGAGGTGTAATCAACGACTAAGGTATTCCGACCCAGTCTCGCTAACTCGCACATTAATGCCTGGATTAGGTACGTCTTTCCAGTTCCAGAAGCACCGAAGACAAGAATGTGTCTGTTAGGCAAATCCGGATGGCCAAACTCCCAATATGCGTCTCGACCGCCTCGAGTCCCTGCCCCCAGATAGACCCGTTCAAAACCGTAAGGATTGTCTTCGTGACTCGTATCATCGACGATTTGGATAGTTGATTTTCCCAGTTCCTTCTGAGAGCATGTGTTATCTTGACTAGCATGGGATTCCTGTTCCTTACTACTCTTGTACTCTGTCGTTTGTGCTTTCTCGGCCATTAAAGCCACTGGGCTCGCTGTGTCCTCGTCTATAGCTTCAGGCCTGCCAAATCTTACTGGTGGAATGTTGACAAAAAAGTGCTCATCTGTGCCTAAGAGACTTGCCTTCTTCAGGAATCCCATCCCGGTTGTGGCAACGACTATGGGAAACACTCCATGTTCATTTTGGCATTGCCAGGATGTGTCTCGCGATAGCTCATCAGTGTGCTGGTCCGTCCAAATAGCAAATATACCTGCCTGCCAGTCCACCGCAAATAACCCTTCACCCAACCTCTCCAAGGCCGCCAAGGTCTCCCCGTACTTCGCCTTTGTAGTACTTCCATGCGTTGAGACTAAGCGATGAAGCTGCATCCACCAGTACCGTTGATCGCTCCGGCCATAATCGTCTGGTTCCAAAGAGTTCCGTGGCTTGAATTTACCCACAAGTTCGCGCAGACCACTTTCAATCTGCTCTCTTGCTTTCTCCAGATATCCTTCCGACTTACCTGCCAGCTTACACTCAATAAGCTGTAGAGTAATCTCAAAATACCCATTGACAATTGATGCACGGATCCTTAGTAAGTCCGGTCTCCTCTCGCTCATCGGCTCATCAAACCAATGTAAAAAGGCATCCAAAGACACAAGTTCATCGCAAAAGGCATCAGGGTCCTTGATTGCTACTTTTCGAGTCAAGGCATTCGCAATCAACTCTCTCACAAATTTCTCCCCACCCGTAGCCTTCACGACGGAGAGTCCAGCAACCTTTGCTGCTTCCCGTACTAACGCTGAAGCGATGGCCTGGGCGTTTCCTTCATCAGTTAGACCTAGTTCCCCCGAGATCATTGCCGAAACTCCATTTTCTATGTCATACATTGAAAACTGGTCTGTTGAAATGGTAAAATTCTTTTCGCCATGTGCTCCAACTCCAGTTCCGAAAGCTATTACTTCTCTATCATATGTTCCACGGGAACTTTTGCGGAGAAGCGATTCATCAATAGATGGGTCAATACACACTACCCAGCCACTACACTTATGTGCGGCATCCACCGTATCAGCCATGGGCGAAAAATCATTTGAACTCACGATGATATGTTTGTGCTCTCGTAAACTCGGTTGTTTCAAACTTGCCATAACTTCAGCATGAAGAGCGTTTAACTGAAAACGTGGGTTACTTACTACCCTCTCTCGTTGACTTTCCTTTCCACCTCCGACCATCCGTGATGATACCTTCTCCACGATAGGAAACTTCTGATAGTCATCAGGAATAGTCAACGGTTCTAGAACTTGAAATCTGCTAGTAGTTGATTTAATGAAGTCCATAAAGTAAAACACATCATATTCGGCTTGATTAAGTATCCGCCTGAACTGCTCAAAACCATCGTCTCTAGCTACGACGCGGTACTTAATGGAAATCTGGCAATGCTCATAATGCCGCATTCCAGAACTAAGCTCAGCTACCTGCCATCTGTCTTTCCACGCGTTAATCCATCTTAAGACACTCGAGTCATCCACTCCGTCAGAAAAAATGGTCAGTTGTACCGAATAAGCCTGTTCCTGCTGGGCTGAAGCGTACTCGACATACTTGTCTATCCCTGCGATCAAAGGTTGAATCTCTGAACCACAGTATGCACCAATGCTGATACCATCCTCTGCGAAAGGATATAACTTACGATAATCCCGGAGTGTTTGGTATATTAGCTGAGAATTTCGGGTCTCCCTAAACAGCCCTCTATCGTCTATGGAGTCGTCTTCCTCGGCCACATATTCTTCCAACAGAGTCTTGGTCGCTATCTTGGAGACATCTTCTGTGGGATTGCCAAGCATATGTACATAACCCAAAGACTTAATGTTGGTATCGAGATTCTTCTGTGTGTCACATAGAATTCCATAAAGAGGCCACTGAATATTAGACAAGTCCACAATTCTATCGAAATGCCTCGCAGCAAAAGCCTTAGCTGACGCTGCTTTCAATGCCCGTCGCGCAGTAGTAGAAAATACTCGACACAAGTAGATACTCTGATGATACATCATGTCGATCATGGCAGGATGAAGCGGTGTAACTACAGCCCCAGTCAAATAGTCATTCCAAAGTGAACCTTGTTGAGCATCGCCTTCAGGCAGAAGTAGAAAAGCCTTAAAGAGCAGAGGTCCGAGGACACTTTCGCGGCTCCTCGACAGATACCCATTTAGAAGATCTCTATATGCGCGTCTCAGCTCTGGATAATGTTGCTCAAGTGCGACATAAAACCCTTGTCTTAAGCAGCATTTGACGAACTCTTGATACGCCACTGACAACGTTACAGCCAGGGTCCTCTCCTCTCGACCCAAGCCTTTCGCTACAGACAGAAGATCAAGCATGACACTGTTCTTATTGCCTATACATAATTCGAGCAATCTTGCTGCTTCTTCCTCATCCTTTGCCATGAACAACTCCGCTACGAACGGTGCTGAGAATGCGGGCAAAACACTTTCCGAAGACGCAAATTGCCTGTTGATCCATTCATATAATGATACTAAAAGGCGCGAATGATGGTTGGCAGGTAGCGGCCAGTTATAGTCTTGACTACGCTCAACTCCGTCTTCTGTCTCCAGTACAACTTTAAACCTAAATTGGGGTTCGGCTCGCATACTGCGCTGATATATAAAACTATTCTCATTGTCCTCGGGCAATAACAGAGAGCTAACTTCGACAAAACAAGATTCATTATCTCCCAAGAAACTAAACACGCGTTGGCTTAGAAACTCGTCCACACCACCAAGTAGGACTGTCAAAAACTCTCGTGCCTTCGCACTAGGCTCCACTGCTTCACCATCATCAACAATAGAATCAAAATCATGTCGAAAAGACTGACCTACGATGCTTACCCGTTTCAGTTCCTTAATAGCTAATGTACCATCTCTCTTCAGCTTCTCAAGTGAGTCCCAGAGCGCATTTAGGAATATTTCTGGAACTTTCCCTCTAAGCGTCGTTGATCTCGTCTTTATAGGAGAAATAATCCCACCTTTAAAGCCCAAAACCTTGTCCAGAATAAAAGTAAAGTCTACTGCCTTCAGATTAGGGACCAGACTTTCTGTACCATTCGCTATGTATTCTTCAATTGCATCCAATAGCTCATTGATGGACCTAAAGGAAGACAGATTAACGGCATGTAAACTTTCGTCCTGCCCATCATCTGCGACCTTCTTTCGATATTTCTTAATCGTATTCAGTGCTTTTGTCCGATCTTTTGCTTCTAGAAACATGCTGTAATTGAAGAAATGGTGTGCGTTAATAATGTATTTTCTAACTTTATTCCGAGCCTTTCTGTGTAGAACCCCAGTCAAATTCGGTAGGCCAAAATCGTCTAAGTTTTCCAAAATAATACAATAGGCGTCTTTGCTGCACATCACAGTTTTGAAGTCTAACCGTTCTAAAAAAGAACTGATGGTAATCAAATCGGACAGACCCAAGTCATAAATTGAGCAAATAAAGTCTGAGATATCCTCAAACTCGGAGGTATTATCGTCTGGATTCAAATATTCAATCAATGCCTGTTCAATCCATGGTACAAAACTCTTTCCCAGGCAAATATTCCAGATGTTCGCTTGATCCAGACGGAAGAAGTCACGCAGACTTTCCTTATCATGTATGAACTCATAACCAGCCAATAGGATAATTAGGCAATCAGTGGTAGCCTCATCCCGTATCTGATTACGGAGACTCGTCAAATTGTCCGACGCGTTATACCAGCCCCTCTGCCTAATCAACTCTGAATGTTCTCGTTCCCGCTGCAAAGCAGAGTTCTGCCATTCCTTACCTAGATGAAAAGCTACACCATAACTTAACTTAACATTATGGTTTAGAGTCTTTTTTGCTCTTTCTGTTAGCACTTCTCCTATGCGAACTAAGACATCGGAAGGATACGCAGGAAGAACAAATCTAAATGTACCTTCCTTACCTTCCGTTGCTCTCCAAACATAATCTATAATCGTGTCTGCCAGATATTTCACTGCCCAATAGACCCCCTCGTCTGAACCATTTCGAAAGTGTTCGTGACGATTGAATAACCATCCGAAAGCTCCGTTAAGAATCCCCCAGCTCGCAGCATTTCCCTGAGCCAACTACTGTCATCATATTCTGTAGATAGATTTGGTGGAAGATTCGTCCACTTCATACCATCGCGTAGGTGCTCTCCTTCTATGGCAATACCATAGTTATCATATAGTCTATCTAGGAAATCTTCGTAAGAGCAGCTGTGACCGGGCTCTAAAAGAGTTAATATGAAATAACGGAGTAACCCATCAGTCATGACAAACCTGGCTCCTGGTCCTTGATATGGCACAATAATACCAAGTTTCTTACCGAGCGCTCGGAAGAGCTTATAGCCGTACTTGTCATCAGCGGCTTTAAGGATCTTATCATGCTCCTCTTGGTTTTCCCCGTCGACTAGTCCACCAGTTCGGAGAGCCTGTTGGATTAAACCGAGTACAGCCTGGAGGTTGCGCTGAGACGTTAGTTGCAGGTGCCGCGAAGCATTACTTGTAGGGGTAAAAATCCACGAGTAACCTAACCCTGCGCCCACATGTATACGAGTATTTCTAACACTCTGAGCGCATAAACTTCGCAACACCTGCAGAGCACAGCCCGTCGTCAATAGTTCTAACTTTTCTACTGGATCAAGGGCGGTTAGTGTAAGGCGCTTGAGCTCCACTGCAAAGAGATAACCTTCCTTCCAACTGTCTGCAGGACACCATTCACAAGCAAACTCTAGCGAGCGATTACTTATGCTCTCGACCGTATCCGGGTCAATACTCTCGATAAAATCCACTAGTTTGTTAAGTACTTCATCTTGTTGTCCATAAAGCGACGATAATCCGACTTGAAGATCACTATGGAGCATTTCTAAATTCTTCTCGTCCTCACTCATCCGAAAATGCCTCGCAAACTCATATACTTCATTCTGCTCCTGCGTAAACACATTGCAGAGCTGAAGATATAATACTTCCCCTCCACGAGCTAGAAAATTGTATCTGAACAAGCTGTAATAGGTCGAGAAGCCTTCCAAGCTGTCTCTCCAGGTGTGGACAGGCTTTCTCTTGACCACTGTTTCATTCCACATTACTTCAGGACTCAATAGGCTACTAGCCACAGGAAAGAAACTTTGCGCACACCATGTTCTGTTAAAACCGGCACCCCTAAAAGCTCTCAATAACTCCTCTAGCCATTCCACGACATCCTCGGTATCATCTCGGGTAGTGTGAGTTCTGCTCTTCAACTCCCGCCAAATCCATTCGTACTGTTCTCTATGAATCTCGTGTCGGCTGTCAATCCTTGAGCTGCTTAGGAATGAAAAAAGCTTGAGATTCAACTTCACTTCAGGTCGGTAAACCAATCTAGCTGAATCAGGCCAGTTCCTGATTTGCTCAAAACTAGGAAGTGGACTAACAATCCTCTTATACATATCCCCTATTCTTTTCTCAGACTGTACAACTAGCAGAAACTCGACGAGGAACTCGGGAACAGTCTGATCGACAATGAATCGTTTTCCAAACAGCCTTATAGCAGGATTCGAATCCCGCGACACGTTCATACCCCTTGGAAACGGAGCAGGCAAGGATTTTTGCATTACAGCACCTCCAGCTTTCCATCATCGATCAACAACTGTTTTAACTCAATCCGCCGACCATTACCCACAACCAAGAGTTTCAGATGCGTATCATTATAAGAGGTTTCCTCGTTTTCATATAAGGTTAGGAGTTGAACCTTGAACCTTTCGAGGCGGTCTGCGTAGAACGCCGAAAGCTCTTCCGCTACTTCACCTTTATATCTTCGGGTAACATAATCAAGGAACGGTAGATCCAATTCTAGCTCCACGTTACCGTTACCGCGAAGGTACTTAAGAGATAAAACTCCATTTCGGCTGTCACCAACTTGGTATACTGGCTTTACAACCAATCTAAAGTCATCAACTCGAAAGTCAGCTAGAATCATTTGTGTACTTGTGGAAGATGATTCTCGATTCAGTGTTATGTAAATCGAATTTTCCTTATAACTACCTTCTGGGAATCTAAGGCCCGTAAAGAACTCCTGAAGGACATGGATTATCTGTCTTCTAAGATAACTTTCATCCCGTAGTGGAAGTTCTTTATAGAGACCGCAATACCTGTCATATTTTACCAGAAACTCAGAACGCAAGAAAGTTGCTATAAACCGTTCTTTCTCTTCTTCATCGCCAAAAGGTTCGAAGAAGAATGCATAGCGCCTCATTTGCCTTCGATTGAGAGCACTGTTCGAGGTTGTAATCAGACTACGAACACGTTGATGAATCCCGCTCTGTTCCTGATCAACCTTTGTGGACTTCTGCAACCAAGTGCGTCTTTCAAACCTAGAATCTAGCACTGTCCCCAAACCAATCTCCCGAATTTTCCGAATAGCAAACAGCTGTTTTGCGTGGACCAATTCGTTACTTCCGTCATCTCCAAAGAACCTATTAAAGAAAAGCTCCTTGCTTAAATTCTCTTCTCGATTGATAGCGGACCTTCTGCGTATGCCATAGCAACCAAGGCCACCAGTCAAAGCATAAGCAAGATGACCAGTCATATGACGCATGGTCAATCTGGTTCCGTACTCAAATAGGCGCCTATACAAGAGCTCAAGACGCTCAAAGAAGATGTCCTCGCGTTCTAGCAGTAGCTGTACATTTATATATAAGGGACAATTATCCGGGTTCTTACAATCCAAGCACTTGATCCAGTTTGACTCAGCGATCATGCGCCTAAAAATTCTACAAGCAGTTTTTATACTATCCACTCTTCCTAGATTAACCAAATAGAACCTTTTATCGAAAAGCCATTGAGGCTTTTCTGCCCTCAGTGCGTTGAGCAAATCGCTTTCAACCTCAGTCCCATTGAAAACTCTTTTAAAACTGTCTAGAAATGTACCTGTATTTGTCACAATGAGAAAAGCAAGATCTTCGCTTCGGCTGGCCTCAGAAAGGACTTCAACTTGCTCTGACCTGGAGAGTTCACTCATATCCTTAATGATAGCGATTCCGCGTTCCGGAATTCTCTCTATGGGCCGTAGAAAGCGTTGCTCCCCTGTGAGAGCCTTGAAAATGTCTATAGCAATTGTGGTCTTACCATCACCAGCGTTACCAGTCAAAATCACATTTCGGTGCTCGTTGATGAGTTTTCCGTAAATGGTGTCTGTGATCGGGTTACTTACATGAATCTTCTGAAAATAGCTATTTAGCACTTGGTGTTCTGCGGTGGCGTTTTCATTCCCTGCCGAATTATTAGCCAGGGTATTCAGATACTCAACGTACAGGTCTTGCGTAACCGAATCTGGATGTGGTTCTACAATCGCTACAGGCATCGGTTGGCCGATGCGAGCTTCTATTTCCTTTTTGCCCACAGTAAACTCTGTTCTCATTTCGTTGATATCGCTGAATCTGTTTCTTGCCTCAGTGGCAACTGCCTTCAACAACCATTCTCTCATATCCTCGGGCAAGTCCCGGAAACCAATGGGCAATTCTGGTTCATCTCCTACCGAAGCTCTATGGTATGGCTTCTGCCCAAAGAGCCATTCCCATAAAGTAACTCCCAAAGCATATAAGTCACTAGACTCAGATAATTGTATATCTGATCCTAAAATGCTGTCGGGCGGAACATATCCGCGGGTTCCTTGGAAAGTTTCAACTCTAGGTTCGCCGGCTAATGTGCAGTCAACTAGAATTGGCTTGTTGTCATTAGTAATGATGACATTATCAGGTTTGATGTCACAGTGAAGGAGGGGCGAATCATTGCCATTTTCGTCCTTGAAATTGTGAAAAGCTGCAACAGCTTCCATCAGACATAAAGATACGCTTCTAAAGTCATCAAGACTTGGGGTTTTTCCCTCCTCAATGAGACTTCGCATTGACTCACCCGCGACATAGTCCATGACGAGAAAGTACCGTTCATTTCTCCAATGACCAAAATACTCCGAGCGAATTACATAGCTGGAATTAATACTGCTGGTGACTTTCAGTTCTTGGAGAGACCTTTCTCGCGGAACATCACGTTTATAAATCTTAAGAGCAACCGGTCTACTATCAATGGTCTTACCTTTATAGACATGAGCCTCTGCGCCTTCTGCCACTAGTTCCTCGATTTCATAAACATCATGGGTTGAGCCAGGAGCCAGAATTTCATCGACCGATCCGACTTCCTCGACTTTGCTTACCCGGCACTCAAAAGCTGCAAGAATAGCTCCAAGATCATTCATTCTATCCTCTCTGTGCCCTATCAACATATCAGAAATTGCCTCCACCAACTTGTCCGGAAGATCGGCTGTCACGAGCTTCTTTCTTGATTCCTTTGAGAGACGACCACCCTTGGCCACATACTCTGAGACTGTTCTAAAAGGACGTTCTCCTGTAAACAACTCATAGGCGATAATTGCCAACCCGAAGTAATCAGTACTTTCGTCAATGTCCTCACCAAGCAAAATCTCAGGTGCGGTGTAACCATCGTCTATAAGGGAGTTTGGATCCTCTATAACGGTTAGACGATTGTCTTCCATAATATATGCTAGGTCGAAGTTCATAAGTCTAGGTCGATCATTTACAAGCAAGACGTTCTCAGGCTTTACCGCTCGATGTATTACATCTACTTCATGGGCTCGACAGAGAGCGCTTAAGAGGCCTTGACATATGGATAGAGCGGTTTCCTTATCAGGCTTTTCATTATGCAGATAATCTCTCAACGTGCCTGTGTCAGACCAATCGGAGACCTCAACGATGCCGATCGCCTCGTCCTTGACCACATTCACCGGCAAAATGTTAGGATGATCACCGATTTTAGAAACCGAGTTAATTGCATTATAGGTTCGTCGTAAAAAGAGCTCCCTTTCCTTTTCCGTAAACGCGGTGGGCACCCTGAAGATTCTAAATCGCTTCAGACCTTTAATGTGCCCCTGTGCATCTCGTCCAAGCAACTCTATGCGACCCGGTGTAGCGCTTAAGCTCTCCACAACCTCATAACCAAGAATCTCTGCCGGAGCCTTATTCTCTGTCTGGGTCAATCGACTCAAATGAGCAGCAATTGCATCAACCTGATATTCACGCAGGATCTTGTTTTGATCTTTTCCCCCTTTCCTACCCACATAACTAACAAAGTCGGAAATGGAGGCGAAACTTGGATTTCTCTTATTACTATCCGCCGCATCTCTAGGCGAATCAGCCCCTTCTACAGTAGCGTCTGGATGAGTTAAGACAACAACTGATTCAACCCAGACACCCGGGTATGTTGGGAAGCTGTGTTGATAAAGCCCTCTCAAGACTTTACATTTATAAATATTTGAAGTGTGTGGATCTCGCCTGTAATTGCGCTCATTGACTCTCCAACTGTATGAGTCAATTTCGATTCGTCCACTCCAATGCTTTAGCTCAACGACATATATATTCGTAGGTGCAACGATCACCAAGTCATACTCATAATAATAATTGGACTGTGGATCATGAATAAGAAGATTACTGAGTACTCGGTACGATTGCTTGCTCGAAAAGTGTCTCTTGATCTCATCGATGGCATTTTGCTCATGGGCAAAGAAGCTGGTAACTCCGGTCATCTGATAACTCACCCCATACCATCCTTTACGGATATGCTTAGTTCCTCACATAAAACATAAGCAAAATGGTTAAA
>JGI24500J29687_10046385_pt1 | contig 24472 bp, 3 predicted proteins | sample BioPla2RNA1_FD_29687 | JGI IMG/M metagenome (IMG submission 29687) | reverse complement strand
GGCTCTTCTAACATGTCTATCTCATCTGCGTGCGAAAACGCGCCGAGTCTTGTACCAGCCATAGTTTTGCTCTCCCCACTGACAACAGCAGATAGGTCTAGGTAATATGTATAATTCTTAACATCCGAATTAAAGAAATAAACTGTATTAAACACCTTATCGTATGTTAACCATGTGCTAAAATATGGTCCTGAATACAGCGTTTCCACTCCAACAACAACCTTATTATATGTATCCGCTACCTTTTCTAAGACTTTAATTTTGTGTAATTTATTAGACGTCACATAGGTCACGATTATATCACCTTCTACTTCTTCATAAGCAAGAATTTGAATAGATGCAACTTCTATAACAGGAGTAAAGCTCCAAGTCTTTGACTCTTGGTTATAAACCCCATGATGATACCCTTTATCGTCAAGTACCATAAAATTAGTGTCATTTAGTCTATCGAATCTTGTATAAGTATTTCCTGTGGTGTATCTTACCTCTTTTTTATAATCGAAACTAAAATCTCTTCCAAAATCGTAGGAATAATTTCCTTTAGATATACTGTTTGGAGTGCTATCTGTCTTTGTATAATATACTCTTAAATTTTCACCTACTAAGTCTAAAGCAGTGACTGTTACTCTGTATCCCTTCTCATGCTCTAGTACCTTACCTTTGTAAGAATCCAATCCGTCTATTATAACTTTCGGCCCTTCCGACCCTGCCATGTATGCATAGACCAAGTTTTTATACACACCTGCTCCTTCATCATTTTTTTCGTATAATACGGTGTTAGAAAAAATATCGGATCTCAAATCATAACTAAGAAACTTAGCTTGGCTTATCTCGTCTGCAATCTCCTTAGTTTTAAAGCTTTTTGAAGCTAGGTCTAACTCAAATAATTTATTTTCTCTTGTATACAAAATATGCCTATCCATAACTTGATACACTGTATTAAAATCATCAAACGAAACCAGGACTTGGGTTCCCGTTCCGTCTAGTTTGGTACGCATTAAGTCCATTTTATCAGTCATTGGCTTCCCTTGCCCGTCCTTTTTCACAGATGGTGTGGAGTAGTAAATATACTCACCTTTGACTACTATACCTAACTTAGCATTGGAGTTGTATACGTTTTTAGGAACTACGGTTTCGAGAGTATCTTTAACGGGAAGGTTGTTTTCTAACTTGACCCTCATTATTGCGCCTTTGACGGTTTCGCCGAAAGCATTGTCACCAGTTTTATCAGCATATCCATTTATGAAATATAAATAAGTTCCTACACGAACTGCTAGTCCATTATTGGAACTAACCGCTATGTTATTCCAATCCATAGCTAAAGCCTTTTGTTTATAATTTTCCTTACAACCTACAAGTGTCAGCGCAACGAGCACACAAAGTACAACACTGATAATAGTTACTACTAATCTTTTTTTCATACCTACTCCTGATTATTTATAGACAACTCATATTATATACGCGCGAGCGTTTTTATTGCAACGATTTTGTCTTTTATCTTTAGAATCGCCAATAGTTATATATGTATTTCCTTAATCAGCGATACTGTCTTATTCTTCTTCGATTAAATGTGCTATTGATGGTAATACCATAGTTGGGTGAATGCCTGAATCAAGTAACATTTCATGTGTAGTTTCACCTGATAATACTAGTATGGTCTGGAAACCATGATTTATACCAAACAATATGTCTGTATAGAGCCTGTCCCCTATCATAACTGTTTTTTCTTTTGGTATGTCAAAGAGACTTTCTACAATTTCCGCCATTGGCTCGTGAGGCTTGCCACAAATAACACTAGCAGTCCTTCCGCTGGCACTTTCAAACATCGCCATCATAGCACCTACGTCTGGCATGTCGCCCCTTTCAGACGGACATACAAAGTCAGGGTGAGTAGCAAAAAACTCCCTACCTTTTTCTAGTAATATATTTCCATTCCAAATTTTTTCGTACGTTAAAGTTGTATCAAACCCAAGTAAGAAAATATCCGCATCTTCTTTCGCTAGTGGTATAGAAGCTTTTTTAAGTTCTTCTATGAACGCAGGCGTACCTACTGGATAAACAGACTTACCCGGTCTTCTTGTATGTAAATACCTAATCGTGGCCATTGTAGATGTAATAATCTGCCAAAGATCCACAGGATACCCCATATCTGTAATTTTTTTGACATACTCCCTTTTGTCCTTACTGCTATTATTTGTTAAAAAACAAACCTTTTTTCCCATTGCAGTCAGCTTTTTCAAGGTCTCTATTGCTCCCTCGATTACAGTATCTCCTAAGTACACAGTTCCATCTAAGTCAAATAAAAATAAATCTGCATCAATTTTAAGCTTCATTGGTTTCTCCTCATTAATTTATATTACTCTAACACGCTTTTTATATTTTTGAATATACCATATCATTTTACACTTTTATTGTAAATTAATAAGTATAACCTACTAGTTTTTCACGATATAACTACCGTTTCTTTTTAACGCTAATCCTTGTCATGCTCTTTTGCCAGACGTGCAAGTCTTAATATCCTTCCCGGACGGTTATAATTATCGCCTATATACTCAGCTAACTCCTTTAACTCCTTTCTGCCACCTTCTGCGTTTTTGATAAGAGTTTCTATATGCAGAAGCTCTCGTAGCCTTGTAGGCATAGACTCCCTTGTAATTTTTGCATTATGCGGGCACACTGCCTGGCACACATCACATCCAAGTACGCTTTTACCCATAAGTGTTAAATCTATTTCGGTCTCATCAGGATGGTCACACGCATATCTTAAGCATTGTTCTTCGCTTATGTAAAACCCATGAATAGCACCTGTTGGACAAGCTTTTTCGCACGCGTCACATTTATCACACAGGCTTCTACTTTCACCTTCCGCTGGCAGTATTTCGGGCGTATTCATAAGGTCGCATTCTATCGCGCTTAACGCTATTCTAGTGCCATAAGGCTCGATTAAAACAAGTGAATTCTTAAGATAGACCGCACATTCGGCATCCACAAATAGTTTTTTTAGATTCCCTTTATATATATTTGCGTTATATTCCGCTAGTTGTTCTTTTATACGTTTAGCTATAAAAAACAATTTGTTTGATGTAGGATAAAACGCATTTATATATGCATATCCCTTCCCAGGATTTACATATGGACTATAAGGTAAATATAGTAAGATGTATGTTTTTCCCTCTATGTGTTTTACAAAATATGTCTTTATATTTTCCCCTTCCACAATAGGTGAAACTAAATTCTTCCCCATTCACACCCTTCCATTTATACCTTCGCTCGATTTATAAACCGTAATTCTTTTTAGCTTGCATCTCCCAGGCCTAACCTTTTTACAGCCTCCCATTTGTGTTTACGATTATTTATACATCGTACTTATATTTGAACTTACAACTTCCTACTCAACTTATTTGCAGCCTTATATTTACATCTTTGATTACTTTATAGCTCTACGGGACAACAAACTTTATTATTGTAAATATTCAATATTTTTCGCATTTTCGCCAAACGTGTTTTGTATAGTAATGTCATTACGAAGTGAAATAACTGTCTGGATTGCGGTATAGTTTGCCCAGAATATATTATCAAATATGCTAGCCGTTCCTTTTTTGTTAGATAATTTCAATGCTATGCTCTTACAGTGTCTAAACTCGGTATTACTAACCATAACATTTCCGGCCATTACGCTTATGCCTATGATTGAACGATGTATTTTACTATTCATTATATCAACAGACCCACCAGTTAATTGTAGTCCTACGCTGAAGCCAAGTATGCTAGTTTCATCAACATAAACTATACCCTTAAATCCTGGTGCAGTCCTTACTACGCTAGAGTTTTGAGTTGTCGTACTTCCCTCTTGTTGCATCAAGGCACTATCTACAAACTCACTTCTTCTGATAGTTATACTAGAAACATTCTCTTTCACGTTTATCAGCCCTACGCTCGCTATAGCACTCATCTTTACTATATCAACAAGCAGTGCGCCACGCTCTACCGTAATCTTATCAAAGGTAACTACTATCTCATCTTCTTCTTCACTTACATTGTATGAACCAACTATAGACACTGCTGCATTCTTTGTAAGAGTTATTTCACCGTAGTGCCCTGCCCTTAAATAGAACCTAACCGTATCTCCATCCCTAACAAGTGAAAGCGCATCATCTAATTCTGCTTTATCTTCTATTACCCTTGTGTTAGGCAGTGTAGCAGTTATTCTATATATGCCTTCAATTTCTCCAACAATTATATAGTTCCCATGAGATATCGAAGCTAAGTTTTCTATTCGTAATGGATAGGTATCAACCATATGTTTTCTAGTAAGTGTCCCACCGGTCCACGATACTATAATATTTCCAAACAACCCGATATCATCTGTCCCCTGCAGACCAGGAAGAGAGTTATTATTTGCATCTACAACCGTTAATGCCGACCTTAAGTCTTTTAACTCTTCTAGGTAGTCGCTGGATAGTTCTCCTATACGGAACATAATCTCTTTCCTAAATATAGTTATAGTACGATCTATTAAGTAGTTATTTGTTACACTATCTTCTGAGTCTATATTGACACTTGGATAGTTTATACCACCATCAATATATACTGAAACCCTATACTGACCCGCATTACGCAATTTCGCTCCAGCAGGCAGATAAGTCTCGGTAGCTTCGTCATAATATCTGTATGTAACTATAATATCACCCGGAAGTGTACCTGTTGAAGAATATGGCAGTCCTATTATCGGCACATCAAACCCTTGACCTGTGTACTGGAATTCCGTATCAATCGCATACGAAACATTTTTGCGCGTTATCTTGATAATAACCGAATATGTAGTACCTTCTTCTATGTCGTAATTTCTTTGGTCATTGTTAAACCTTATAGTCATAATATATTCACCAGCGTCTATAGGCCTTATGTTTGTGTTATAGTCTGGGGCCGTATTAGGAATATATCTTGCAAACGATAACTGATATATCACTCCGTCTGGGATGCCGTGTACAAGAGGAATTTGCTCGTTACCATTATATTCAAACTCTGCAAACCCATCTGCTGGAATAGGCTCATTATTGCCCTTGTGGAAATAAATCTCATCTCTTCTGACTTGAGCCTTTGTTATGTTCATCCTAAATACCACTTCGCCATAAATGTTGTAATCATCATTGTTAGCAACTAAAACTTTAAACCTATAGCCAAGATTTCCTTCAGGCACATTAATTGGTTGTGTGCGCATCCAGGTTGCGCCATCGTCTATGCTGTACTGTAATGTATAACCTTCTAGCGCACCGTATGTTCCATCTTCTCTTAAAAAGCTAGCAAATGTAACATACTCAGTAAAGTCCAGAACCTTACCCGTATAAACTCTATCTAAAAATTGTCTATTTATGCTTATATCAGCAGCAACTATCTGCTTTTTCTGTACAATAATTGGTAAACTCCCTTCTATAATTGCGCCATAAGCATTTTTGAAGTAGCATTTAGCAAAATATGTCCCTGCTTTATTTGTATTGACCTCGTCTAGTACCCATAATGGAGTCACGCCATTTCTAAGCTTTGGAAGTTCGCTTGCTCTTATTACTTTCCCAAGTGGCACCGTGTATGATGGAACATTAAATTCAGCAGCACTAACTTCTATCGATGTATATACGTATTTTGATAAGTCTACTTCAAACACTATTGTTAGTTTCTTAGAATCCTCTTCTACCGCTGTATCACTACCAAATAATCTTGGGTTATCGGTAAACGATAGGAACGAGTAGGAGCACTCGACGAAAGCCTTCATCGCCAGAATGTCGTATCTGACTTTTTCCACATCAATATAATCGCCATCTTCTGTAATAATTACGCGCTTTGGAATCAATGTGGCTTCAGGACCTAGAGCATAAACATTTGATCTACTTACGCTAACAGCTATTTTATCTAGTATAAAGTTACCACGCTTGTATGTTGTAACCGTAGTAGGCCCAGATGGAGTTTCAATTGTAGAGTTAGCAAGAATTATGGAGTAAAGCTTCGGATCGATGACAACTATGTTAAATAGTATGTTTTCGTCATCAATAGTACCTAGTGTTCCTGGTACATTCGTGTACATTCCTCCAATTTCCGGATCTGAAATTGCTATGTTCGTGCTTATACCAGCAAGAGCATTTGTGGAGAACGTAAGCGGAGCTGATGCAATCTCGCTATTCCCCATATATTCAAATCTATAATACAGTTTCTTAGGTAATTGATCCCTTAGTTCTTTACCTTTTAGCACATATATAGTACCGCCATTTAAAGGCTGTGTAGTTTGCTGACCGTTAGGAAGAGTAATGCTGGTTTCAATGTCTCTTGCCCTGATACTAAACTGGATGGAAACTTTTGCACCATATGCTCTAAACGATGCTGTTAACACCATAAAATTAGGTCCTATACGCCCAGAAATTACATCTGATCTATTTAAATAATTAGTATCATATTCCCAATTGATAGGAGATGCCTCGCTGCCATATCTTTCAGTTTGGGCCTGCCCTTTAAAAGTAACATCTACAACCAGCGGGAATTTAATATTATATGGGTCAATATACCACTCTTCGTGAGCTTTTTGGTATAGTACCGTAACACCATCTTTTTGCCCCTCTACTTCCGTAGATACTGAGGTGCTTGTCACTCGCCTATCTGTTGTTTCTACGCTCAAGTCTAAATAGTCACCTATCCATAGTTCGTTAAGCACGTATGGATGTGCACCATCTGCATTTTTACGTACCACTCTCAGGAATTCGGAAGACATAATACCACCTTCGGTATGAACTTCAGCTACATATCCCCTGATATTGCTTATTATTGGATTTGTTTGAGTAGCAGGCTCTAGCGCCACGTCTCTACTGAATAACCAAGAAACGTTTTTCATCTTTACAGATAAACCAAGTTTTGCTATAGCTTCATTGTATATAGCATCTGTCATGCTGGTGTTAACCGCACGCCCATAAAACTCTAATTCTATAGTACTAGGCATTTTGTACAAGCTTTGTGCGGTTGTTGTGGTTGTATCTCTATACCTTAAGTTAGTAACAATACTAGAATCCGCCACAAATAGGTTAGGGTTAGTCGGATCTAACAATGTATGATATGTTCTTGTAGAAGGAATAGAACTGCCTACCGCAGCCGCTCTTTCCATTAGGAGATATCTACCACCATATGCGGCTAGCTTTGAATACCCGGGGGTGGTCGTGTAGATGTTTTTCACTATCCTATTTAAATAATAAACTTTAGCTACAAAAGGCGTGCTCTGGCCAGTAGTATCTGAAATTAGTAAATCTACCTGATTTATAACACCGCCGCCCATTTTAACATTATATATACTACCCGCGCTCTTGGTATCTTTATCTACCCAATTGATGTCTACTTGACCTATATTGATAATCTCAGTGGGGTTATGCGGGTTTTTACCTCGCGCTAATGCCTTCGTTGGGAAGACTGGATTAATTGGGTCTATTATCAAATACACATTACCTGTAGAATTGTAACCATCATTATCACCAAAACCAAAGCTGATTTCCTCTACAGCTATTTGTAGATAATCTAGGTTATATATTGCTTCTGTTGTTATTCTGTTATTCGCTGCAGACTTAAATGTGTTTCTCAAAACAACAGACGTAACAGTACTAGAGTCAGGATTAGCTCCAGCCCAATCAATGACCCTTCTGAGCTTATCTTGGTTATGCCCTATTCTTGAATCTAAAGGATAAAATACTACAGGGGCTTGTTCAACTTGCGATCCACTTTGCCCTGCTACAAATTTCACATCAAACTGGTCTTCTATTGATAGACCTGAGTATCTATTAAACTCAATTACATAGTTGGTTATGCCTAAAATACTTACAAAATCCCAAAGATCTGCTTTTATTTGTAAACTTACTTGCTCACCAGTAGTTCTTGATTCATCTTCTCCGTAACCAATATGCCCCACTAAATCATAAGCAAAACCACCTGTTACTAGGATGTCATCATTTACTAAAAGCACACCATCTTTATACCACTTTATATCAGGGATAACTGGGCCACGATTACCGCCACTAGCATACTCTTTACATAGAATATCGGATGCGTTAGCGTTAAAATCAAAGTGAGAAATCTTCGCACCAGTACTTCCTGGCAGACTAGAAATAGTAGTTTTAAGCGACTCTAATCCCGATACCACACTTCCGTTTGTTAGGTTTTGGTTACAGAATATGCTATTTACCAACGAGGAAGGAACATCAGATACTAGTCCTTCAAACGGATTAGGATAACCATCATGCCCAGAGAATGTAAAGACACCATTATTGTCAGTTATTGCGCTAGGTAAGACAGTTATACTCCTATCGAGTACTATTACCGCCAAAATATAATATTGCGCAGCATCTCCTTCCCCTATTCCCTTTAGCTGTCCATAGAATAAAAATGTTCCGCCAGCATGTATTTCTTCATTTATATCAAGTTTCCACTCTCCCTCCACATTAACGAATGGATACGCACTGTCTGCTGGGGTAAGCGCAATATTTAAATTTACTTTTTCCTCATATATCTTGAATTTGAAAGCTGCTACTTTAGGTAGTTTAAATGTTGATGCATCATATGGATCTATGTAATACTTGCCCATTACATCAAAGGATTCGTAACTTCCTGAAACAGTATTAATCGCTCTGCTCGTATAATAAACGCTTTCTAACTCTCTGTTTAAAAACTCTATCTTGAACGTTAAGGAATCATTACCATCGGGTAATATTACCTTAATTTCTAATTGAGCATTACGCCCGCCATAATCTGCACCAAGAGTATGACCAAACTTATCATATGTAATTTGAGTTATAGGCTCAAAGGTTCCCGTTACTACATTTTTGATATTGAACACAGTATTGCTATCTGCAGCAAAAGTGTATATGGCCTGATCGGGTGAAAACGCACCAAACCTTACTGTCATATCTTTGGGTAAGATAAGTATGCCATTTTCGTCTTCTGGTCTTTCATACGGGTCTATAACTGCATTTGTGCCAGTTAAGTTAATCTTAGTATTGTATACAGTTCCGCCACTGTCTAGAGGATTTACCTTAACCCTCAACTCTATTGTCTGCTTCTCGCCGTTATACCCAGTAACTGTACTAGTAGCAAACAACACGCCGTTTAAGCCCATATAAGTAATGTTTTCAACTAGTTTTTGAGGATCAAACTGATTAGGATTATCTGCCTTTGCAAAGCCTTCTGCAGGAATCCAGCCAATACCGTCTAAAGTAAACTCTTGTCTTCCTTCCGCCAGGAATGCAGTGGTAATATTGGGTATTATCACTGTACTTAACCTTGTTTCTAGTCCTTGTACGGGATAAAACTCATAAACGTTTTTAATATGCAACCAACCATCTTTAATGTTGTATATGCCCGTACCTTCAGTTTTATAATGTGTTTTGTTAATATCTTTTTTGCGGAAGTTAATTCTTCTATTAATTTCTTCGCCATCTTGTAATGTGGTTTTTAATGAAATGTAACTACCATCTACAAAACGGAAGAATTCATACGGGACATTCGAAACTCTATCGCCTATTTCTATAACTCTTTGGTTATTGTGTGAAAAAGATGCTTCCATTGCGTACCAAGCAAGACCTTGATATTCGACAGTGCCACTCTTTTCATATTCTACTGTAAAAGTTTCTGAAATTACATATCCATCAATACCGCCATATAAAGGGACACCGTTTTCATCAAATGTTTCCACATTTTCTGTATAAGTAGTAGCTAAAATAGCATCTCTCACAGCAGTTACGCTAACAGTAAAACTTTGTTCACAACTACCTACTCCCAGTTTTGTAACAGTGAAAATTACTGTTGCTAAATTGTCGGAGATTCCGACAGACGGGTCTTCATAAAATTCACTTGCATCTTTTTTGAAAAACAGTATGTCATCAAAGTCTTCTCTTAACTCAAACTGCATGGGGTAAACTCCTGGAATATCTCCTTCAAATCCTACAGCTATTCTGCTAAATAAGTATTTGATGTATTGCGATGGAGTAACAATGCCAGTTTTGACCTCGTTATTTTCGTTTGTGTACACACCTCTTAAGGCATAGGGCTTATTGAGGACAATATCAATTTTGTTTTGACCTTCATAGGTAATTACATTGGTTTCAGGATCAGTAACTAAACTCTTTACTTCGCTTGTTATATCTACTGGTACCACTCCGTACATATCTGAGAGAGCAAACTCTCTGTCTAAGTTTGGATAATCTATATCTCTTATAATCCTATCTGTCACCCTAAACGCCATAGAAACAGATTGTTCTTGTACAGTCCCCGGGGATATTCTGCCTCTTAACTGAATAAAGTTTCCTAAATAACTAGCCTCGTTATATTCATCAATGCTACCAAGAGGATTTTTAAGCACAGAAATAAGCTCATTTAGGTTTTCCCATTCGATACTAATTCCTTCTTCCATGTAAGTGCCATCTTCACCCTCTTGAGAAGGCACAAACGCTACACCTACAGTTAAGTCCGCAGCTGTTAAAACATCGATTAGTTCACTACTTAAAACCGAGTAAGTATCAACCGCAACAAAAGGCATGGCTACTGTGGCTCCTTCTGGAGTTTCAAAGTCTTCTAATATAACTTGCTCTGGGGTCATACCACCAGATACGCCATATATGATATTAGGTACTACTACTTTTCTATCAAAGTATAGGTTTAATGGGATAATCTGATCCAGCATGCCGCTAGAGGTGTCTGCTGAAAGCTTGGTGTATACCGTATGTTTTCCACCTTCATAAGGATAAATATAGGTTAATGCATCAGAACCGTCTTCTGTCTTCCAGAATGCTGTATATTTAGCATCTTCAATATCACTATCTTCGCCAAACTCTAATATAAATGAAGTTGGTAAAATCAGAGGTGCATATGGATTAAGGTTCCTAATATTATAATGTATTGATCCATCCTCTCTTACTTCCTCTTCTACAGTGGTAAACGGATTATCATTTTCATCCAACATATGAACTCTCTTATATTCACCACTCTTATTGTGAATTATCATTGTCACAATTTGGAAGTTTTCATCATTGCCTACTCGCCCATATACAGCAAAGAATTCTTCTTGAGCATAAACATTCAATATGTTTCCTTCAGCATCAATTATATTGTCTGGCGTCCCATCTAGTGATGTAAGCCATGTTACTTCATAACCCAGTCTTTGCATCCTGTTTCTATATACAGCGTCAATCCAGATTTTAGATGGGAGTCTCTTGTTCGTAATCGCTTCACTATATGGGTCAAACTCAAAGTATGAGCCTATCGGTTTATCTTGGAAAAACGCGGCATTAGATACTTTTACTGCTTCTCGCCTAGTTACATCATGAATTATTTCACCATGTGTGTCGTATGAGATTTCTGTTATAGCAAGCAAGCTGTCAGCCTGAGTTCCAATAATTCTCTTTGGGCATACAACTGTAATCTCAATATCTTGATATCCTACGTGGGTATCTCCAAATTTTGCACGAGCTTTATTATCCCTGCCATCATTCAATGGATTTATCGCCTTATCCACAGCAACATTGTTTGCAACCTTATGATTCCAATCCAATATCCCAGGGAAAGTGCCATCAAATTTCGTAAGTTCATTTTCATTTACTGTGAAATCTTCGGGGAGGTTTCCTATAACTCTAAAATGACCACCTTCAAAATATACTCTCACTTCGTTAGCTGGTCTTGTTCTCGTAGCTTCGCGCGGTAAAACTGTTGTTATAGGTAACGTATACGTAACTTCATCTAATGCATCAATAGTATAATGCCCGTTTTCTTCATCGTTAATTTGAATATGAGAGACAATTTTTGTAAGCACAGTTACTTCAAGCCCTATCTCTAAACCTCCATACATGGCAGTAACAATGTATAAACCGCCTCTGAAGTTTATCAAGCTTAAATCAAACCCCCAATCAAAATGTTCTAAGTATTCTTTTCTATATATATCGGGAGTAAGCCTGTTGTTAGAATAGAATGTTAACTCCAATGTGTCCGCAGCAAGACCGTTTACACCATCTTCTCTGTATACAATGGGATTATATGTCCTTCCGCTAGCCGCAAGCTTAGCGCGCTTAACTGCATAATCATACGGGTCTATCACTACCTTTGCAACAATAGGAATAGTATTGTTATAATAATCGCCTTCGGGAACCACAGGAACACAGTTTTGGACCTCAATCAATGCATCAAACCTAGTTTCACCAATACTCCCTTCTCCTATAATTATCGAATATGTTTGAGGTGGAAGTCCGCTATATACCTGTTTTATGTTTGCATTATTATACGGGAATCCCTCTATTCTATATGGAAGTGATCCAATTCTTCCATTGTCATATATAACTTCAATAGTATCTGGCATCGGTACTACTGCGCCAGGATCAATAATCATGAAGGCATCTTTTAGATTAAGTACTTTATTAGTGCCATTTTCTCTATCTGTAAAGTACATAGCATATGCTACCTGCAACCCAAATAGTGATGTTGTTGGATTGTATGACGTTTTACCCGTTACCATCTTCACGGTCTCGCCAGTAAACGTTAAGAAGTACTGCTGCACTTTATCTCCCATTATGACAGTTGCCTTCTCTACTAGCTTCGCTTCATACATTCCACTCCACATCTCTTCGCTTGGAATGTTTATAACTGGGCTATGATAACCATCTGGTGATTCAGTTATTTCTGGCAAAGCAAAAGTGACTTTTAGATTCGCTGAACTCATCAGTCCCGAGACTCCAGTAATTCTCTTTAATGGGTCTATAGTAACTCTGTTTTCTACGCGCGGGAACATCTCAATACAAATGCTTTCTCCATCTAAGCGCACCACAGATTCTTCTAATATTCGAGGGATATTGTTTACTAGATTGGTAAAGTCTAAAACATTTCCTGCTGTAGAAAGTTTATTTAAACCTTCCATAATCACAGATACTCGCATACGATATTTAGCATCTATCATCCTATTATCTACAAGGACATCTTTAGGAGATGACATATCAGTATTAATACGAACCAATACTTCTGTTCCCTTTGTTATAGCAAGGGTTACGTATGTATCATCAAGATAGGTAGCAATATGACCCTTGATTCTTAATCCATTTCCAGTTCCAGGTGCTATTGTAAATGGAGTATTTTTGCCTGACACATCACCCATAAATATACCCATAAATGAGGATAGGTCTGCATTTTCAGATGCACTAGCGTTTTCTGTGGATATCAACGCATCTATTTCAACATTAATTATCTCTGGGGAGGCAGTCTCTTCAAACTCTTGGAAGTATGTAGGATTAATTTCATCTGGGAATGTTATGTCGAGACCCGCTTCAGGTACTTCCTGCGAAACTAAAGACAGAGTAAACAACACTTTGTTTCCGCTAACTGCCTGTAACATAAACTCGCCAGGCATCTCGGATAGAGCATGCTTATGTGTATTATATGAAACCTCCAGGTAGAGATTATCAAAAATCCCTAGTGCTAATAAAACTTCAGCTTGATCTGCAGTTATGCCAAAAACTTCAGTCATTTGTGATACTAGGGTTGCACTGCTATTTGAAGATAAGTTGGTCACCAACTCATCATCAATCCTAAGTATTACCCTGTCCCCTTCGCTACGAATCTTACTTAATAAAACACTACTTGCCGACAGGCCTGTACCTTGAGTTCCAAACATATTTTGTAACGAAAACCCTTGGGTAAACATTGTCACGCCCTGGTTTATAATACCTTGCAGTATATTTGATATGTCTAGTGAGGTAACTTTTATTTTATCCAAACTTAAGGCCTCATAATCTACAGCACGCTTGACATACCGATTTAAAAACCCTGCACTGTCTAAGTATAGATATGCATTCTTGTAGTAAGCTGCTATCATTTGCTCATTGACAGAATGGGCTTCACCGAGGTTTTCACTTTTATCTCTTATATCCAAAAGCAATTGATTGTTCGTATTGTTTGCCATATCAAGAACTAACTGCAAATCTGCTGGGAACTTTTCATTCAGGTCTGGAATTTCTAGATAGCCTTTAAAGTGCAAATGTCCTTGTTTACTTTCTAAATATGAATTTAAGCTAGTTTTTTCCTCATTAGTTAATAGTTGCTGCCTTTCGTTATCAATTAAATACTTAATCTCTACACGATAATCATCGTTAACAGTGCCCGAAGGATCCATACCCTCTTCATCATCGTCAAATACTATCTCCATAGCATGAATAAAGTTTGTATCATCAGATAATGTTTCTATCGTGGCATTAAATCTTCTTAAGGTAAATCTTTCTACCTTAAACGCACTTAATGTAGATAATTTAACACCTAACAGCAAATCTGTTATGGGGTCAAATTTTGCGCCAAATGGCACTAATGAGTTTTGAATACCATCGTTTACTACATCTTTAGATCTGTCGAGATCCACATTTATTATATTGAAACTTTCTATATTGTCTTCCACATTGGCTTTACTAATGTTTTCGCTTTCTGCGTACAACTTTACCATATTTAAAGTTTCTAAAACTTCTTCCGAAGTTAATGTTTCACCCAAATCGAAGTTCTTCATTATATCAAAGAAAACTCTAAATAAACTTGTTCCACCAAATCCCTCAATCTTATTCAACTTTTCGCCGATTCTATAATAAAGGTCAGAATTGCCATAGTATACAGCTACTTTATCCTGATGGTTAAAATGATCGAATACTTTTAAATAAATCTCCGAGTCTTGCCTTCTCTCATTATCGTAGTTTGCCTGATAAACAACATCTAGATTAATATCTCTAACCTCTACATTAAATTGTGAGAACACATATGTTACTTGTTCTGCCCGCCTGTCTGAACTTAAATGTTGATTCAAAGCAGCACTGCCTCCAGCAATTTTACTAAACACCTCGTTTTTATCCAGAGTTATGCGTTTAATAGTATCGCCGCCTCCAGCGTTGTTATCCTCCCTATTTTTGGGTGCGCAAGAACTGATAACAAGCGCCAGTGCAGTTATCATAAGAATAACAAGTAAAATTGTAGTCAGTTTTTTAAATTTCATCTCATTTCTCTTTCTTTCATCTATTAATGTTATTTCATTACGTTAGACATTTTTATGTTATATCCTTTAAGCACTTCTTATGCCGAATGCTCTCTTGTTACGAATGGTGTAGTAGAATATATAGTACTTGGATGTGTTGGCTGTACGCTGGTCTTGTATATCCTTATTTCTTTAGCTGTTTGCCTACTTATTCCACCCTCAACAACCGCTTCGTTCCACGCGGTAACTTCGTATAAGTAGTTTTGGCCTTCATGTACAACACTTGCAAGGTTTGTAAGTTCGGTCCTTAGTTCACTAGTATAGTATGTGCCATATGGATTCAATCCTTCTGCATAATCGTTTGCGCCGTATACTTTCTTCGGTGAACCCATCAATGTATTGCTACCTGCAGCCGTTATCTTCATTTCTGAACCAGTCCTTGCGTCTAAGAAGAACAGTATTATGTTATACACTTCTGTGTACTCTACATTACCATCCTTAATTACTTTTACCGTTACTTTGAAGTGATCTAAGTAACCACCTATAGCTATATCTTCTGCAAACTTTAACTGCCCTTGAACTGCCGTATTCCACCATGTAACATGATATGTGTACACTCCAGCTGCAAATGGTTCGCCTTCATAGTTCCCTTGAATATTTGCCTCGGGCAGGATGAAGGTATACGGCTCGCCAGCAATGGCAGTCCCGCTCCTTGCAAAATTAATATCCAATGGATTAACTATGAACATTGTTTTTTGTTTGCCTTCAATGGCTAGCGGATCGGAAGATAACATGTCATACCTTGCGCTATCTATTCCCATTCCATATCCTAGATTCAAGCCAGTTATTTCATACTTTGAATTATATTGCCTTCTTACAACACTTGTAGAGTATGATCTTCCTCTTATAGTCACTTTCCTACTGTACTGAATATGCATGTTGTTGTTAATAAGTACATTAGGATCCCATTCAGTAACTGTATAATCTATAGTCTTGCCTTCAAGTTTGTAGTCTTTTATGGCGGTGTTTAAGATGTTATCAGTAACTGATACTCCATCCCTTTCTCTTGTTACTGTTTTAACCATGAGCGTTGTGTTATACGAATCTTCGTATGGATTAATTGTCCCTGTGTATGTAGTATTATTGTACTTAGTCTTAATAGCACCCCTATTTAACACGTTCATACTGGAATTATTGATGTAAGTTATCGGGGACATATCTAAAAAGACCATCATTATTCTAAATGCCCCTTGATAGACAAATCCAGTCTGTTGATTTTCTACGCGTATAGTCACTGCCCAGCCTTTATACACCCCACCGCCTACATATTTATCTGGTATGGATATAGCTGGTGTTCCAGGCTGCCACCAAACTGCCGAGACTACCATGCCTTTGGAATTTAGGTCTACATTAGATTCTAAGTTATAATTACCTTTTGCCCGAATTGGTAAAACATAGCCCGTTCCAAAATATGGGTTCAAGGGATCTACTACATATATTGCCTCGTTGGTGCCACCATATCCGTACCCTAAATCCACTTGTGTTATGTTAAGTGTTTCAAATTGATAGTAAACATCATAGGCTGGTGTCGTACGTATTACTGCTGCATTCCTGTTTGCAAGTGAGAATCTACCAACTGCATCTCCGCCTGTACTCATAGCGTTTCTTGCTCTTATTAGAGTTCCCTCATCCCATTTAATCCTATATGGGTGATCGGCTGGATAGTAGTTTTCTGTGCCAGCTATCTTCACTGTAGTTGGATCTATGTCTTCAGGTATAAATATTACATTTTTCGATACCGGATCTGACCCATCACGAACATTTTTAACCTTAAATACCACCTGATATGTCTGGTATGAAGATTTATTCGATATTTGAGAGAAGTAAAATCTTATATCTTGCATCATGCTTTGATAAGCTCCGCCTTGTAACCTTCTAATGGTATCAAACTCCCATGTGTCGATGTATAGTTTTATGGTGACAGGTTGTCCTCTATCCCTATCATATATCCATCCTCTCACTAGAATATGGCCAGTGGGCGTTCCTGCTGCGATAATGTCTGAATCTGCAAAGTCCCAAATTACTGGAAGCCTTCTATCTTCAATTCCCGGATAATATCTATTATCTTCTACACTTGATGGTAAGTCGGTAGCCCTTCCTGCATATGGATCTTTCATATGATATATTGCATTTGGGTTTTCATAGTGAGTATCTCCGGTTACGTTATAAAAGTCTTGAACACCTAGTTGTAAACTCCAATTTTCTAATATATATGGGAGTACGTTTACATATAACACTAAATCTTGATGGGGATAACCTGCAAACTCTTCTGCATTTGAAATAATGGCAGATGTAAGCCTGAAGTGTTTTTGCCCCTCAGGTTTTGCTGCTAGTACAGTTTCGTTAGTATCATACCTTACTTCATAATCCGCTGGTGTAGTCCATGTGGCTGGGTAATTTACAAGATCCGGTCCTTCTGCAAACTTAATTGTAACTCTAGACGGAATATCAACATGTTCAGAATATGGGTTTAAGGTAATGTTTTTATTATTATCGCTATCGCCAATATTTTCAAAACTATACTTTGTAACAGTCTTATCATTAAAGTGTAAAATCAAATTAACAACCTGACCATCTAGCAGTGTTATCTTGAATCTTATATTTCTTCTGTCAGCATCTAAACCATTTATTGACAAGGTATGCCCATCTAAATCATATGGAGCGGTAGTCTGCCTGACAGTTGCAACATGACCAGTTGTCGGATTGACTGGGAAATATTCAATATTTTGATACACAAACACTCTATCCCCACCATAATGCAAGTTAAGCACTCTAGATAGAGCTACGCTGCCAGCGTAGGATGCATTTTTATATGCGTCGAAGTTGATAATTATATCTCCAGCTGCATTTACCGGTTCGCTTATCAAAGACCTGCTATTGTTTTCGTCTTCATATATATACGATACACCCTGTACTAAACAAGGCAATACTCTCAACTTGAGCTGTACGATTTCTCTCATAACTCTGGCTTCAGCGATAACTATATCACTAGCTGTACCTAAATAGTTAATTGCGTCTAGTTCTGCAGGAGTTACTCGCATTGTCCATGTAACACCGCTAATTAATAAGTTCCCTGCTAACACTAGTCTTGAAGGAAGTCTCGATGGAATTATGTTCGTTCCAAGTGTATAGTGATCATATATGTTACTAATAGTAATAACGCCATTTTCAATATAATATCTTCCACTTCCTGCTTCCGAACTATAATCTGAACCAATAGCTATGCCTACAGAGCTAAACCTCGCATACACCCTAGAACCGTCTGGTAGTAGTGTTGATAACCAAATTGCTCCACCGCCATATATACTAATTTCAGATAGCCTGTCAATTTTATCAAATTCCTTAAGCTCTAACATCCAGTTTTCTTCGGGGTCAATACCAGGAACTGGAGACTTAACAACAGACCACCACCTTGGAACAGGTGCATCTGCTGTTGCAGAGTTTGCATAATACACCTCATGTCCATCAGCATATTTAACTTTAAATCCAAATTTTTCAGAAATTACATATCCATTGGGATACTTGGGACTATTGTCAGGATTATATGCCTGCAAGGTTGTGCCTAACTCCGAGCCATCCACTTTTATTATGTAACTATCTCTGTCTTCATCAATTACCAACTGGTTTGCTGGTGTAAACTCCGTTACTATCATAGTGACTTTAAAGTCATCTGCGCCCTTGCCTTGACCTACATAAATATCCACACCTTGTCCAAGTGCTGTAATCATTTTTTGTAAATCAATGGTTCCATATAAAGGAAGGATGGCAGAAGTTGCCGCATCCCGTATTGTTATGATTTCGGGGTTATATGCGCTATCTTGGAAACTTCCCTCGATCTCACTGAATAAATACATGAAATAGTCATAAACATTAACTTTAACGCTATCTACTAAAACATATGTGTTATCTGCATCTATAACAAAACCTTCGCTATCAACTTTTAAATTGTTAACTAGTATGGTTCTATTTTCCTCATCAATAACCATATCAGAGACATTAGAGTCATATTTTACCACGTCCAAACTAACTAAATCGTTTCTAGCTATGTCATATGTTAAATATATCTTTTGTTCAAATGATGGATCTAGGCCTAATGTTGCATATACATTTTCATGTAAGGTGTTTTGTTTCCAAGGAGCATTTTCTGACCATTTAACGGCATATTCTCTGATGGTGTCATCTTTAAATGTTACTTTTAGAAGTTTTGGAATATCAAATCTCTTATACGTATCCACATTATATGTAAAGATTCTTTCTTGTAGGCTATCTCCTAAATGAGTATCATTAACCCCAGAAATCCTTTCTTCTGAAGTTATAGTAAGCTCTTCACCTGCTGCATTTTTGAGAGTACTTCCGTCTGCATTATAAAACTCCACATCAGAAGCTACCGCTGATAAATTTCTGACTAGTAATTTTAATACTATATGATTATCGGTAGTTGCATCACCAATTGTAGTCTCTAAATAATACGCGCCAGGATTTTCACTTACACCCACTAAGTTATATCTACCATCGCCATCTATTGTGAAGTGAACATCAGTATCGCCATCGACATTTCTCCACTCTACACCATGTGCCGTTACTCTGCCTTCTTCATCATAACTGTTTGTATAATCATATCTCTGATATATACCAGCCCCTTCATCTATGCTGAAAAATACTGCTATTTCCGTCGGAAGCACCCAAGTCGATGTATCAAATGGGTCTACATTGAATATACCAAGCAGCTCATCATCTATTGCGTATATTTCACCAGGTCTAATATAGTCTCTAATCTTTATATTCCTAACTTCGTAATTGTTTGCAAGATGGTTTTCTGTCTTTAGTTCTTTTACAAAGGTCTTTATCACCTTATCCGGAACATCCACATTCATTACAAGGTAAGGCACCTTAAACCAATCTTCATAAAACCATACTTTATCAGCATCAAAATGACCACTAAAGTCTAAAAATGATGTTGTTTTATTATCTACAGCAGTTGTGAATGGCTTAGGATTCCCATTTGCATCGCGCTCATTTACTAGTTTTACGTTATCAACTTTTTCATGTGCCCAAACTACTAAATTTTTTGCGTTAGGCCCTTTTAGCAAACTGCCAATATTGGGCATCCTGCTAGGTCTATCTTCAAGCCTTGGCTTGTTTGACAATATCGTGCTACCAAGTAAATCGCTAAAGTTTAAGGTGTACTCCTCTCCATTTAATCCTTCAAAATAGTATGTTAAATTTGTTGGAATAAAATAAGTATTTGGGTACAAAACATCTACAGTATGAGTGTTATTTTTAATTTCTCCTGGCACTTTAAAATACTTAAACTCTCTCGGTAACACCCTTAGTCTTAGCGCAATTATCTGCCCATGGAAGTTGGTATATACATATGTGTAGTCATTGTCTGTAACAGCACCATAGTTATTAATCTGTTTTTCGCTGTATATGGTGTTTGCATCTTCAAAATCAAAAGACCATGCAAATGCTCTTAATTCATCTGGAGTTTCTTCTTCTGGGTTATTGGGATAAATTTTTGTAAACTGAATACGTACATCATACTTGTCAAAGTACCACCTTACGAACCCAGCCGGGTCGTTTCTTAATCCGTTTATGTAATAGGCCTTGTATAACAAATATGCAATAGGATCTACGTCTGCAGTCATCGCAATAGGTGCTTTGACCTGACCATTAGGCGTGTTTATGTTTATGTATGGCAAATCTGTTAACACTGTTCTGTTCAACACTTTAACCATGACGTTTTCTATATAAGTAGCCATCATCCCTTCTCCGATAACTACTTTAACTACGAACTTACCACCCTCTAGTGTTAAATCTTCCCAAGTCATAGTATTGTACTGTATGCCTTCATAAATACTGCCATCCCAGTCAACTTCATTTAGTAATCCACCAGTTCTATCTATTCTATTGTATGGATGCTTTGTGAAATCTAAACTTGTATTAACTACAATTCTTGCCGAACCAATTGCTGCTGCTATTGCAGGTATTTTGTCTTCTAACGATGCTGGTATTATATACTCACTAGAGGAAGGGTTGTAATGCACTTCGTATACGGTGCCATCTGCTCCCGTACCACTTGCCATATACCAGCCCGTCACCAAGTCATATGTCATGTTTTTGTTTGCATATCTTGCATCATATAGCCTGATAAGGGCAGTGTTTCCAAGCAGCCCTTCTACTACCCTTCTTTCAACCATTACATCATCTATCTCAACTGTTTCCATAAGAGCATAGTCTGCACTGCTAACAATGTAATGCATTGCGCGGTAGTTATATAAGATATCAATGCCCTTATCATTTTCAACAATATAGTATCCAGGTAATCTAAGCCCTAAATCATACAAGTGCCTTAGAGATTTTGGTCCAAAGGTAAATTCTTTGGGATAGACTACAGCATCTGGACCTAACTCTTCATATGCTTTATCGAGTTTATACTCAGTGCCCAGCCCTACTATATACACTTTATTGTCTGAATCGTATAAAATTTCATATCCACGTTCTGAAACAACGGTATAGTACTCGTTGTTTTTATCAAATATGGCATGCAGGTTGTAGTCAGCAGCATATGTATTTACCATGTTCATTTCGCCATAATATGCTCTTACAGAAGTTGGAATTGCCCCAAGCGGCTCCCAAGTATAGTAATCATCTACGAGCGTAGCTATTTTCTGTCTTCCTGTAGAATTACTTATGTACACCAGATAATCTCTAGTTACACCCATGAATTGCTTGTCAATTCTAGGTCTGTAGTATGCATTTCCTGCAATAACATCGATACTCTCTTGGTTATATAAGAATTTTAAATTTCTTGTTTCGATTCTTGTGCCAAAATCAAAGTATACTGGAATTGTTTCATGTAACTTAGTAGAGTATGGGCTTTCTCCAGTTATATTTGTCAGCTCGCCTACTGAATACATAGCAAAGTCTTTTTCTAACTGGTCAATGTTTTTAACCCTTTGTTTAAATCCGATTTGTATGGCCAAAGAGCCAATCATCTCATCAACACCAAAGAACTGTTTTATCGTGTCATTAGACGTAGTTACCCTTATTACATCTGGCTCAAAAGTAGCCCAGCTATCTTCCATTAGTGCCTTGACAATGTCTGTCAACCCAAGCACTATGTCTCCCGACTCGTTTTCAAAGTCATAACCCATGTACTCGTAAAGTGAGGTGACAAATAAGTCCTCCCTGATTTTAAACTTAGGCAAGTGATCAAAAATCTTGTAATCTAACCAAACATACCCTAGCTCCTCTAGAGGATGAGCAGTATTGAAACTAACATCGTTTGCGTAAAGTTCTAAAACCTCGGTTCTTACAGACCCCTCCATCATATATGCGCGAATACGGAAGGCACTTCTGCCCTTTCTGGTCCATCTACCATTTTCAAGCACTTGTTCTCTGATGTATTGGTCGTAGTACATAGTAAAGTAAATGTCAGCAGACTTAGGTAGAATAAATGGTGTGTTTAACCCACTGGTATCTCCCATAAATGCACCGAGAGCTCTACTTAGATCTACCTCCTCTGTCTGGGCAAACAAAAACTGACCTTCTATGTATCCCGAATATGTCATAACATCTTGAAGTTCTTTAAAGTTGTCAAAGTTTGGAAAAGCAATCCTTACCTTTTCACCAAACTTAGTTGGAATCAAATCCATACGCAAATATAAATCTGCAGGAGCACCACGTGGCTTTTCTGCAGCAGAATACACCTCTAACTTAATAGCGTGCGTGTCTACATCATAGGTAATCTCAAAATACGTTCGATCTAAAAGTTCTTCTACGCTCATACCTAAAATACTTGCGATTGCTTCTAAATCTATGTTGAACTGCCTATTCAACAGCTGAATTATCTGATCTGTCGTAAAGTTTGTACTTGTCTTAGAAGTAACAGACAATACTCTCTTAATCAGTGGCATATCTATTTTCACTTTAATTGTCGCATGGGAAGTAGGGTCATCTTCATCCTTCATAGTAGACTCAATATTCCCCATGATAGCTGTCATAACTTCGTTATATTTACTATCCGCATCATTTTTCTTAGGGGTCAGTATATTATCCACTAAAAGGACAATCATAGCATCGACAAACTCCGCAAACCACTCCAATGTGCTCGCCAGGTTGAACCCGCCCTTGTATGCTTTCGGGAGGCCAATATCTTCAAACTTAACACCTCCATATAGATGTTGAAGCCCTTCGATATCTACATAAGTAAGTTCATCTTTATAGAAAAGCCCGATGATTAAGTCATCCGTTGCTAAATCTCTGGCAGTCATATAAACTTTGTTCGTCTTATTGTCGAATCTGTTCATATCTGTCCTAATCAAGGTATCTAACTTTAAATCAAGTTGCGGGATATACATATCCCCTATGAACTCAAAGTTGCCATTTTCAAACAGCTTGTAATTTTCTCTGTCTAAAACAATATTCTGAGAAACCCTGATATCGTAATCAACAGCTATTTTCATTGTGAATGGTACGTTTTCGCTAGTATAGCCCCCTTGCTTGTTCTTCTTTCTAACTAAACTAGAGCCCCTAAACTCTACATCCATACCTGTCAATATCTCTTTTCCCAAAGCTTCGTTAGGCTTCATTAAAAACTGCATGTCACTGTTTAGCGTTCTAATTTCGGCTGAACCTAAGGTTGAGAATAAAAACCCTAAGTACTTGAAAGTTAGTGGGTCTAACTTATCGCCAAATGGTTCAAAAATCCCTTGAATAAAATCTGTTACATTTGGAGCAATGATACCTAAAGGAATATCGTTAAAATAAACAGAGGTTACATCCCCATTTAAAGTAAGTTTGTAGTTTGTAGTAACTGCTTGTTTTAAAAGAGCATTAACACTAGCTATTGCAGTGTCTGAACTATCGTCCTGATTAGTAGAAGCGATTACTTTCTCTAAACTGAACTGTGTTATAAGCCTAATTAGTTGCTGGTATAGTACCGTATCTCCAAAATTTAAGAAATATCTTTTTGAACCTTGCAAGTTCAGATATAAAATATTCCCAGGGTCCGCAGGGTCAGGATTAATTCCATCAAAGTAAAAACCAATGAGCATGGTATTGGTTGTGCCATCATACCATTCAAGTAGTAAGTCGTTATACTTTATGAGTTCATTATGCTTTGCAAGAGCAGCTTCTCTTTCGGGAGTCCCTTCTGCATACTGCTCATATGGCCAGGTATACATGTTAGCCTGTAGGTTTAAAATAAATGCAGAACCATCTTCAGTATTGATGTGCATTTTTGTTCCCACATAGTAACCAGTTGTAGAAACTATTTCGCTATCTAAGTACTGCAAAAGGTTATCAAGAGAACCTGTCGCCCTGTCGACAGCCTCATCTTTCTGAGTTTTGTCTTTATTAATTTCGTTTTCTATTGTATCGTTAATAAAAAACGGGCTAGCC
>JGI24500J29687_10003942_pt1 | contig 24572 bp, 24 predicted proteins | sample BioPla2RNA1_FD_29687 | JGI IMG/M metagenome (IMG submission 29687) | reverse complement strand
TAATCTCCTAAATTTGCTGTGACCTTAACAAGATCAGCTTCAGTTATAAACCCATTGGCGTCAATAGTGTCTTTAACCTGAGTTATGGTATAGGCACCAGAAGTGTAATGAACGGAGCCGTCTGTTAAAACAACAACTATGTTTATAGTCCTGCCCACATCTAAATTTAAATCGCCTATGAAAGTCGCTTTTGCCTCGATTGAGATCGCATAGAGTTTATTCCAGTAGGCATTAACGGCCTTCTGTGCTTCTTTTGAAGATGATACAGGGACAAATGACGGATTATTGTTGAGAAATGTCTTCCTCTGACCTAAAAGTGCTCCCGACTGACGACGCTCTAATGAAGAAGCCGACTTCTTAGCATTGTCTGAGGTATAGACTAAGATCTCACCTGTATCTTCATCAATCCCCGCAGACACAATAGAAGAACCTATGTTAAAGGCAGACTCACCCATGTTGGAAGGCTCAAAAGAAAGTAGACGAGAATTGGAAGAACCATTTAAATCGTAGAGATACTCGTCAATATCGTCCCGTTTATAGGAAAGAGGTGCATAATTGAGATAGACCTTAGATCCTTGATTAGTAAACCATAAAGAGTAGCCAGAGATACCAGCATCTTTAGATTTAATCTCATGACAAAGAATTGTTGAAAGAAACTCGGAATCAGACATATTAGCTTGGATAACATCTTCGATCAGAGGTTCAGCGTCTACGATAAACCCCTTGCCCCAATTATGAGCTGTGCAGATAAGATCTATTATTTTGGAGAAAAGCGTCCCCGCTTTCCATATAGCATTTCGACGAATGGTGTCACCGTGATACATAGATACAACCCCTTCTATGTTAAAGGCGATCGCTCTCTGTTCAAAGTGAGGGGTTGCTCGAATGATTTCTCCTGCAAATTCCTTACTTTCTACCCCCTGATATCCGTACCTTATGAAGACCTTTTTAGAACCAAGCATTAATTGATATTCAAGCTCTAAAGAAAATCCCCCTATTAAGGTAAGATTGAAAGTATTGGCTCGATCTTGCGCATTTCGAGTACATGAAAAAGAAACTATATTAGCCGTAGGTACTTCAAAGACTTTCTCTTCCTGAGTCCCATAACCGGTTATCATAGTTAATTGAATGCCTCTCTGAGGAATCTTTCTTGTATTATATCGTTTACCACCAAAAAGAGCCATAACTAACCTCTATCAATGCCCCTCTCTACCTCATAGGCGGAGATAGCATCATCATTAATTAACCCTGTACCTGTCCGAATTACACGCATACGAGTAAACTCAAAAGAGACCTCGGCTATAATCATTTTGCCATCTCGAACCGGTGGCTTATAGGTAATGGTAGTATTTACAACACCCCAGAAGGAATACATGCTACCTATTTTCGCATAGACACGAGGCTCTCTCACCCCATTCTCATAAACGGGGAATGAAAGAGCTCGAATCTTATCACAGAATTTTGCTAAGTCCTTACCAGGAACCAGGTCTTCGTGTAAAACAACTGAAAAGGAAAGCCCTCGTGAAGAACCACCAGTATAAATTAAAACTGGAGAAGAGCGGCCAAGTATCTGATGTTCTGAAAAACTTGCAGTATAGGAATCAGCTATTGATTCCGGGGTATACTGAATGTCAACTGTAGTAGCAGTGTTTAGATTTTTAATCGTTATCTTAAACTCTGCAGGTCCTTGAAGAGGTGATACAGAAACTTTCTTGCCACCAGTAGTGACTTCAAAACCAGTAGATAAATAGACTCCACTTTTGATCATATCCTATACCTCCTATCCTGCAGCTTTAGCTTTCATACGCGCATCAAAATTCCTTATCCATTCTGCATTGTCCTCTGTCTGTTGAGAAACTTCTTCTAATTTGCGCTCAAGTCTCAATGTCATTTGCTCAATAGCCTGAACCACGTCAGCATTAGATCCCTTCTGGGCTACCACATAAGGGTCGATAAAGTTGCCTTCAAACCTGGTCTCATAATGAAGATGAGGTATAGAAGACTCCCCTGTATTTCCAGAAAAGCCTAAGGCTTGTCCAGGTAAGACAGTGTCACCCCTTCCCACACTAAGAGCACTTAGATGTCCAAATACTCGTTGAATACCATCTGCCCCTAAAAGGGATAAATAGTTCCCGTAAAGGTCATTAAAGCCCGAGGCGGTGACGACACCGATTTGACTTGCAGTTAATGGGGTACCTGATGCCATAGGGACATCCTGACCTGGATGGAAGCCTCGTTTAGTTAAACCAAATCCATAAGAAGGACCTCCTAAGCTTGAGCCAGCAAATTCAGAATCTGTAGTTTGATTGGTTATTTCCTTAAACTGATCTTCCGTTACTAATGGAGGTGGATTACTGCCACTAGAACGAAGACCTTCAAAAGGATGCCAACCGAAAATAGAGATGTCTGCCAACCAGTTTCCTATGTCTCTTAACCCTTCTACGAATTTGGAGATAACTGGAATTATGAAGTGGGATATTATTGGTCTGATTATTTGTACCATTTTAGCAAAACTCTTAATGAGAATGATAAATGGACCTATCACAGGGATGAGGAAGGACATCACAGGGATGAGGAAGGACACAACTGGTTTCATAACCTTGACTATCACTGAAATAACTCTACCAAGAAGATCCGTCATTACATCAAATACTGGCTTCATGTCTGTAAGAAGGGTTGAAAACTCCCTAACTATTGTTGTTATAGAATTCTGAACTGGTGTAATAAATTCTGATATCATATAAGCGACGAAATCAAGAATTTCAGATGCACTATGAAAAAGCTGTTCTAAAGTAGTCGTGATCATCCCCAATATATTGCCTATTTCTTGGAAAAACTCTCCATTACCTAAAACGTTTATTACGACCTTAGCTAAAAAATCAGATACAGTCTCTAAAACATTATTTACCACGCTCCATAACTTAGAAACTACTCCTAGTATACTGCTAATGACTTTAGCAAACTTATCACTCGAAATAACTTTAGATAAAGTTTTAAAGGCTACTATTATGGCCAAAATGACAACAGATAATTTAGCTAAAAGAGCCCCCATTCCTCCTGCACCTACACTGAACAGTGAAGATAAGCCCTTACCAAACAGAGGTTTAATCTTATCTAGTAGAGGACTAAATACTTTAAGTAAACCACTACTCTTAAAAAGGTTACTTATGCCTTGCATAGAGTATAGAAGATTAGATGTTGCTCCTAACAAATCCGCAACCGATCCTATTCCCAACTTCTGGAGCCCTAAAGTTATGCCAGAAATAAACTCAGAACTGGATAAGAAATTGGAAAGACGTTCACCGAGAGTAAGAATTGACTTAGAAAGTCTCTCACTAGTTGCGCCCTCAGTATCAACTATCGTGGCATTAATTTCATCTACAGCAGTTAAAAAGCCTTCTTGTGTAGCAATAAGTCTATTTAATTCATCCACAGATAGACCAGTAGATGAAGAGATCTGCTTAAGTATTAAATTCTGAGTTTGTGGATCTAGATCACTGAGATAGCCTTGTAATCCAGAGATTAACTGAACCATAGCAATATCAGCTTGACCTGCTTGAACAAGTTGTTGGAATTGTGAGAGGTCTACACCCGCATAGGCGGCTAAAGCACCGTATTTAGATGCAAAATCACCCCATGTATCTTGATAAGCCGAACGAAGTATATTAGTTATACTAGTAGTATCTAAACCAGCTTGGGCGCCTAAGGCTAATGCTTTATTTAAGGAATCAGATAATTGAGAGTAAAGCACCTGATTACCTCCTGCAGCTCGAAGGAATGAAGCGGATAATGCAGCTTGGGCATCTTGTAACTGTTGAGCGGTCAAACCAAAAACCTCTGAATATGCTACAAGAGAATCTGACATCCCTTCTAATAACTCAGAGGTTCCTTCTTTGAATACACGTTGAAAATGAAGAACTGAAGATGCAAAAGAAGTAGTAAGACTGCCAATGGCTCTAGAAAGATTGGCCAAAGCAGGGGTTACCTTCTCAAGTGACTTTAGATCACTCCATCCTATGGAAGCAAGTGTAGTTGCAGCCTTAAGTAATTCTGAAGAGTTAACAGCAGAGCGACCAATTACATCATTTAATTCACGAGTGGCTCTAGTTAAATTCCGATAGAAAGTCGACCAGTCTTCAAAATCCATTGCAAGGTTCTTTTGAAGAGTCTTAGATGCCTCTACCGCAGTGGCAGAAATTACTCTAACCTTTTTGGATATCTCGTCAAGTTTTAAATTCCGAAAGATGCCAGTAATACTGCGTCCTAACCGAGCAACATCTTTATTCATGCCAGCAAAATTGGCACGAGCTGTAGAAGACCCTCGAGTTAAACTGTTAACTGCCCTATCGGCATGGTCAGCTATACCGCGCATAGCGGTTAGAATCTGGTTAAATAGTTCATCACTTAGTTCCATGGTTACTTGCCTTTCTTCTTAATTTCCTCTGATGCTTCTTTCTCTGCTTGTCGCTGTAAGTAGAGTTCGTTATAGAACTGCATATACTCATACTTAGTCATTGCATCAAGATCTTTAATAGATATATTGGCATGGTAACATAACTGGAACTGTAACTTAATTAGCTGGTTGTAGGCTACTGCCCTACTCTCATAAATCCGAGCCTTCTCGTCATCGGATAATGAGTCAAATGTTACTGGATAACTAGACTCACTAATCGTCGATTTCCTCATCGACAAAAGTAGGTCGAAAAAATTCAGCATTCATCACCACTGAAACTTCAGAGGTCTTTCCACAGACTGGGCAATCTGCTAATGCTTTTTGTATTAAACCTAAAGGTAAAGCGCCCACCTTTCGCCATATAAAGGCTATGTCTCGTGAAGAAAGACTTTCCACATATTTTTGTCTTTCAATAAGAGACTTCATTTCCTTATCATTTACACGGTCAATTAAAGAAGCCATTTGAAGAATCATTTTAGTTCCTTGATCATTGACTTTCTTAATCTTAGCTAGAAGTCTGTTCACTTCGATTATGTCTTTGGAATTGAGAATTTTGATTCTTATCTCGTCCTTACGAGCTGGAAGAGTTATGTTTAGCATATCGTCGAAGTTATCCGGGGCATATTGAACAGGGAGGGAATCCAGATCAATTGACACTTCAAGCTTTGCTCCACATTCTTGACATTGGGTCTCAAATCGATAAGCAGAACCAAAGGTTAAAATCCTAACTTGGAAAAGTATGTAGAATTTGTCTTGTTCACACATTTCAGATACAGAGATGTCAGTAGGGTCAACAATACAATTCTTAATAAGTTTGTCCATACTAGATTCATTGAGTCCTGAATAGATAATTTTCTCGTCCGCACCTGTAAGGTTACGGATGGTTACTTCTTCAGGAACCCCGAGCTTCCCGTTAGAAGGAAGTCTAATTACAGCAGTTTCATACATATAAAATTCTCCTTTTGCTAAATAAATAGCGGGAATAATATCCCGCTATTTAATACGATTAGTTTAGTATAAATTATAGTCTATAAGCGCAATCATATTCCAATGTAACTGATATTTTCTTCACATCAGAGTTCTCTGCAGAAAGTTCACCCGGACGGAACGCGCTTGGCCACACACCTTCTAACTTCCAAATCCGACCCACTTCACCATCAGGGGTGAATTCTGTTATGGTAGCATCCTTCTTGAAGTTTATAGCCTGACCTATCTTATGTGTCTTAGAATGCCACACTTCATTTCGCCAATCTGCAATAGTCTTCTCGGTGTCTAGTGAGACAGAGTCTAGAAGTGTCATTTCACTATTTGAGAAGGATCCCGCACCTGGTAATTTAATTTGAGAGTTACCCATTCTGATTACAATAACTTCGTTTTCAGACTGGGGTAAAGGGATCCCCGTTACTAGAAATGAGACTTCCTCTGGAAGGCCTGCAATTTCCACTAGGTAGTTATTAGTTCGTTGGAGCTCACCAACAGCTTGATTGGATAAGTGTCTTGCTCCTAAATATTTATTAGCCATATTCTATCTCCTCCTTACTCAAATGTAACTCCACTCTCGTCTATAAAGAGGGAAATAAAGATTTTTTGTAAGTGTCCGACTGGGTGAATGGTAACATGGCCTCGTAAGATGCCGTTTGCTATGTCAGAATCACTCATAATAGTTCGGTCACAAACTACCTCATAGTTGTTTAATCCACCTACAACGGCAATGTCGCGTATAAGAGGTTCAACTGTTCCTTTCCATTGATTCCAAGTAAACTCAGTATGTTCTCTAAAGATAAAAGGTTGAGACACACGGAATATCGCCCGTTTTAAGTAGTTAGCAAGTAATCGAGTAGCTAAATCCTGTACATAGGCTGGAGTTGTACATGAAGTGTAATTGCCCCATAAGGTTATACCATACCCTGTTTTGACAACTATTGGATTGACACCCGCTCCTTGTAAGTCTTCAACTTGTTGATCAGTTAATGGAGTGTCTATTTTAAGTACATCTTTTAAGATCCCATTTTCTAATCCACCAGGTGACTTGTAGACTAAGTTGCGACGATGGAGAGATGCTATTACATCTACTACGGCAATAGCAGCATCCTTAGTATTAAGACCTGGAATTGTTACCTGAGGTGCCACACGAACTAAGTAAGAATCTAGTTCATCACTGGCAAAGGTTATATTTGTGATATCTGTTCTGTCTTTGGCAATGACTACAACAAAATCTTTTCGTTCATCCAATAAAGTTTTTAGAGTAATTCCATCAGCCCCTGCAGCTTCACCGATATTATCTGTTAATAATGCACAGAAAGGAATCTCCCGAGATCTCAGAACTGAATAGTCAATGTAACTCGTAGGAGCAGTCCCGCTGGCAAAGGCTCCCGTCACAGGCGTAGAACTCTTACTAAACTCAGTGCCAACCACCGTCTTTGCGGTCGCTATAAAGGAATTAAAAAGGATGTTGCCCACATAATACTCATTTTCAGGATCTAAAGAAAGGATGTTGTATCTTTCTAAAACAGTTCCTTGCGCGGCTGTCTTGAAAACTAAGCCAAACATATTACCGCTATAAAGATTAGCCTCTACATAAAGGCCATTATAGCCAACACCTGGTCCTATAGCTTCTAAAGTAAGAGAAGTTTCAGTAACCCCAGTCCCCGCAGCTCTTAAAACAAGCTTAACAGTGGCTTTAACACCACCAGATTCGCGTTTGAACACTTGAAGAGTGCTACCCCGCTTTACTAGATACTTAGCTTTTGCTAAAGATTTATCGTCTCCAGACGCTGGGGCTTCTCCATATATTTTAACAAGCTGTTCCAGAGAATTAATAGTACAAACTCTATCAATAGGACCTCTTGTTGATTTGACAGCTATTGCAATCGCACTGTCATCAGGAGCAGGTAAAGAAGCCACTATCCTACTCTCTGTTACATTAATGCTAGTTTTTCCCATAAATTTCCTCCTTATCACTATAATTAGTATTATGAGTTTCACTCTCTAAATTTACATTCGCTTCTTTAGTGACGATATCTACCAACACAGTTGTTATTTCTGTAGTGTAGCCGTCTTCTCCTGGATGTTCTCCTGCGAAGTTAATTAATTTAGCTGCATCGAGCGAGAAAACCAAAGTATTGCGATAGAATCTACCAACGGTGGTATCATCAGGCTCTGAAGTCTTCTCAGGTCCGGACACATATTTGAGATATGTTTTTATGTCCATGGCCAGAGATTTATCGACAGATTCATAATGAACCACAATACCCGGGTTTCTTAATAAATATAGAACTAACTCAGCTGTTATCTCTTCTAGATCCTCTCTCGTGTTCGCATAAAGGTCAATTTGATATGAGATGTCTATTTTAATCTCTCTGATACCAAGAAGATAGTTAATTGTTTGAATCCAAGAATTGTCTTTGGATATACCCCATCCATCAGGACGATATACTCCTATTAATGGGAATTTAACAGACCCTCCCTTGTCAGTGACAGTGTGAAAAAGGAAGTTTCTATTCTGATAAACGGTATTGGAAAAGAGTTTCTTAATTTTAGCTGTAACAGCTTTATCATAGAATAACACTGACATTTGGACTCTCCCTTCTCACATATTGAATTATATTTTCTAACGCACGAGTTATTACCCTAACTTCCTTACCTGAGGAACCATATTCTACATCAAGTACCTTGTTAAAGGTTTCCTGATCTACCACATGAACGCCTTCTGTTCGTAGGCCAATTACCCAATAACCGTTAACTTTCTCAAGATAAAGTGCCCTACGAAGCTCCCTTTCTGAGATCGGGTATTTCTTCCCAGAAACTTTAATCGCATTGTGGAGATATGTCATTACAAGAGACAAAAACCTTGCATGAAGGTAGAGAATAAATGTCCCTATTGAAGACGTATCTTCGATATAAAGAGCTAACCTTTTCTTGATTATTGTGGGGTAAGCCATTTTCGATTCACTCCTGATTCTGGTACTGGTGATAAATTATCCCGCCATGGGACAATATTACATATAAAGTAGATGGCAACAAGTTCTGTTCTTACTTCAGAAACCATGAAAGTTGCTTCATCGGGGGAATTGATACCGTTTGGAACAGTGACTAAAGTCCCCCTACGAATAGAGATGGGATTGCCATTAGTATCTTCAGAAGGTATATACATTATCTGCGGCTGAATCGAAGGATCTTCAGAATACCAATTATACCTTTTAAGAAGTGATACTTTCGGTCTTTGATCATAAACGATATCTACTTCTATAGGCTCCTGATACTCAAACACCTCAGAAGAAACCCCTGTTATAGTGGCACTTGCAACCTGACGGATACTGACTCGGGTACCTCCCATCTTAGCAGCAGAGTTAAACATCTGTTTATGAAGTTTAATCTCAGATTTATTTGGTGATATTCTTGGTATCTCTGTCATAATTAAGTCCTCACTATCTTAAGATACCCTCTATCCTTAATCTCTTCTAATAACGAAGCCTTCTCACTAGCAGCTTCACTAAGCAAACGGTCAGTGTCAGGCTTAAAGGGATTAGAGTCTACAATAAATTTACCCATTATAGAAGCTTCTACTTCTTTAGTAAGGGCGGTCGCATAACGTTGAATCCATGAAATCCAAGAATCGTCGTCAATATCGTCTAAGCCTATAATGCGAGGAACAAACTCAATCGTGATAGAGCTGTAAAATTTATCCAGAAAAAGTTTCTTTCCTATCACTTTCCAGGATCGGTTTATTAAGGCTTCAGCTTGAGAGAAAGCTCCAATTGCTAAGGCTAGTGATGAGGGAATTCCTCGAGACGCATAGTTTAGAAGGTAGAAGTCATCAAATAGAAATGGGGAGATGTTGTCTCCTCTAAAAACTTCAGTTACCACAGTGAAATCTAGATCAGAGAGATCGACGCTATACCCGTATACAGGAAGAATTTCACCCTGTTTGGAACGGGATACACCATAGGACTTATATCGATAAACCTGCATATGATCTTTACAAGTGAGAATGGCAGTATTAATGCACTGATGGATCTGCTCATCCGTTGTGTATAAGGGTACAGTAGGAAAGCCCAGCATGGTTTTAATCATGGTTGTCATTTCTTCTTTGGTCATACGAAAACTCCCTTCTATCTAATATATTATTAAATACTAATAAAAAGAGGGAGTGTGTTCAACACTCCCTCCACTGTCGCTAATTCAACTACCTTATGGAGTAATTGCTTTGGTTGGGATTGGTTCGTCGTCTGGGTTAGTAACCTTGGTTGGGATTGGTTCTCCAACTGGGTTGGTAACCTTAACACCAGCTGTAACTGGAGTACGAGTAAGTGTCCCTTTTAAGTAGAAGTTAGGAGCTAACATTGCTTTCGCATAGGAAGTTCCAAGACCTCTACGAGCCATAAAGTCGTCTAAAACGATAACGTCCGTTGCATAAACAGGGATGTAAGGTGCATAAACGTAACCAGCTTCTAAGAAGTTGTCCCCTTTATAACCAACGACCCAAACGTCGTCATGGTAGAACGGGTTACAAATTACTTTCATCTTACCCTTAATAGTTCCGGCAACATAACAACCTGACTCATCAGTGACCTTATTTGGTACAAAGCCCTTTAAGGATTCGATGATTGTTAAAACGTTGATACCCGCGATAACAAAGTTACCACGGAATCTACGGGTGGCACGACGAATAGCGTTCGCATTAGCATTAAGTTCAATAGCGAATGTTTCATAGTGGTCTTCTTGTGAGATGTAGGCCGCATGGCTAGCATTCCAAGTTGAAGATAGACCAGCTTGACGAGCTAAGTCGTTTAAGATTTCTTGGTCAATTTCGTGTTTGATTTCATTAATGGTAGTAGCAAGCATGCTCTTTTCCATATCTAAACCAAACTGAGCCTTAACGTCAAATGCAGTGTCAACAGACCAACGTGTTTTAAGTTTACGAGGTTTCGCAATAACAACACGTTCACGAATTTTCATGTCGAATTCAGCCGCATTGACTGGAGCTGTTTCTAATGAATATGAATACGCAGCATCGACGTTACCTGTAGGTGCTGAACTAAATGTTAAAGCAACGGCACCTGTTTGATAGTTAATGGTACCTGCAGAAATACCAGTTCCGGTAAAACCGCCCGCACCATCGTCTATTAAGGTAAGCCCGTCTGCTGTAGTAATAACTACAGAGCCAGCAATGACTGGACCATAAGCTAAAGTTGCCGTAACAGAAGTTGTACCTCCTGCGCTAATGATTTCTTGTGGAATTTCTTCGGCTGAATAGAATTCATCTGCGTTAAGTTCATATGGACCACGAGCAACTGAACCTTTGGTTGTAGTTCCTTTATTTGACCCATAAACAAATTCTAAGAAGAAGATTTGACCAATCTTTTGTTTTAAAGCTTGAACAGAAACAACTTCTTCTGCAACTATGTTTGCTTGAACCCCCGCAATGAGGTCAAAAGCATGACGTACATAAGCACCCACATCGGATGGTTGTGTAGTTTCGGCTAAAAATCCTTTACGTTTGTCAATCTCATATTGAGCATTTTCACAAACAATCGCTAAATTAACTTTTTGGATATCACTGAACTTAGGATAGACTTTTACAACAGGTGTGATAGTATCTTTCCACTTTTCAAGGAGTGCACCATTCATTTCGCGATTATACTTAGCTCTTAAATTTTCATTTAATTGTGGCATAAATTATAATTTCCTCCTATTTAGATTTGCCTGCCTGAATAATTTCGACACGTCGTTGAGTGTCATCATCAGTAGCCTTCGTAGACACACGAGTAACTACCCTAATCGTTTCTTCACTTTCATTTAAAGCGGTTTGTGATTTAGGTTTTGCCTTAAATGTTTCCTTAACTGGTTCTGGAGGTGTTGGGTCTTCAGGCAACCCGTCCCCTTCATCAGTCTCGTTTGGTAGAGGTTCTCCTTCCTCGCTATCATTCTCGCGTGACTGAGGATTTTCTAGCTTTTCGAGGATTAAGGATTGATTTGCAAGAACTGTCATGATATGTTCTTCCAATGATGTTAGCCTGTCCAAAATGACCTCGCTCTGTTCTTTGTCGGAAGATTCTTCAAGGACCTTTCTTTTTTCCTCTAATTTATTTATATACTCTGCCGCCAATTCTTCATCCATTGAGTTGATGACAGTTTGTATAATCGAAAGTTGATCTTTTGTAGCATTCTCAATAAGTTCATCAATGACTTCGTTAAATGGCTTAACCGGCTGAGTAGACTCTACTAAAGAAGGGTAAGCACCCTCGTTGGAGGGATTAGTAACTATATCAAAAGTGACGAACTCATAGGATTCTGGGACAACTGTGTTATCCGAGTCAAGTTCTCCTGTTGCTCTTGAGGAAACACCAAGTACAGAACCGAACCGAATGAGAGTATTAAGAATGTTACCTGCCGGTGTGTCAAGAACCATGAGCTCACCATTTACGGTATTATTAGCTTCATCCATGGATAAATCCGTAACAGCAAAGGCGGTTTTATCAATGCGAATATCAATGTAATCTTGAGGATGATCCAATTCACCAAACATCCGCTTTCCGCGAAGGGCTTCTACCACATAATCGGACGCTAAAGTTAATTGCCAAGCTTTCTTTGGGTAAACCCGTTGGTTTTTGTTGCGTTTATCAAAGAATGCAAAAACACCGCGAGCAACGGCTAAGACACCTTGTGGTAAACTCTTCGATTCTACAAGTTTAAATCTAGAATGTGTAACTTCTGTTAAGATCTTTCTACCCATTTTGAGATCCTCCTTTATTAATAAAGTCTTCCAAGTCTTTAATAAAGACATTTAATTGAATCGTAAAACTATCAACCTGCATTGACTCTTCTGTTCCCACAGGGAGATTCACAGATTTAAGTTCCTCATAAGCCAAACGTAACTTTTCAACGCTCAAAGTTATAGCTTCTCTAGTTGTTTTGTCTAGGGCTTCTTTAATTTCTTTAATTGTAATTGCCATAAATCATATCACTCCTCTATTAGATATATTAGATGTGTTAATTATTCTGCCATTCTTTATCTAGACCTGGCTTATAATCAACTTTTTTACCTTTTCCAACTCCAACATCCCGGAAAAACTGAGCTCTCAAATCCTTGACTATTCGGTTAGTCCAGAAAGGAAGGACTTGAAGAACTATATAAATATGTTTACACACAGCACCTCGAAGTTCCGTGTTGCGATAGACAGGAGCGCGGTCTTCTGGGACAATTCCGTACTCATCTTGAGTAGCCATCCATTGCCAACCCCAATATTTGAAAGAGGGGTCATTACAATAAACTGCTAAGTTTCCTTGAATACTATAGGAGACGATGTCACGATCGGTAATATCACCGTCATCAGCAAACACCTCAAGAGCTTTAGGAAGGTCAAGTAAACGAACTGTCTGATACCAAAACTTACCCCTGGTAGTTCCTGAGGAAGTTTTAAACATAAGATCTCCATTTTTATTAAGGCCTATGTAGGAAGTTGTTAATTTCTTAGCCTTGGTTACCCTATCAGGATCCGTTGATTTAACCCTATCTTTTAAGTCTTTATAGGTAGCTTCTGTTAAATGAAGAGGACGACGTTTACGGTAGAAGGCGTCTAAGAAGGGAACTTCTTTGTCATTAACGATAGTGTAGAGTTCATAATCTATAGACTCCATCTGAGCTCTAGAGACTGCGTCAGGGTGAATTGTGAAGTATTTCAAACCGTCTTTCTTGGTATCTCCATAACCTGAACCACGGATGCCAAAATTCTTAATTGGAAGCCCTGTTGAAGTCCTATTAGAGAACTCTGATAAGGGTAAACCTAGAAGAGTCCCGAACACATATTCAAATAGTTTGGGTTTACTAATTTCATTTGAGAAGTTATTGAGGGCTAAGGAGACTATAGAGTCCGCATTGCGGAGTTTCTCTCCTTGCTCTTCTAACCTAGTTTTCTCTTCGGACGAAGAGATAGAGGACATTCCAACTTCGTATGTAGGTAAACTATCTTTAGATCTTCCCGTACAAATGAGATAAAAATCACAAAGTGCCTTAATCCCCGTTCGAACCTGTGTTTGAACACGTTGTACTGAACGTGCATGATTCGCATCAAGGCGTCCAAGGGAGTTGTCCCCTAATACAGAGGAGGTTTCACCATCAAAACCTAAAAAGGCCTTCGGAGTTCTTACGGCAGCAAAGAATTTATTTCTAAAATAGTCTAAATCTAAAACAGATCTAAGCTCATAAGTGCCACCTACAGGCTCAACTGTCATGTTGCCTACACCATTCCGCATAGGGATAACTATGTTCTCATTGGCGGCAATAGGCTCGTTCCGAGTCTTATAAGCACCCTCAACTAAATTGATGGCTTCTTTTGTTTTGAATATCTTCTTGGCATCATCGATTAAACGATTGGCCTCTTTCTGAGAGGAGTTTCCAATTTCCAACTTAACGAGATTGTAAACTGAAGTTTTACCTACTCTCGCAGAGACCAAGACATTTTCAATGAGAGTTAAGACCCGCCAAGCAACAACAGCACCTGAAAGAATGGAAACACCATGGGCAGTTTTATAATCCTTATTCACCTCTTTTCCTCGAGGGCCTTCAGTTAAAGTAATAGCTTGAGTTGATTCGTCAAGACGAAGCATCATAGAAATAAATTCAGAGGAAGGATATTTCTTGCCTTCATTATTCTCGTCCTCATAATAGTAGCCAACAATTTTACCGCGCTCAAATAGTGGATAGATAACTTCCTTTAAGTTATCAACGGCTTCAAAATACCAATCGGTCAGTTTTTGAGAATCGAACGTTCGTAAATGTAGTTGTCCATCCCTTGCTAAAGTGTAAGCAAATGAGTAAATGCGTTCATCTATGTCAACTATATTATAAAGAAAGTCTTCCAATTCAGCCTTAAGTGATGCATTGTCGGTGTTAATCCAAACAGTATGATTATGTGAGGGATCTACTTGGGTCGCTCCCGAAGCATAAAGTTGAAGGACCCCGGAAACAAGAGCATCCTTCTCCATTATTCTATAAGTTTCCATTTCCTTTTTGTAGTTCCTGTCCACATAATCGGAGAATTCGGAATAAATCCCCTGTGAAGTAAACGACGTCACACTTTCATCTAAAGGTACACCTGTAGGTTTTGGAACCTTAGATCTGCGTCTAAAGATATCAAACAGTCCCATAACTATCTCCTTTCAAATAAATAATCGTCCATAAGGTCTTCCAACAATTCCTCTCTTTCGGACTTCTCTGGAAGATTCGCCCTTATAAACATGTCTAAAGAATTAGCACTATCAGAGAAAGAAAACTCCTCACTCTGAAGAGCATTCCAAACCGCACCTACTACAGCATCTGCGACGTCTTTGGTTCCGCCCGTTGCTGTATTGCCTGGGTGATCTACTTTCCTTCGAGCTCTATACCATATTAGGTCAAATAACTCTCTACGGAAAACAGGATAGTCATAGAATCTGATTCTTCCTTCCATGATTAGGTTAACTAGAGTAATATATTGCTCATCAGTTCTATCAACAGATAGGTGACTAGATTCAATCCCTGCTTCATTAAGAGCTTGCATACTTTCTGCAGAGGCAAACCAGTCATAGGAAACTTTCCCTATGTTGATCCCCATCTGTTCTTTTAAGTGAAAACAGAAGTCTCTAACCTTGTAAATGGCTATCTGACGTGGAGGTGCTGGCGGAACAATGCGAAGCATAAAGTCCACATCTATAACTGCTTTCCTCATCCCTGTATCAGGATCTTCTATGTGATTAGAAATATGAGCCATAGCCATTCCAGTTGCGTCTGTAGTAACAGATTGGTCAATATGTATAAAATGACTTTTAGTAGGTTCTCTGAACTGGAACTCTGGAATAAGAAAGTCCTTCACCTGGATAGAATCTCCGGTAGCAATGACAGGCTGTTCTCGAGTAAAGGGATGTCTTAAAAACCCAGACTGATCCACGCAAGCATTATAGGCACTTTTAGAAGTAAATAGTTTCCCCATAGGGGACACAGAGATACCTGCTATTTCTTGTAGAGATTGTATAATGTTAATCTCAAAAGAGGACCGAAAGTCTTCTGGAACAGCTACAAAATATATTCTATAGCGAAGTCCCAGCTCTGCTATAGCATCATCTATGTCAATCTTAGAGGAACGAGGTAATCCCTTCGCCTCTCTAAAGACATTTATGTCAGTCAGGGACGAAACTATAAAAGGATCTACTCCTTCATCCCCTCTAAAGACCCAAAAATGTTTATTTGAGTATGTTCCTTCAGGTTTAACTTCCCAAATTGCTGGGTTGTATATCCGAACATTTGGCTTACCTGCAGCCTCTACCATGCGCTTCTCTGTAAAAGAAGAGGAGGTTGTAGCCGAGGAAACTAGTATAGATAAGGAGTGGTCGGTGCCACCTACGATAAAACGGGACTTTGCTCTGTTGATAATGGAAGAGTACATTCTCGCCATTTTGGAGGTGTGAGTGTTAACTGAACGGTTTGGATCATAAACGTCTACCCCACTTGAAAAGTTGGCTTCGTCTAAAATAGAGCCTATCATATTCATACCAATGGCATGGGAGTAGTCAGATCCGTAGGTCACAACAAGATTTTCATCTGGCCACATAATTATGGAATTGATACTCGTGTTCCTGGCGAAGTGGTCTCTGAAGTAGGGAATAGTGTCTAATAAATTCTTGATCTGACCGAAACCTGTAAGTTCGGCTTGAGATTTTGAAAGTGAGAAATAAAGGAAAGAGACAAGGGAAGAAGACATCAAGTCAAATCTTGCAGGAATGTTCTGATAGCAAGAAAGTTCATAAAGCTTGCGGACAATCATATAGATCGCTGCAGTAGATTTACCAGATCCAATGGATCCAGTTAGAATAACTTCATTTATGGGGATTTCAGACGAGAATACTTCAATAATGGCATTTCGCCAATAAGGATATAAGCGAACTACGTCCGGGCCCGCATAATACTGAGAGACAATCCATTCTTGGATTGGAATTATTGGCCTTACTTGTTTATAGGTCGACCTTTTAGTATCTGCTTTCTGGAGCTCAGACAACAACTTAGACAAGAACTCAAACTCTTTTGGCTCTAACTCATCCTTATATGCTTTGAGAATTTCTTTAGACATAGATTACCTCTATTAAATATAGACATTAACAAAAAGGAGAGGTATACCCTCTCCTTTATTAAATACTAATTAGTATTATTAGATATCGTCGCCCAGTAAGTCGGCACTCTCTGCTACAGGTTCTGCTAGTAAACCTTTTAAGAACTCTATTAAAGCATTTCTTTTCTCTAACGGAACTTGGGTTAATAAATCTGCTAACTCATTTGTATCAGCATTAAGATCATCTAGAGCAGATTTGTTATTTAGCACATATTTGCGGACAAACTCTAGTTGTTGTAAGTAGTGATTCTTCTCAAACCTATAGAGTTCTATAGTTTCCTTAAGGGCGCCGTTAACGTTAGTATAGATACTGGCCTCAAGTTTACTAATCTTGTCTCGAGTATTGTAGAGATCCATGATCACACGAATATTTTCCACAATGAGCCCAAAGTTTAATCTCTGTGCTGCTTTACGAGTTACCTCAACTATATCACTCTTTTCTGACTTACCTGAAAGAAATCCTATAATATCAGTTTCCACATCGTCCTCAAATTTAACGGGGACTGGAGGACTATACTCCACATTATCGGATTCTTCCTCTAGAAGATTTTCAGCATGTTGTTCTGCTGCCCGTTCTAATTCATTAATAGCTGCGTCTGTCATTCTGTTTCCTCCTTATCTATGACATAAGGTAGCGGGTCTTGCGAAAGAACACCCTCAACCTTTTGATAAATACGAATAATCGAATTCGACTTCTTACCAAATATCTTTGTTGCCTCAGCAACACTTTTCTCATCATAACCCCTAGATTTTAAATACACATAGATTTTAATGTATTCTACTGTTTTTACAATACTCTTCCTACGAGGTATCCTAATAGAGCGGCCCGCAAATAGGTCTAGGAATCTAAACATATCCTCTTTATCAAAGAGATTAAAGAGAATATCAAAGTCTATATTGCCCCGCTCTCTCGCCATATAATCGAGGAAGACTAAGAGTTCATTATCAGACACCCACAAAGTTTTGAGTAAACCGGGTGTTTCTCCATTCTTAGACATATTAACACGCCCTCCACACATATTCTGCAAATATAGCATCTAGAAGTCGCTTATCAGGTTTCTTTGGTGGGATAAGATCTGTGTCCTCGCCATCAATTCCATATTTGCGTAACCGGGCTATTAAAAGGTTGTGATAATTACCCCTTATAAAGAACTTATCGCATATACTATAGACTAAATCATCGTCTATGACAAGAGCGTCTTGATAGTCACACTCATAAGCTTCTTCTTCAGTATATCGAACTTCTTCAACAGGGATTAGATTGCGTCTACGATACATAATATTCTGCATTTCATTACGCATCCCCGTATAAAGATAATTTCTAATAGATGACCGTGTTGGATCGAAGTTGCCGTCAAGACATAAATTTATGGCTTTGACTACAGCCTCTTCAACAAGGTCTTCTTGCAGTTCAATGGGTCTTACATAATTATAGTGCTGATGAAGAACTATCCTGGCTAACTTACAGAGATTCTTATAAAATCTCTCAGGGTTGGTATAGTATTCTTCGATTATAATGGAGTCTTCTCTACGCGCCCTTGACATACTAACTTACCCCCGTCACCATTTGAAAGAGAACTAATAAAGCTATCTGAAATTGTAAATCACTGTCAAAAGACTCCATTACCCACTTTGACATACAAATCTTAACTATTTTAGAGGTATTAGTTTTCAGAAGTTGGGCTAATTCGAGGACTCTATCTTGTTCTTCATAGAAACCCAAAGACGCTGCCATAAGGTCATAGAGAAAGGACTCATAATCTGATTTAAGATCTGCTAAAGGGTATGAGGTCATGTTATTAAGAGCTTCTAAGACTTTCTGCTTATCCTTTCGTAAGAGACCTGTCATATAATCACAGAAAGCTTCACGTGCAGAAGAAACGGTAAGCATAAAATCCTCTAGGCCCATAAGCTGATACTTGTCTAGAAGCATATGTGCATTCCTCATATGGCCTCTGGATCTCTCTGCGATGATGGTTAAAGTTTCATCACTAACGGATAGATTTAACTTTTCGGCTATACCACGAAGATTGGAGATAACATCTTCCTCGTCCACCGTTTCAAATCTTAACTCAAGAGAGCGGGAACGAATGGTTGGAAGAAGCATGTCCACATCGGTGGTCGCAAAGATAAAAACTATTCGTCCTTTAACTTCTTCTATAACCTTTAAAAGAGCCGCTTGTGCTTGCCTAGATGCAAGATGTATCTCATCTAAACAAATGACTTTGTAGCCATCGGAAACAGTGTATTGAAAGGTGTCCCGAAGTTTACGAATCTCATCAACATTACCTATCACAGCTGCATCATATTCCTGATAGAAGTAAGTATTGTTTATGTCAGCAAGACAATTAGAACATCTCCCACAAGGGGAACCATCCGCACGAGGCTTCTCACAGTTTAAAGCACGAGCTAATATTCTTGCACAAGTTGATTTACCACAGCCAAAGGCTCCTTGAAAGATTAAAGATCTTGGAGCTGTCTCTGGTGTTTTTGATATAGCTTTTAATATTTTAACATTTAATTGTTGTCCTGCAACCTCGTCGAATGTTCGAGGTCGAAACTCTTGTGTAATCATAGATTGTATTTTCCCTCCCATGATGTTAATCTAATACTTCGTCGCTTGACTGTTTGAAAGTACCTCCAAGACTTCTTGGAATTTATGTGTGCTAAATATTTCTTAACGGCTCTGGTATAGTGCCAGTCAAGAAAAGAATGAATTAATTTCTTAATCATACTACCCCCAAAGCTCCATGTAAGATTAGTTTATAATCTGTTAGAAGACGTTTATACTCAGTATAGTTGCCTTCTACATACTTATCAAGAATAGTGCCTATATCTTTTGAACCCCTTGGGTGATACATCACATAGGTGCGAATATTCATCTCTTTAAGTCTTTTACGCGCTAACTTTGTGCCATCCCTACCAGCCTGGTCATTATCTAATAGAAGAATAACCTTATTAGTCAGTTTGGAGAGTATCTCTATCTGTAGAAGGGATAAAGAGGAAGACTTAGTTGCTAAAACATTTGGATATAGCAGTGCCAAGGTGTCCCTGTCCGCTGCTCCCTCTACAATTATCAAGGGTTTACCGTAAGTAAAGTCTTTGAGAGAGCCTAAGCCATAAAAAATACCCTTGGTCGTTCCGTAGTCAATGAAAGATTTGTTAGTTAATGACCGAAATAAAATAGAGATGCAATGTCCTTTAATGAGGTTACCTATCATAAGACATTTTCCCTCGTTAGAAATAAAAGAAAGAACCCACTTGGGTACTTTACCCTCTAAAAGGTCTTTATTCTTGATTATATCGTCTAAGTAAATAAGACGATAATTGTCATAACGAATTGCTAAGAGCAAATACTTGCTCCCATAAGAATCCGACTTCGTGACTGTATGCCCTAAATTCCATAGTAGTTCTATCATATTTAAAATACGAATTAAAAAGAGCCTACAAAATAGTAGGCTCCTTAATTAGTCCGTTATATGACTGAATATAAAGTCAATCATAGGGGCTACTTCAATCTGAACTGTGCGGAGTGTTCCGTCTTCGTTGCGTAACTCCACAGGGATTGTTGCCTCGGTGAGCGCGCCCTTCTCTGATTCAGTCAAAATAACTTTAACTAAACTTGTCATAAGACTCTCCTCCTCTTTTAAATCCAATTAATATATTCACAGTTTACATTTTAGTCATCTTATAAAGAAGTTTCTTCCCCCTACAAACTGGACAATCATTTCTTTGTTTATTGTAAATGAATGAGAAGTTGCCATATCTACCACAATTTTCTGTTGAGCAGACCACGTCAGATTCAATACCAACATCTACTACACGGAAATTATATTTCCTACAGGCTTTCTCGGGGATACCTAAAAGGGATGAGATCACTTGATATGGATTAAGAGTTACAGGTAGATTTAGTAAGCCTACCACATTTGCACCATGAGGAACAAATAAGAATTTATTCTGAAGTTCTGGCATATGTTTACGAGTAATGACAGGTTCTCCCCCATTACCCTTCTCAACTACCTTAATGTCCCAGTCAAAATGTGTCATCCGTTCTGAAAATCTTCCAAGGCCTATGTCATCAAACTCTACCATATAGGTATTGTTACATTTAGTTGACATTAGTAAGTTCTGGTCTATATCGTAGATGGCAATAACTTTGGAAATGTGTAACTTAGAATTAACTTCATCTACGACCTCTTTGAGGTCAGCAGCCGTGATAAGATCTTTCCATAGGACATCAACTACCACATAGCCTGAGAACCAGTCTTTTTGACCATTGTTAGAGGCCCATGTTGTATTGTTTTGGGAAACCATGTGGAAAGACTTCACTAACTCGGGCTTGGCTTGCAAGAACTGAGAGGTTACAAAATGTGCTAATGTGAGATTGGAATAGATCTTCCAGTCAGGTGATTTGTTAACAATAAAGCGAGTATATGCTCTAACTCTTTCACCCGCCATATTAGAAATGGCCTCATGGACAGGCATATGTGTAAGATCTCGAGCAACTACATTTTTAATGTCCTTGGGTGTCGGACAAGTACCACACGCATAACATTTACCTGGTGATGAATTTGTTTTAAGACAGTAACCATGGGAATAGTCATGCTTAATATGCATTTCTCTCCATTCTTTAATCCTGCGTTCAGTAACGAATTGAATATAGTCAGACCAAAAGATCTCATCAACTTCGCGTTCACGGAAAATGTCTCTATGATCTATGCCATAATGAGAGCACCATTTAATTAGTGAATCTCTGTGTTTATCTCCAAAGTTTCTTTGGTAATCGAGACCATCATCCAAGGTCATTCGGATTAGAACCTTTGTGAAAGTTCTGCCCCCATCAAGGAACATTTGTTCTATGAAAGTTCCAGGACCACGACCATTAAATTTACAACGAATATAAGCCTCATACTTATTACCTAACTCACGAACCCCATCGAGAACCCATCCCATATTTTTGACATCGTCAAGAGATTGCTGTGCAGTTATACGCGCCTCATAACGAAGAGGGATGTTGTCATAGATTACTAAAGGAGTAAAGGAGAACTGAAGAGCAGTATTTGCGCCTAAGGAAGAACGTATTTTAAGAATATCTTCCAGAGTATCAAGGAACTCGTTCCAGTCCTCTTCAGTCTCATGACCTGTACGAATCATACCGAACTTCGCCATGATAAACTTCTGCTCCATAACAGTTCTTACTGCAGTGAGAAGGGTTTCTCTATCCAGGTTTTTATTAAGAAAGACATTTCGAATTCGCTCAGAACAACCTTCAATAGCTGCTGAGTTACGAATCTGACCCAAAGCCTTGGCTAAGGTAAGGAAGTCAGGATTGTTGGCAATCTCATCAACTCTCATGTTGATAAGAGAAATCGAAGAGTAATTTTTGCCCGCATAGCTGAGAAGTTCAAATATTTTGGAGTAGTAGTTTAGGTTGTAGGCATAGAAACCTACAGAATTGGCTGCACTATACTTCTTAGTCTCGTCTAAATCTTTAATGAGAAGATCAAAGTCTTTCTCACGGAAAGGACCAGCAACAGTTCCTTCTGAACAGAACGAACATGCGCCTTGTCCTGAACAGCCTAATGCTATTTGTACATCAGCTGAGGTTGCATTTTGACCGTCTAAATTAAAAACTTTATGAACGAACCCTGGGAAATCGGTGTCATATGTATTGCCAATAGGACATTTGTCAGGTAGCCATTCCTTGACCTTACGGATTTCTTTAATCCGTAAAGGATGCTTATCGTCAGTTATAAAATCATAGCCCAAAGGGTCACAAAGGAATCTGATTTCCTTGGTAGCCCTGTCTAAAATTTCTTCCTTATTCTCCTTCTTGCCAATTCCATTTTCTAAAAGAAAACGGGTAACAACATTTAAACGATCCTCGCCAAATCCAAATGTACAAGCATCGACCATAGAATGACCGCCTCCATACTCATCAGGGATACGACCCAGGACATTGGAAGAGACTATCGAAGCTGCACCCCCATAAAGTATAAAAGGGACAGTGTTATCTTTGAAACGATTCTCACGTCCTAAAGGAATATTGGAATGGTAAAGACATTTGGCGAGATTGAGGGATTCGGGAACAATAGAATGAGAGACCATTAAAATATCATAGTCCTTAACTGGATGATGAGACACATTACCAAACCATACAGGTATTCTATTGGCTTTAAGTACTTCAAAGTCATCGGGGTGGGGAACATACGCATAGTCGATAAAGACATCGTCCCCCATTTCCTTCTTAATGATCCCCGAAAGAGCCATGAAGGTGTTTGAGACACCTCGAGTTTCTCCTGTAGATAGGAAACAAATCAAGATGCGATACTTTGCTTTATAAAAGTGGTCTGGTGCATCTTGACCATTATCAATCCCAAAGAAATACTCAGGTGATACTAAATTGTGTTTATTTTCTTGTAGGAAGCTATCAATAGCTTCCCGACTGTTTTGTAGATCTTGATGGTACATATCTTCTCCTTTCTGGACTAAAATACGAATGTTTAGTTTCGCGAAGTTCAATATCTGCTTTAAGAAGTTTCTCAGCTCTATGAATAGAGGTTTTTAAACGACCAAATAAGATGTCTTCATCATTTCTAGAAAGCTCTATGTCTAAATTAAACCTCTTCTTCAGATTTTTCTCAGTTATATAGTCTTTATTAACCATAACTGAGTTGCCATATCTAAGTAAGTTGCAAATGTACCAAGGTAGATAGATACCACGCTTTTTGAAGTCATATACAACTTCGCCATATTCATCGTAAAGTGTTTTGTTCATTATATAAACTCCTAATATAAATACGATAACAATGGAAAAGCCCAACACAAGTTGGGCTCTTCAAACTAGACTCTACTATTAATTACTCTATAAAAAGTCATCATCATCCACTGCGGCTTCCTCTGGGCTTAAGAGATAGCCATTGACTAGAAGATAGCCATCTTTTAAATCGATAGCACGCCAATGATCATGTTTCTTCATAAGGTTATTGATAGTAGATAAAGCGTCAGATAAAGTAAGAATCTCTACACAGGGGTCAGGATCATGCCATCTTTCAACACCATAACCTTCCTCGTCAAACCCCTCAGATTGAATGAATAAATCAAAGGCTTTCTTACCCTCGTCGGTAATATCGAGGAAAGATAAAACATCATTGGAGACTTTGCCGTCAGATATTTCTAAAGCATTATCATTATCAATGTATTCACCCTCATAGTCATGGTATAAATCCTCGAGTTCATCAGGGGAGGCCTTTGGGGCAAGTTTTTGGATCATTTCTTTAGTATAGCGAGGCCATTTTGGAATTAACTGATCTATAGTAGGAAAAGGGAAGTCATCTTTAAACGCTATTCCGTTTCCCGCGATATCTATGTCAAAGTGCCATTCTTGAGGATTACCTTTAGAATTAACAGCCACGAAGGGGGAAACATCGTAGTCCACGAATGCAGAAACCTCTCCACCATGGGCATCTATAAGCTCGCGCGTAAGTTTAGTTTGTGAAACAGTAATTCCTCCATATTTATTAACGTCATAATCCCCCATCTCTCACTTAAAGGGGTGAAGAAGGTTCGTTTAAAGGAACCTCTGTCGAAGTAGGTTCAACTGGAACAGCTAACTCATCGGGTTGTTCAGGCGCAGTTAAAAGCTCAATGGCATTCTTAAGCTCAACCACATGGTGAAGTTCTTCATCTTTAATGTGTTGAAGAATCTCTAAAATCTGAGCCTTCTGTGGTAAATCTGACTCGTTGATTAGAAGAATTACTTCATCATAGTCTTTGACAGCATCAGTTTCCTCATTAATGAGTTTGGATAAAGCATTCTGATAGGGACATGAGGTTAAGACGTCTTCAGCCTCAGTGACTCTATCACGAAGCCATTTAGGATCTATAGGGCCAGAATTGGTAATACCCCCATAGATGCCTACTACGTCATCTAGAGCTGATAGTTCGTCTATCAATTCCTCCTCTGTAGTATCTTC
>JGI24500J29687_10020066_pt1 | contig 25306 bp, 27 predicted proteins | sample BioPla2RNA1_FD_29687 | JGI IMG/M metagenome (IMG submission 29687) | reverse complement strand
CCTCTTCTATCACCCAGGTGAGATAATTGTAAGGCCAGCGCCTGTGCTTCATTGCGATTGCGCACCTCGAGTTTGAGCAAGATGCCGCGCAGGTGGGATTTGACCGTAGATTTTGAGATGAAAAGGGTAGATGCAATCTCCTCATTGGAATGCCCCTTGCTGAGTGAGGCGAGCACCTCCTGCTCCCTTCTTGTCAGGGTCTCTTGAAAGGGAGGAGCAACTGAAGAGTTATTGCTGCCATTGTACTCCGGGCCAAAACGCGGGAGACAGAGCACTCCGGCATCGACGATAAGTTCAACCGCATGTACTATCTGTTTGGGCAGCAAGCGTACAGGTAAGCAACCCTTGATACCGAAGCGAACTAATTCAAGCATATTATAGTTGCTGGGGTTGCGCAGGACAATCACGAGTCGTGAAAAGGGGCTCTTATCTTTGATCTTGGAAATGACCGGTAGGGTGTCATCTGAATTGACTTCACAGAGAACAACATCCGGGTAGTGATCAGATGCGGTTTTAATGATATCGGATGTAGGAAAGGCACCCAAAACATGAAAGAGATCACTGCTCTTAAACGCTGCAGCCAGGCACTCGCGCCACTCCATGAAATTACTGCTGATCACAAGACTATACTCCATTATTTATCCTCCTTGAGTACTCTTTTCCTTACGTTGCTCATACCTTACTGGTATGTTAATTTACTCAAGGATTACTTCTTTATCTTCCTGCCTGATCCCTTTCCATTTACATGATATTATTACATTAAAATACAAAAATATATTACAGATTTCGACTTTGCCATCCGATTATTTTTTATGAATTAACCAATATTGCCCTGCCATCACCCCATAAATGTTCAATATCATAAAATTTTCGAGCTTCTTCACTAAAAATGTGAATAACAACATCACCGTTATCCAACAAAATCCATCCTGATTCGGGGCTGCCCTCTCTGCGGTAAGATCCATCACTGGATTTCTTAAGCTCATCCTCGACTTCCCGAACAATTGCCGCAAGTTGAGCAGTACTACGCCCGCTGCAGATCACAAAATAATCTGCTACCGGAAAGATTCCTTTCAAATCGAGAACCACAATATCAAGCGCCTTTTTCCTGGCTGCTGCTTGTGCAGCACTGATGGCCCTTTCTTGGCCGTAATCCAATCTTTAAATTCCCTCCTCTCGGTTACCATAAGAATAAAAATTCCACGCCTCAATGGTCTGGGGGTGGATAATCCATCGCCTTTCCAAACAGTAACCAATGGTAGAAGCAATGCATTCCAGCAGTGCCTCATTAAGATTTTCCCTGGCAGTGTTTCGCAGGTATCCTATTGCTGAGAAGTCTCTCCCCTCAGCTATCAGATCAGCTATATAGATCACCTGAGCCAGCTTACCCATAGCTGGGCCTGCAAGTGTGTGCAGAGCAACAGCCTCCAGCACCTGTGCATCATTGATACCCAGTTCATCCTCAATCAGTATAGCTCCCACAGGCCCGTGCAGCAAAACAGGAAGCTGCTCCTCAATTTTACAGGTGATCAGCTTCCTCGCCCGCCCAATGCGCAACAGATCATCAGCAGGCAGATCCCGCGCATAGTCATGGAGCAGACCTGCCAGTTCCGCCTTTCCCCGATCCAGACCATGAAGATCAGCCAGTTCACCTGCACAGGTACTGACAGCACAAACATGGTCATACCTGCTCTCTGTTAAATTACCTCTTAATATTGATTCATATTCTTGCATCTTTGACCCAGTTCCAGCCGTTCTTCCAAAACCCCCTTAACCTATACCTTTTGCATACTATTCTCAAAGAACAGAGCAAGTTCTTATCTGCACTCGAAAATAGCTATCGGCTCCCAGCCTATTCACCAACCCGCGGGCGCGGGTTTTATATCAGAAGAATAAAGCCCCTGCTGTTTAATATAGTCCTCAACCGCCTCAGGAACCAGGTATTTGATCGACTTACCCTCCTGAATACGCCTGCGGATACCTGAGGATGATATATCCATCTGAGGCATTTGCAGGAACCCCACTACATTATGATAATACTTCCCAAAAACCTCTTTTACAATTCGCAGATCATATCCAGGACGTGCGGCAGCAATAAACTTACACAGGGAAAACAGCTCTTCCGGCTCTCGCCAACCGAAGACATCCAGAATAGTGTCTACACCTGTTATAAAATAAAGTTCAGTCTCTTCACCATAAATTTGGCGCAGCTGGCGCATTGTATCAACTGTATAGGTAACTCCGCCGCGCTCATACTCGAGGCGGCTGGCCTTAAAATAAGGGTTTCCCAATATAGCAAGCACAACCATCAGATGCCTGTGCCAGAAGTCTGTTATTATATCTGGTTCCTTATGGGGTGGAATACCTGTTGGCACAAAAATGACCTGCTCTAAGGAATATTTCTCCCTTGCTATCTCAGCCGCCACCAGGTGTCCGTAATGAATGGGGTCAAATGTGCCGCCCAGTATCCCAATCCGCTGCTCCTTCATGAGTGCGTTCCTACCCCTCTTTATTAAAACTATTTATGACCTGACGTGTCCATCCCCGAGAATAATAAACTTACTGGATGTAAGCTCCTCTATGCCCATTGGCCCCCGTGCATGCAGCTTCTGGGTGCTGATCCCGATCTCTGCCCCAAAACCAAACTGGTGCCCATCTGTAAAGCGAGTTGAGGCATTGACAAAAACAGCAGCAGCGTCAACCCTTTGTACAAAGAGAGAGGCTTTCTGATAGCTGTTTGTAATGATGGCTTCTGAGTGTTTAGTACCGTAGCTGTTGATATGTGTGATCGCTTCTTCTAAATCCTCGACCACCTTTACTGCCAAAATCAAACCTAAGTATTCGGTTCCCCAATCATCTTCTGATGCCGGCAGGCAGTGGATAATCTCCTGGGTTTTGTTGCATCCTCGCAGTTCCACTCCCTTTTCAATAAATACAGCTGCCATTTGAGGCAAGAACTCCTGTGCCACCCTGTGATTAACCAGAAGAGTCTCCATGGCATTGCACACACCAGGGCGCTGCGTTTTAGCGTTCACAACTATCTTGAGGGCTGCATCAAGATCAGCATCTTCTTCAATATAGGTGTGGCAGTTGCCGATACCCGTCTGCAGTACAGGTACTGTAGCATTGGTGATCACTGCCTTGATCAAACCTGTCCCTCCCCGGGGAATCAAGACATCGATATACTCGTTCATGGTCATCATCATGTTGGCTGCATCCCGATCCGTTGTCGGAACAAGCTGTATTGCTCCTTCAGGGATCCCGGAACTTGTAGCCGCGGCACTGATCACATTAGCCAAAGCCTTGTTGGAATGAAAGGCCTCAGAACCACCCCTCATCACCACTGCATTTCCCGCCTTGAGGCAGAGCCCTGCAGCATCCACAGTAACATTGGGACGCGCCTCATAGATAATCCCGATCACACCCAAGGGCACTCTCATCTTCCCCACCCGCAAGCCGTTCGGCCTTGTGCGCATGTTGGTTACTTCACCAACCGGGTCAGGAAGACCAATAAGCTCCCGCAGTCCCTCAGCCATCCCTTTGATGCGCTCCGGAGTCAGCAGCAAACGGTCCAGCAGAGCGTCACTCAGTCCCTTTGCCCTACCGGCATCCATATCCTGCCGGTTGGCATCGATGATCATCTCGACCCTCTCTTCCAGTGCCCTGGCCATTGCCTGGAGAGCCTGGTTCTTGACCTCAGTAGAAACCCCTGCAAGTATATATGCGGCTTTTTTTGCTGACTCTCCGATCTCCCTCATCTGGTTTTCCAGCATATATTGCTAGACCTCCTCTCTAGTACCGTTATCTAACACAATCGTAAGGTTATCCCTGTGCACCACTTCATCATAGTCATGATAACCCAATATTTCTTTGATCTTCCGGCTGTTCTGCCCCTTGATCAACTGCAGCGCCTGAGCATTATAATTACTGATACCCCTGGCGATCTCCTGCCCCGCAGGGTCAACAATACTGACAACATTACCGGTGGTAAAGGATCCCTCGACACTGACAATACCGCTGGGCAGCAAACTTTTCCCCTTTTTTAAGAGTGCTCCGGCAGCCCCGGCATCCACAACCAATGTCCCCTGTACCGGAGAACCAAAGGCAATCCAGAGCTTGCGTGCCTTCATCCGGTCTTCCCGGGGAACAAAAAGGCTTCCTGTCTGCTCACCCTTTAAAACTGCCTGTAGTGTTCCTTTTCTCATCCCGCTGGCAATAACCAGGGGTATCCCCGCCTGCATGGAGACCTTTGCTGCCGTGATCTTTGTTTCCATCCCACCTGTAGCCAATGCGGAACCACACCCACCGGCAGCAGCCTCGATCTCCGGTGTAATTTCATAAATTTCCGGGATCAATTCAGCATCCTTGTTTTTATGTGGATCAGCTGTATAATAGCCATCAAGATCAGTGAGCAGAATCAACAGATCGGCATCTACCAGGCAAGCCACCAGGGCCGCTAAGGTATCATTATCCCCGAAGCGGATCTCTTCCACTGCCACTGTATCATTCTCATTGACGATAGGGATAACCCGAAAGCCCAGGAGTGACTGCAGGGTATGGCGTGCATTCAAGTAGCGCTCTCGATCCGTAATATCCTCTCTGGTCAGGAGCACCTGGGCGACAATTACCCGATGGGGAGTAAAAAATGTTTCATAGTGCTGCATGAGGATTCCCTGACCCACAGCAGCTGCTGCCTGCTTTTCCGGAATCGTCCTGGGCTTGCGCGAAAGCCCCAATCTTCCCACCCCGGCACCGATCGCCCCGGAGCTGACAAGTATGATATCCCTGCCCTCTTCCCAGAGGGCTGCCAAATCCTGCACCAGATTTTCTACACGCCGTAGGTCGTGCTGACCCCTGCTCCCGCAGATAATCTTCGTCCCAACCTTCACAACAATCCGGCGTGCCTCTTTCACTTTTGCTCGTTCACAACCGCACATCAACAATTCTCCATTCTCCCCCAAGACGCGGAGGCATCCGACTTCGGGCCTCCAACCTCCATTCCCGGTAGGTTGATCTCCGGCTCCTCTCCCTGCCGGTAGAGAACCACATTCCGGCCGATCACCTGTATAAGCTCTGATTGTGTCCGCTCACTCAACATAGAAGCAGCCTCATTGGCCTCAAGCGGGCAGTTGGGCAGTACCCGCACCTTGGTCAATTCCCGTGCTGTCAAGGCATCATCCAGCTGGTTTATTACATTATCGCTGACCCCTGACTTGCCCACCTGAAGAAGGGGAGTCATCTTGGCAGCCAAGCTTCGTAAATACCTTTTCTGTTTTCCTGTCAGCAATTCCTGCACCCTCACCTTCACATCTCAAATGTTTATCTATCTCTATTCCTGCCACTCAAATTCGAAATCATCGATCCTGACGGTGTCTCCGACTTTTATTCCACCTGAGCGCAGGGCATTCTCGATCCCGATCACACGCATCATATGCTGAAAATAGCTGAGCGCATCCGGGATGTTCAGATCCAGCCGGTTCACCAACCGCTCAATGCCTTTTCCTGTAATCAGGAAGACACCGTCTTTGAGTAGGGTAATGTCAAAGTCCTTCTCCTGTAAGCGGTCAGCAGTGACTACCCGCATATCCTCCGCTGGCTCTGTCTCTTCTTCTACCACTTCCTCTTCCAGTTTCCCGGAGATGGCATAGAGCAGTGTCTGTACCCCGGACCCAGTTACTGCAGAAATTGGGTAGATCTCCAGTTCCGGAAACTTCTGCTGCAGAGAAGAGAGGTTACCTGCGGCTTCCGGCAGATCCATCTTGTTGGCAGCCACCACCAGGGGCCTCCCCGCCAGTTCTTCTTTATAAAGCTTCAGTTCCCGAAGGATAATCTCCACATCCTCTATGGGATTCCGCCCCTCGGTACCGGCGGTGTCGACAACGAGCAGAAGCAACCTGGTACGCTCTACATGGCGCAGGAAACGGTGTCCCAGCCCGGCACCTGTATGAGCCCCTTCTATTATCCCAGGGAGATCCGCCGCCACAAAGCTCCTGTCGCCTACCTGCACAACACCTAATTCCGGATTCAGAGTAGTAAAAGGATAGCCGGCTATTTTCGGACGCGCCGCTGAGATGCGGCTGAGAAGGCTGGATTTACCTGCATTGGGGAAACCGATGAAACCAACATCTGCCAGGAGTTTCAGCTCTAATTCCAGCATGCATTCATCCCCGGGGTCCCCCTGTTCCGCAAAGCGCGGCGCCTGCAGTTTCGGTGTGGTAAAGCGGGCGTTGCCACGCCCGCCCTTTCCACCCCGGGCGACAATGATCTGCTGTCCATGCCTTTTGAGATCGACAGAAAATCTGCCTTCAGTATCACGGACAACAGTCCCCAGGGGAACCCGCACAATCAGATCCGCCCCGTTTTTGCCATGCTGATTCTTCCCGCGGCCGTGTTCTCCCCGCTCTGCTTTATAGTGTTTGCGGTAGCGGAAATCGATCAGGGTGTGCAGGTTGCGGTCAGCGGTAAACACCACATTACCACCCATTCCGCCGTCTCCACCGCTGGGGCCGCCATGAGGAACATACTTCTCACGGCGGAAGGCAACACAGCCGTTCCCCCCATCCCCTGCTTTTACATAAATTTTTGCGTAATCAATGAACATTCTTTAACCTCACAAGCCCGCTATAATACGGGTAATAACAAATTCCCCTGGTCCGAAGGCCAGGGGAGCTCTTACTGCTTATCGATATTAGACGCTTTCAGCATAAATACTGACCTGCTTCTTGTTTTTACCCCTTGCCTCAAACTTGACATAGCCATCGGTAAGAGCAAACAGGGTGTCATCTTTGCCGCGGCCTACATTCCAACCAGGGTGAAACTTGGTTCCCCGCTGGCGGATGATAATGTTCCCGGCTGTGACATACTGTCCGTCACCCCTCTTCACACCCAGTCGCTTGGACTCGCTGTCCCGCCCGTTGCGGGAACTGCCTACACCCTTTTTGGTTGCAAACAGCTGTAGATCAAACTTATAAGTTATCATTTTTGCGGTACCTCCTCACTTTAAGATATTTTCCGTAGCCTCCGGAGATTCCCTGCATTCCCAGCTCCATGGTTTCCAGGATCACCCGGGCGGTTCTTGTATCCTCTGCTGTTAAATCATCAGGCAGTATCAATTTCACGAACACATCATTCAAACTTTTGGTACAGCCCTCTATCAGAGGTGCCCTGGAAAGAAAGCGTTCTAAACCTGCTGCCGCTGTTTGGACAAGAGCCGAAACACCGGCACAGACTATATCTTCACCTGCCGCTTTATATCCCGCATGCCCCCTGACCAGGAAACCTCGCAGTTCACCATTTTCATTTTCAAAAAATGTGGCACTAATCATCCTTGTAAAGCTCTATCACTCCGCTGCAGCCACAGGTTCATCCTGCTGTCCCAGGGAGATCTCCTCTACCATTAATTCTGTAAATAGCTGCCGGTGCCCTTTCCGGCGGCGGTAGTTCTTTTTGGGCTTATACTTGAAAACAAGTATTTTTTTGGCCTTCCCCTGTCTGAGAACCCGGGCTGTCACCTGTGCCCCAGATACATAGGGGGCTCCTACCTGAAACTCCCCATCGCTGTTTACCGCCAGAACCTTGTCCAGTACTACCTGATCTCCCTCAGCGACTTCGATCTTTTCTACTCGCAGCACTGTCCCTTTGCGGACATTATACTGTTTACCACCGGTTTCTACAATTGCAAACACAATATTTCCTCCTTCGCCGGAACCCAGGGTGGCATCCTTAAAGTGCACTTTATCAACCCTTCCCGAGCGTTTTTTTATGAAACAGTCACAACGGAATTTTAGCACCTCAACCCCTTGATGTCAAGCTAATTGGTGGTTTCTTGTGGTGGTTTCTTTCCACTTCCAACTTCCCGCCTCCCACCTCTCATCTTTCACCTCTCAATTATATGTGCTCTTGCGCAGGTGCGGTATACCTTGTCGATTTTGATCGCCACCTTCTGGCCGATGCAGTCGCTGCCATCCTCAATATCGATAATATAGCCCTGAATGCGGGCGATCCCGTCTTTTGGGTTTGTGGCATGCGCCTCTTCCACCTCCACCTCCAGGATCTCCCCGGTCTTGACAGGTGCTGACAGAGCAGCAATCTCTTCCCTGCTATGGAGTGCCTTTACCTGCACCTCCTCCAGGTGAGAGGAGTCACTCCCCTTGATAACGATCTTCTTGCCGATCTCATCCTCCAGTTCCCGCAGATGACTGCCCCCTCCACCGATGAGGAAGGCAGCCACAGTGGGATGCATCTCCACTAGAATTCCCTCTGTATCCCGCTCCTGTTCAGCCAGGAACCTGATCTCCTGGCAGGCCTGCATGCTCACTGTTTCTTCAGAGAGCACCCTTCCTGTTCCTTCACAGTAGGGGCAGGGGCGCTGCAGCAAACTGCTCAGACTCGGACGCACCTTTTTTCTGGTAAGCTCTACCAAACCCAATTGGGTAAGGCCAAGCACACATGTCCTGGTCTTGTCTTTTGTCAGTTCCTCCTCCAGCTGCCGTGTTACCTCGCTGCGGTGCTCCTGGAGTTCCATATCAATAAAATCGATAACGATGATGCCGCCTAAATTTCGCAGCCGGATCTGGCGCACGATCTCCTGAATAGCCTCTATATTGGTGCGAAAGATCGTCTCAGCAAAATTCTTTGTCCCGGTGTATTTTCCTGTATTGACATCGATCACGGTAAGTGCCTCAGCTTCATCGATAACAAGGTAGCCCCCACTCTTGAGCCAGACCTTAGGACGCAAGGCCTTGTTGATTTCCTGGTCGAGCTCATAGTCATCAAAATCTGATGTAGTAAGAAAAACTCTGCTGCTATAATGAGGTGCATATGCCTGGACTAACTCTAAAATCTTTTCATAGGTATCCTGGTCATTGGTTGTCAAGCGGTCGACATCTTCCCCGAACAGATCTCGCAAAACCCAGGATACCAGTTCCAATTCCCGGTGGATCACAGCAGGTGCACTTTTGTGTACAGCCTTCTTCTGAACCACCTTCCAAAGACGATACTGTTCCTGCACATCCTGTTCCAGTTCTTCTGCTGCGGTCCCCTCAGCAGCAGTGCGCACAATCAAGCCACGGCCCGGGATACAGACCTCTTCGGCTATTTTCTTTAAGCGGTCGCGCTCCCGCTCGGACCTGATCCGTCGGGAAACCCCAACAGCATTAAATTCCGGCATAAAAACAACATAGCGCCCCGGCAGTGTCAGGTGTGTCGTCACCCGTGCACCCTTGGTCCCAAAGGGTTCCTTGACTACCTGAACAAGAATCTCTTCCCCCTCATGGACGGTATTCTGAATAGGCAGTGACCTGCTCTTATTGGGCCGCGCATCTTCCACATATAAAAAGGCGTTCCTTTCTAAACCAATATTGACGAAAGCCGCCTGCATCCCTGGCAGTACATTGGCTACCCTTCCTCTGTAAATGTTCCCGGCTAAACGCCTTTGAAAAGAACGATCAAGGTAAACCTCTACCAGTTTCCGGTCCTCTAATACAGCTGCTTTCGTTTCTTCCTTTGTAACATGAATATATATTTCTTTCTGCATTTCCCCTCAACCTTCAATTAAATTCTTCTGTCTTTCCCAACGGATCAAGCAAGCGGTTGCCCTCCAGGCGGTAAAGCCCGGTGCGGGTGACCTGGGAAAGCAGCAGAGATTCGGTTCCCGATTTTGTGATCAGATCTAAAAGACCGCTCACAGGAACCTCTCCTTTACCCACTTTCATCAAAAACTCCAGGAATAACCGCCCGCCCTCATCACAAACACCGCTTTTGATGATCGCTGCTGACACATCAAAGACCTTGCCATCATGAGGTCTCTCATAACACCAGGATTCCTCGCTTTTAATATTGTTTAACAGTTGCTCCCCATCAGCATTACAATGATGCGGAGAAAGCTTCACAATATAGCGAGCGCAGTTGATCAACTTCCCCAACCCTACATCACCAGGCGGAACCAGGATCAAGCGGTGTGCCCTGATACCTGGCTGCAGCTGGCGATTCAGACTTTCAAGATCGTCCTCTAAAGTAGTGATAGTTTCCTCTAATTCCAGATCCATATATTCCCGCAATCCCGCCACACCCACTCCTAAAGGGGGGCCAAAAGAAAACTTCGGGCGCGGATTATACCCCCTTGTATAAGTAAGTGGGAAAGAAGCCCGCCGTAAGGCCCGCTGCAGTGCTGTCATCAACTCGCGGTGGGAAAGAAAACGTGCTCTATCTTGTTTAGCGTATTGAAGACGGTAGACAGGCACCCCTCATCCCCTCCCCTCAACCAAATGAGTGGCCACACCTAATGATGCACAGACCCCACATTCCCCACAGACCTGGCGGCAGTCCGGAGTTGTTTCCCCTGCCAGTGCCCTCTCATGCTCGCGAATCAGATATTCCTTGGAAACCCCTGAATCGATCAGCTCCCAGGGCAGCACCTCATTATAAGCAAAACACCTTGTGGCATACTGATCGGGGTTTAGACCAGCAGCCTGAAAACTTTCCATCCAGAGGGGGAAGCGAAGATGCTCAGTCCATCCGTCAAACCGGCAGCCCCTTAAAAATGCTCCCTCCAGAACCGCGGCCATATCACGGTCACCGCGAGCAAAACATGCCTCTAAAAAGCTGGTTTCAATATTGTGCCAGTTGTAAATCGCCCTGCTCTTCTTGATGAGGGATCTTACGAATTCATGTTTTTCCTTGAGAAGATCTCTTGCGTCCTGGCCCTCCCACTGAAAAGGAGTATGTGCCTTGGGTACAAAGGAGGAAGCGCTGACGGTCACACGCAGCCTTTTCCTATTATGGCAACGCCCCTTTCCTACCTTGATTACACTTTCTACAAGGTCAGCGATGCCCTCCAGGTCCTCCTTCGTTTCTGTAGGCAGCCCTACCATAAAATAAAGTTTAATGGCAAACCAGCCAGCCTCTAAAGCAGCCTCCACCGCATCTATCAGATCACCGGCAGTAACCCCCTTGTTGATTACATCCCGCAGACGCTGGCTTCCTGCCTCCGGAGCTAAGGTAATACTGGTCCGGCGCCCGGGGAGATTTTTTGCTGTTTTCACACTGAAGGAATCCACACGCAGTGAAGGGAGCGAAAGCCCGGTTCTGGTCGCCTGACACCCTCCGGCTAATCGCGGGATCAGATCCTGGATACCGCTGTAATCAAGACTGCTTAAAGAAACGAGGGAGACCTCCTCAAACCCGGTGTTCTTGACGATCTCCCCAGCCTGGGAAAGAAGTGTCTCAGGTGATCTTTCCCTCACCGGCCGGTAGATCATCCCCGCCTGACAAAAGCGGCAGCCACGTGTACACCCGCGAAACACCTCCAACATCCCCCGCTCATGAACAGCCTCAGCCAGTGGTACAAGTGGGGACAAAGGGAAATAGGCGGTATCGAGGTCATCCAGTACACGCCGAGGCACCCGCTCCGGTGCCCGAGGATGCAGAGAGACTACTTCTTTTATTTTACCATCATTTGTGTACTCTTTGCGATAAAAAGATGGAATATAGATGCCAGGAACGTCTAATAGACGCTCCAGCATTTCCTGTCTGGACGCCCTCGACCGGCCACCCTTGACCTCACCGGCCGCCTCCAAGATCTCCAGAATACCCTCTTCACCATCTCCGATCAAAAAAGCATCAATAAAGGGAGCAATGGGTTCCGGGTTAAAGGCATTCGGTCCCCCGGCAATAACCAGGGGGTGGTGGTCACGGCGCTCCTCTGCGCGGTAAGGGATACCTGCCAGATCAAGCATATTGAGCACATTGGTAAAGGTCAGCTCATACTGCAGTGTAAACCCGATAACATCGAAATCCATAAGGGGTCTGTGGGATTCCAGGCTGAACAGAGGCAGACCGTTCTTGCGCAGTTCACCCTCCATATCCAAAGCCGGGGCAAAAACCCTCTCCATCAGAAAATCCTCCCGGCTGTTCACCAGACCATATAAAATCTGCAGCCCCAAATGTGACATCCCCACCTCATAGAGATCGGGAAAGGCAAAAACCATTTTTACCGCAGCATGATCCCAGTTTTTGCGAACTGCATTCCATTCGGTACCTAGATATCGGGCGGGCCTGCGCACCCGTGGTAAGATCTCTTCCAAAATCACTTGCTCTAAAGTCACAAATACTGCCTCCTTGAAAGACAGAAGTCGGATGCCAGAAGTCTGAAGTCGGAAATCCACTTTAGATTGCGATTTTTCCAACAACCAACCTAAAGAACAGAAGCCGGATGCCGGAAGTCGGAAGTCTGAGCACGTGCACCAGGAATCGCCCCCCTTGCATGCCAACCACTATTTTAGTGTAAAGTATCTTAACTACAGCTTATTTTATTATTCTCCCCATTACAAGGAAATAAATAAAAAAGTTGGTGCCTGGCACCAACCTATTAACTTATTTATCTTACTGCTGAAGCCGTAAAATGGGGTCAACCAGGCGCTCCCCCTCCCTGAGTTGAAAGTAAAAGAGTGTATCTGCGGCAGTACCGATAACCTGGCCCTGGACCACCTCCTGCCCGGCTTTGACACCGGTCTCTCCCAGCCTTCCATACAGTGTGGCACAGTCGTGGTCATGCTCTATGAGAATAACCTTCCCTATCTTCGTATCTGCCATCACACTGATCACCTTCCCCGGGAACACGGCCCGGACAAGGGTTCCCTCAGTCACAGCCAGTTCAATACCCTCACTGTAGTACGGCCAATTTGAGGAGTCTTTTTGCCAGCCAAACCCCCTGACAAGCTTTCCGGAGACAGGAAGATCCGGCAATTTTCCAGGTGTGCTGACCTCCACATCTAAATCCTGTTTTGGCTTGCTCCCAAGAGTCGGCAGCTTTGGTGCCCACTTGAATGCCTTCCCCATACTTTTTTTATATCCGGAAAAATCATAGTTTTTTGTCAGCAAATACTTAACACCACTGCGCACAGCTCGCCCCGGTGCTCCACCAACAGCGGAAATCCCTAAGACGATCCCAAAGATCAGCAGAGCTGCTGCCAGCCGCAGGCAAAAACCTCTAATCCGGTGTGCCCGCTGTATGGAATTGGAAGCTGCAAAACCGAATGACCTGTTCATCTGCAACCACCTCTCGTTTTTATATATGCCTGCAGATGGTTGAATATAACTAGAACAACATATTTTCCCTGCGCAGCTGTACATTTAAGATGAGGCCTATTGCGGCCAGATTGGCGATCATAAAGCTGCCGCCGTGGCTCAGGAAGGGCAAGGGTATTCCGGTAACAGGCATCACACCGATGGCCATCCCCACGTTTTCAAAGATATGGAACAACCACATACAGACAATACCACCTACTATAAGCCTTCCAAATAAATCCCGGGAGCGAAAGGCCGTACGGATTGTCCGCGAGATCAGGATATAGTAAAGCAGCAGGACGAATGCCGCTCCTACAAAACCGAGCTCTTCCCCTACAACGGAAAAGATAAAATCTGTATGATGCTCCGGCAGAAAATTCAGCTGTACCTGGGTGCCGTGGTAAAGCCCCTTCCCCAAGAGTCCCCCGGAACCGACAGCCACCAGGGACTGGATAATATGATAGCCCGTATCATGTGGATCTTTATAGGGGTCGATAAAGGCAGTCAGGCGGTTGATTTGGTGGTCCTTTAAGGGAAGAGGAAGCTCCAAGGGAGATAAATGCAAGCCCACAGCCAATACAACCACAGCCAGTCCTGTGCCGATAATGCCCAACAAAAGGCTGGGTTTGGCACCTGCAATGTAGAGCATGCCAAAAAGGATAACTACAAAAACAAGTGCTGTACCTAGATCCTGGAGAACAATTAATAAAAAGGGCACAGAAAAATAGAGAAAAGAAGGAATCAGATCCTTGAGTGTCCTTAATTCACCCTGCCTTTTCACAAGAAAGGATGCAAAGCAGATGATCATCATAATTTTTCCAAATTCTGAGGGCTGGAAGACAAATGGCCCCAATGAAAGCCACTGCCGTGCCCCATGAGAGACAATACCTTTGATATCAACAGCAACCAGCAGGATAATTAACAAAAGGTAGATGTATTTATCGAACCGCATCAGTTTTGTGTAATCAAAGGAAATAATAATAACAGCACAGATAACCCCCAGTCCGATGGAAAGCAGGTGTTTTTTCACATAGAACAGGGGGTCCGCGGCTATGTTGGCAGTAGCACTGCTCAGAATAAGCAGGCTCAGGCCCATAATCAGAATAATGTTCCCGATTAAAACATAATCAAGATTTTTCAATAGGCGCTTGTTGAAGGCCAACTCCTGCCTCTCCCTTCCTGTAACGGACTCCATTATTATAATAATCTATTCCTGTGATGGCGTCCATTATTTATGGAAGGAAGATCAAGGACAGGGAGATCATTTTTAGTGACTGGGCAGTCTCTTCATTCTGAGTACCGGGATATTGGCCACCAGAGCTACACACTTTTTGTCCTGTTCCAGGTTGATCTCCATCTGATCTTCATCGATCTCCATATAGTCTTTGATGACATTCATCAGATCCGACCTCAGTTCTTCCAGCACCTGGGGAGAAAGATCCAGGCGGTCATGCATGAGCACAAGACGTAGTCTTTCTTGTGCAACATTTTTGCTTGATTTAAGCGAATCCCTACCAAAAATACGCTGCAGTAATTCTAACAATTGCATCTCCTCCGATCACCCCGTTCGTAGCCCCAGCAGACGCCGGACACGATTCATAAAGCCTCCCCTGTTTTCAAGATCCAGCAAGGGAACCTCATCACCGGCGATGCGGCGTGCTATATTGCGATAGGCCTCCCCGGCTCTGGAGGCTGAGTTCAGCACCGCGGGTTCTCCCTTATTTGTCGAAATAATTATGGACTCATCATCGGGAACAATTCCCAGCAAATCAATGGCCAGGTGCTCGATCACATCTTCAACATCAAGCATATCTCCCATTCTTACCATCTTGGGTCGAATCCTGTTTAAAACCAGGAGGGGATCCTTGATTTCCGATGCCTCCAAAAGTCCGATAATGCGGTCGGCATCCCGTACTGCCGCCACTTCGGGTGTTGTAACAACAATAGCTTTATCAGCGCCGGCGATTGCGTTTCTAAACCCCTGTTCAATCCCGGCAGGGCAGTCCATGAGAATAAAATCATTCTCCTTTTTAAGCTCCTCACAAAGCGCTTTCATCTGTTCAGGATTAACAGCTGTTTTGTCTTTCGTCTGAGCAGCCGGCAGGAGATGGAGGTTCTCTAAACGGCGGTCGCGTATTAAAGCCTGCCTCATCCGGCAGCGTTCATGTGCCAAATCCACCAGGTCGTAAACGATTCGGTTTTCTAACCCCAAAACCACATCGAGGTTCCGCAGCCCGATATCAGCATCCACCAACACCACCCGAAAACCCTGCATAGCCAGTGCGGTGCCAATATTAGCAGTTGTGGTGGTCTTTCCTACCCCACCCTTACCAGAAGTAATTACATAAGCTTCACCCATTTAAGCTCCCCCTTTATGATCGCCCCTGTGATTACGGTCGTACCCGGGCTGGTACTGTTCAATAATTACAATCCCATCTTCTACTCTGGCTATTTCCGGCTGGAAAGGTATAGAAAAATCCCCTTCCGGCGCTCGCGTAATGTACCCTGCAATACGCAACTGCGCAGGTTCCAGTCGCAGTGCCGCTACAATTACATCATCTCTGCCAAGTGCCCCGGCGTGGGCAATACCCCTAAAGGTACCCATAACAATAATGTTACCCCCGGCTATCACTTCGCCTCCTGGGTTGACATCTCCCAAGACAACCACATTCCCCGGATAAAAAACCCTCTGTCCTGAGCGAATGGTGCGCTGTACCAGAATCGTCTGCTCCTGAGATATAATATCATCTCGCGTCTGGCGTACCGGAGTATAAAGAATTACCGGAATATCTTCTTTTTCTTCTTCTTTTTCTCCTTTCTTTATTTCCTCGGACTCTAAAGTGTACTCCCTGGTGCACGGCTGCTCCTCCATAGTATGGGAAGCCTCTATTGTCGCAGCTGTCTCCTCTTGAGTCTCAACTTGCGCCTTAGTTTTACGGTTTTTCTTCTTCCTTCGACTGCGCCAGGATGTCATTTCTTTTGCATCCTCAGCCACTCTTTTCACCCCCTGGTCCTTCCCTCTATTACCTGCCATAATACAGCGCAGGTGCAGTTTGTGGGACACGAGTATTCTCCTCAAGTCCGATAATTGCTGTAAGTTAAAATTCCTTGTACCGACATCAATGCTAACTGTGGACCCCTCCAGAAAATTATCTGCTTCCTGGAGTTTTTCCACAAAGCGATTTAAAACTCTTTGAAAATCCTCATCCGGATCCAGTTCGATGATCAGTCCGGAACGCTTCCCTTTTATTGTTACAAGGTCTACCATGCCCGGATGCTGTTCCCTCCAATCCCACTTCTTTCGATAGATGTTTTCTATCTGCGGCTTTTCTATTCCTGCCTTAACTAAAAAAAAACCGAAGAAATATTCCTCGTTTTTCCAGCCTTTTTTTCTTTGCTTTGACATTATTAGCTAACCTGCTTGAAAAACAGAGGTCGGATGTCGGATGTCGTTAGTCGCTGGGAGGCACCTCATTTGCGGGATTCCCATTATCCCCCTGATGACTGTTCCCAGAATTACCACTATCACCACCATCTCCATTATTCCCATTATTGCCATCGCTTCCGTTATCTCCTGTATCCCGGTTATTCTCGGTGCCTCCGGTATTCCCATTAGCAGGAGGAGGACTCGTCGGATCAGCCGGGGTGGTTGTTGTCGGTTGAGGTGTAGTGGATGGCCTGGACGGGGTGACAGGTGTACTCTCGGTCACCTCACCATTCCCAACCTCTTGATCCAGACCAAAGTATGTTTCAAATACCGCTTTGGCTATTGGGCCGGCGGATGTAGAACCATGATAGCCCTCCTCTATAATCCCGGCGAAGGCTATTTCCGGGTTATCAGCCGGGGCGAAAGCGATAAACACACCGTGGTAGATATCTTTACCCCATCCTGATTCTGCGGTTCCTGTTTTAGCAGCCACCTTGATGGGAAAATCATTGAAAACACCGTAAGCTGTGCCCCCGATCTCAGCTACTTTCTTCATCCCTTCACGAACCATGGCCAGGTTTTCCGCTGAGGCATCCACCTGGTTTATGACATGGGGTTTAAATTCTGAGATAACCTTGCCATCAGGCGATTCGATCCGCTGCACCAGGTAGGGGCGCATCAGCTTGCCCCCATTTGCAATAGCAGCAGTATAATTAGCCAGACCCATGGGGGTAAATTCGTTTGCCCCTTGACCGAAGGACAAGATATATGTGTCATGGGGTCGCCACTTGACATCATAGTTGTATTTTATCTGGTATTCATTTTTCAAAACCCGCTGTTCATCCTTTTTACGGAAGAGGAGATCATTCTTTTCCTGCTCGCTTGTTGCCTCTTTGAGCAATTGATCATACTTCTTTTCGATCTCCTCCTGTTTATCCTGATACCACTTCTCCAGGATAGGCAATTGTGCGGCTTCCTTTTTCTCGGGGTTGGAGGAGCTTCCGGAAACTTCCCCTGGCAGATCAACCCCTGTTTTCTGATCCAATCCCAGCTCCTGAATATACTTGTAAATTATATCGATCCCGGCACGCCTTCCCGCTTCGATAAAATAGATATTACAGGAAGCAGCCATACCCCGTAAAAAATCAACTCGCCCGTGTGCCTTGGTGCATCTCGTATTCGTCTCCGACCAGACACCCTTACAGTTGAAGACGTCAGACGCCTTTACTTTTCCTGATTCCAAGCCGGCCAGCCCTGTAACCGGTTTAAAAGTGGACCCCGGGGGATATTTGCTGCTGATCACCCTGTTCTGCATAACTGATTTCTTACCCTCTCCTGGATTGATGTATTCCTGTACAGCCTTTGTAGAAACCGGGGGCACCAGTTTATTGGGGTCAAAACTGGGGCGGCTGGTCATCGCCAAAATGGCTCCGGTTTTCACATCGATCACCACAGCGGCTCCCGCACTTTTTTTGAGCTGTTCCAGAGATTTATCCATACTCTCTTCCAAGGTCTTCTGTAAATCGTTATCCAGGGTCAATACCAATTTGTTTCCCTGTTCCGGCTCAACTCTTTTCAGGTTCTCGTTAGAGATCGGGCGGCCGTTGACATCCACCTCAACCTGGCGAAAGCCGTTTTTACCGCGTAAACTTTTTTCATACTGGGCCTCCAGACCAAACCTGCCGATCAGATCACCCTGTTTGTAATATTCATCATTCTTCAATTCATCCTCACTGATTTCCCCGATATGGCCTATTACATGGCTTGCCATAAAATTTTCCGGGTAAAAGCGAACCATCTCTTTATCGATGATCACCCCTTTGAGGTCCTGTCTTCTTTCCTCAAGGCATGTCACAACCTCGATGGGGATATCCCGCTTGATCACCACCGGCTCATAAGAGCGCTCTTTGTGTTCATCCAAGATCTGCTTAATATAGTTGGTATCGATCTCCGGATAAAATTCATTTAAGAGCATCGCCAGATTTTCTATAGTTTGCTCCATAGCTTCTGTGCCAGTTTGCTGCCGAATAAGGGAAACCGTATTCACGATCTTATTTGCAGCCAGCACCTTACCGTTGCAGTCAGTGATATCACCCCTGGGCGCATGGATAGGCAGCAGGCGAAACTGGTTCTGCTCCGCCTTTGTTCGGTAAATAGAAGTCTCTAAGAGCTGAAGGGTGACCAACCTCATGATTAGGATGCAAAAAAGAAGAACGGTAAACCACTGAAAAAACTTATACTTTTTCCGTAATTTCTTATCATCCATTTACACTCACCCGTAAAAACTATTTTGGTAGTTACCTGATTTAGGTTTCTTCATGTGACAGAAAAGCTGCATGAAGGGATAATAAAGCAAAAAAGTAAGAATAATATTGTAGATGGCTTCTGCAAAGGTAGTTCGCGTCATCTGAATAAGGGTTAAGGGAAAGGAGCCACATAACCCCCTCCCTAAAAAATAGACGGCATTATATACAAACGTACCACCGAAAACGAGTAAAATCGGCACTATGGGGTTATCTTTAAAAAACTTTCCTTCCAGTTGTCCCACCAAATATCCCGTCAGAAGACCGCTCAACGCACAAAGACCCAAATAGCGAGAGATAACAAGATCTTGTAAAAAGCCCACGATAAACCCTGTTACCCCTCCTACTGTGGAGTTGCTGAACAGTGCTGTAAAAATAACTAATATTAAAAGCAGATCAGGCATCACACCCCTGAACTGCATGAGGGGAAGAACGGTCGTCTGTAGAATTAAGGCAAGGATAAAGGAAAAAAGGATCAGTAGGGAACGCCAAAATCTATCCTGCAAAATTCTTCCCTCCCCGAAAAGCAGATATCTGAATAAAAATATATGTCTGATAAAAATAGATGTCTGATGCCGGAAATCGGAGGTCGGAAATTCCCAGGAACTGCTTAGTGCTGGTAACACCACATGCCCGACTTCGGCATTGTTTTCACTATTGTGCTGGTTTTGCCTTTAGATTTTTAGAAAAATCATTATGAGAGACAGCTCTGGAATAATTTTATTGGGACTGCTTAGATCCAGTAATCAGGAACAGTTCCTCCAGGCGGTCGAAATCCACGAGGGGTTGTACCAGAGCAACCTTGTTGACCCCACCGCCCTCTACTTTGATAATTTTTCCGATGGGCAGCCCCGGGGGAAAAATGCCTCCCATCCCGGAAGTAACAACCATTTCCCCCTCTTCAAGCTGTGCATCATAAGGAAGGGAAATCATCTTTAAAAGCCCAGGGCCCTCTTCTGTCCCCTCTACAATTCCCGGTGTTCTACTTTCTTGAACCATTGCCCCGGCTGCACCCTCACGGTCAAGAATAAGCAGAACCTCAGCAGTACTGGGACCTACAGCGATCACCTTACCTACCAGACCGGCATTAGATACGGCAACCATGTTTTTCTGCACACCATCCTTGCTGCCGCGGTCAATAACCACCATGCTGGACAGTGTATTAGGAGCACGGCTGATTACCCTGGCGCCGAGTAAACTATAATGCTCAGCATAGCGTTCTTTGAAATCAAGCAGTTCCAGCAGTCTCTGGTTTTCCAAAACATACTCTTGTAAGCGGTTGTTTTCCCAGGTCAGTTCCCGTAACTGATTACGCAAGTCCTCATTCTCGGCGCTGATCCGGCGGGCATGCCCGATATACTCAAAATAATCCCCCGCACTATGCCAGGATCGCATGACAGCACCCTGTACCGGGGCTAGCAGTTCATTAAAAAAAATACCCCCGGTAAAAAGAGATGTAAGGCGAGCCAAAGCAACACAAAACACAGCAATGACCAGGAGTACAGCCATCTTTTTATGTAATGTGGAACGTTTTTTCAAAGACAATCACCCTAACGAGCAGATCTTGCTGCCATCACACGTTTTAAGATATCGATATTCTCCAGAGCTTTTCCTGTTCCAAGAGCTACCGCATAAAGCGGCTCCTCTGCCATCAAAACTGGAATTCCAGTTTGCTGGCTTACCAGCTGATCCAGGTTGCGAAGCAGCGCCCCTCCTCCTGCCAGGACAATACCGCGATCCATGATATCTGCAGCCAGTTCCGGAGGTGTCTTCTCCAGACAGACCTTGATGCCGTCCACTATACTGGTTACAGTCTCTTCCAGAGCGCTGTAAATCTCTTCAGAGGTAATTTCTACTGTTTTCGGCAAACCTGTTACCAGGTCACGTCCACGTACCTGGTAAGTTTCTATCTCCTCATCCATGAGCGCAGAACCTATTTTAATTTTTATATCTTCAGCGGTTCTTTCCCCGATCATCAGGTTATAAACACGCTTGATATGCTGCACAATAGCCTCATCCATTTCATCTCCGGCAACCCGGATCGATTTGCTGGTTACGATCCCACCCAGGGAAATCACCGCCACTTCAGTGGTCCCCCCTCCAATGTCGACAATCATGTTTCCTGTGGGTTCCTGAACCGGCAGCCCTGCTCCGATTGCTGCAGCCATGGGTTCTTCAATGAGGTATGCTTCTTTAGCTCCGGCCTGCAGAGCAGCCTCCCGGACAGCCCTTTCTTCAACTGCGGTCACACCGGAGGGAGTGCTGACTACCACTCGCGGGCGCACCAGTGGATTGCGCTTCTGCATGGCCCGACCAATAAAGTAACGCAGCATGCTCTGGGTAACATCAAAATCTGCGATCACACCGTCTTTCATCGGTCTGATGGCAATGATGTTGCCCGGCGTACGCCCGATCATCTTCTTGGCCTCTTCCCCGACTGCCAAGATTTCCCCTGTGTCACGGCGAATAGCTACAACAGAGGGTTCCATGAGAATAATCCCTTTTCCCTTGTAATGTACTAGAGTATTTGCAGTGCCCAAATCGATCCCTAGATCTTTAACGAATAACACGTTATTAGCTCCTTCCTAATAAAATCAGATCAAACCCTTCTCCCTGAAGCTGGAAAAGACATGATCCCCGATTATAATATGATCAAGAATTTCAATACCTATTACTCTTCCTGCTTCACACAACCGCTGCGTAATCTCAATGTCCTCCGGACTCGGAGACGGGTCACCGCTGGGATGGTTGTGCACCAGAATAATTGCCGCGGCACTTCTCTGAATTGCCCTTTTAAAGACCTCTCTGGGGTGCACAAGAGATGCATTGAGGCTGCCTATGGACACTGTCTCGATCCCCAGCACCCGATTTTTAGTGTTAAGTAAAACCACCCGGAAATGCTCCCGGTCGAGGTAACACATCTCTTCCATGACCAGGAAACCTGCTTCCTCCGGAGTATGAATCACAGGCTTTAAATCCGGTTCAAGACAAGCCAGCCGCTTCCCCAACTCAAAGGCAGCCTTGATCTGGGCAGCCTTGGCCAATCCCACTCCCTTGATCTGGCACAGCTCATCGAAATCGGCTTCCACCAGAAAGCGCAGTCCGCGAGGTTCAAGCAGAATACGGTGTGCCAGCTGGATAGCAGATTCCTGCTTCACTCCGGTGCCCAGAATAATAGCAAGCAGTTCTGCTGCGGAAAGGGCACCTGGGCCTGCTTCCCTCAGTCTCTCTCGCGGCCTTAAACCTTCGGGCATATTTTTTATGGTGAGGCCATATTCAGCCTCCGACATAACAGATCCACCCCAAACTCCCTGAACATTTCCGGAAGTTTGCTCAAGGGAAGCCCTACTACATTAAAGTAGCATCCCTGGATGCCTTCAACGAGAAGGGCACCTAATCCCTGGATCCCATAGGCGCCGGCCTTGTCCATGGGTTCCCCGGTGGCAACATAACCTGCAATTTCTTCATCAGTTAAATCACGAAACCGAACTCCAGTAGTAACAGCTTCTCCCCTGATCAATTTCCGACTCTCCTGACGCAACACAACACCACTTACCACTTGATGGGTACGCCCGGATAAAAACTTCAGCATCTGATAAGCATCCCTTATATCACGTGGTTTTCCTAGAACCCGTCCCTCACAGCAAACAGCGGTATCTGCTCCCAGAACAATCGCCTCCGGGTAAAGACGGGAGACGGAATGCGCCTTCAGATTGGCCAGTTGAACAGCAGTTTCCTGAGGCACACAACCCGGGTCAACAACCTCTTCTACACAGCTGGGAATCACCTGAAAGTCAAGACAAATCTGCTTTAATAAAGATTCCCTGCGTGGAGAAGCTGATGCCAGGATGATCTGCTGCATAATACCAGTCCTTTATAATCGACGGTAAATTAAAAAAGCCAGAATAAAACCCAACACTCCGAAAAGATTGATCTTTACGGTAAAGCCCAGAGTCAAAGTAAGCACATCCAGATGCAGGGTTGTCACTGGCAGCCCTATGCTCCTGGCAGTAGCCAAAATTCGCAGGGCAGGAATCCCGCTTAAAAGATCCCCAATCAGACTTCCGAGAATCCCACCTAAAATCAACAGGATAACCAGCAACCAGGGGCTGCGGTAACTCCCCTTCATCATAGCTCACCCATTCTATTATGGCATTTTTTTATTTGTCTTTAAGTCTACCATTTTAAACGATGAGATACAAGATTGCACTCTGTTGAAGTTTGCCCAGATTACAACAGAACCGGAGCAGATTCCCATCCGGTTTCCTATACACCTACATCTTCACATTCTGTCAATTCAAAAGTAAGGTTGAAGGCAAGCACTTCCAGGTGCAGGGAAAAATCTACGTTACGTACAATAATATCAGCAGGCAAATTAATGACATGGGGAGAGAAATTTAATATTGCTTTAACACCGGCCTTAACCAGGCGTTCACCGACCTCCTGCGCAGCAACGGCAGGTACGGTAATGATCCCTATTCGCACATCTTCCTTTTTTATTACCCGTTCGAGGTGTTCCATGGGCAGCACCTTAATGCTGCCAAAACGATTGCCGATGGGGTTGGGATCCACATCAAATACTCCGACAATATGGAATCCCCTGATATTAAACCCTTCATAAAGAGCCAGGGCGGATCCCAGTTTGCCCGCCCCAACCAGCACCGAAGGCCACTTCTGGTTCAGACCCAGGATACGCCTGACATGGCCACAGAGTTCCTCCACATTATAACCGACACCACGAGTGCCGAACTCTCCAAAGTAGGCGAGGTCCTTGCGTACCTGTGCAGGGCTTACCCCGGCACCTTCAGCAATATCACCGGAGGAGGTCGTCACAATATCACGTTTTTGAAGATTTTCTAATAATCGTGAATATACCGCCAGCCGCATAACAGTCGCTTCTGGTATTCTCATTTTCTTCACAACATACCTGGTTTCCCAAACTCGCTTTGAAGTCCGGCGCTGCATTCCGGTCCAGTGGAATGGGAAGTTCAAAAGGAAACCCAGGTTTTGCACCTCCCTTTGATTTAGTTTATTCATGATCAAGCCAATTTACTTAAATAATCATAATGCTTTGTCTTTGCACTTCAGGCGTTTTTCTGCACAGGGGAAAACTTCTCCAGCAGATATCCCCTTGCTTCGGCCACCATATAAAAGGAACCTGTAATACAGATCATGTCTTGATCATCAGCTTCCTTAATGGCTTCAGCCACTGCTTGAGAAATATCCTCAATTACACGGACACTCTCTACATACTTGCGTGCCTCATCAGCCAGCTTTTCCCAATCACCAGCCCGCGGGCTCAAGGGTTTGGTGATAATAACCATGGAGGCAAGGGGAGCAAGTTCAGCCACCACCTTTTCCCGCTCTTTATCCCCCAGCATTCCCAGCACCAGGATAAGATTACGGTAATCATAAATCTCCTTTAATGCAGCACTCAATGTACGAGCACCGTCATAATTGTGGGACACATCAAGCATCACCATCGGTTTCTGATGCAGCAGTTCCAGACGTGCCGGCCAGCAGCTCCGCGCAAAACCGGCACAAAGCTGCCCATCTGTGATGCAAACACCATGATTATGTCGCAGAAACTCGATCACCCCCAGGGCAGTTGCAGCGTTCACAGCCTGGTACTGTCCCGCCAAAGGAACACACAGGTCGCGGTAAACCCCCCAGGGGGTTGTTATGTCAAAGGATGTCAAGAAAGGTGTGGCCTCCTTTAACTCCCATTGGATCTCCTTTCCCACTTCCAGCAGGGTTGCCTCCTTTTCCCGACAGCGCTCTCTGATAACTTTAAGGGCCTCGGGATACCAGGCGGCAGTAACCACATGCCCGCCTTCCTTAATAATTCCTGCCTTTATAGAAGCTATTTCAGCGATTGTTTCACCAAGGTAATCCATATGATCAAAGGTAACATTACTGATCACAGAAACAAGGGAATTCTCCACCACATTTGTAGAATCGATCCCTCCCCCCATCCCTACCTCCAATACCAGAAAGTCAACCTTTTCTTCAAAGAAATAAAGAAGACCCAGGGCTGTACACACCTCAAATTCAGTAGGGTGTTCATGCCCCTCGGCCACCATTTTCTCAAGGATGGGTTTGAGCCGCCCCATCAGGGCCGCAAAGCGCTCCTCTGTAATGGGCTGGTGATTGATCATGTAGCGCTCTGTATAGGAATGGAGATGAGGGGAAATAAACAGCCCCACCCGGTAGCCCGCTTCCTCCAGGATGCGGGCTACCATCATAGCAATAGACCCCTTGCCATTGGTGCCCCCCACATGGATCACCCGCAGAGAACGCTCGGGGTTGCCCAGCAGAGACATGAGATACTGAATCCGCCCCAGTCCGGGATTGCAGCCGAATTTCGTGAGATCAGTTAAAAAATTAAGTGCTTCTTCATAATTCACTTCTCTGCCTGGTTTCTCAAAGCCCCAATAATTTAATGTGAGTATTCTGGCACCACAGCACCGGGGAGGGAAACGCAGGCTCTCCACCTGCCTTCTTGATCAAG
>JGI24500J29687_10006078_pt1 | contig 25726 bp, 16 predicted proteins | sample BioPla2RNA1_FD_29687 | JGI IMG/M metagenome (IMG submission 29687) | reverse complement strand
TTTGGAAAAATTGATTTAATACAAAGCAAAAAGCCAAGGAAACTTGGCTTTTTTGCTTTACATTTTTAAAATGATTTCATTCTTGTCTTTTAGGATGCCGTCGGGTATGAGGACGCCGCTCCTTCTGTATTTCCTTAAGTTGGTGTTGCGGGGGATTTCTTTGCCGTTCACGATTGCGGCTTCGGCGCCGGCTTCGTCGGTTATTTCATAAGTGATGTTCAGTTCATGGTTTTTGTATCTGAAAGACAGTTTCAGTCCGTCCAGGGATTTCGGCAGCACCGGATCGATGTACAATTGATTGTCGAGGAAATTTATTCCGAGAAAGGAGCAGATGAGCTGCCTGAGATAGATGCCGGGGCCGCTCGAATACAGGCGCCAGCCCCCTTTGACGGCCACGTCTCCGGTTCTGAGTTTTTCGAATTCGCGGTCCGCCTGATAGCGGGTCAGGAAAGCGCCGTCGGAGCTAGAAAAATAGACATTGCTTTGGCGGGGAAGCGCGTTTTTTACATTCTCCCTGATCAGAATCGGATTTACCACTTTCAGCCCCTGGTAGAGCTTTTCTGCCGCGCCGATCTTTGCCATCGCTTCCAGATAACGGATGTGGGCATGGACATACAATAAGCCGATTTCCCGTCCGAAATTGGTCGCAGTTTCCGCCCTGACGAAGGTTTTCGGAAGGCCACCCCGGTATTTGACGGTCCTGTCCATCAGGCGGACACCGTCAGGATGGAGGAGATGCTGATTGATGATCTCCAGGTAGGATTCGATGCATTCTTCCGGAAAGATCTCGGAAATGATGCCGCGGCTGAACGAAAGCAAGCGGTATTTGATTCCGGTCATCGAATCGCTCGGATGGACGATGTGCCGCACTCCCTCCCCGTCCATTTGTACAAAACCCGCGGGGATGCCGTCCTTAAGGAAGTATTTGCAATAATCCTTTTTGATGTTTTCCACCAATTCCCTGAGGTCCTCTTCCTCATCGCAGGAAAAGAGAAAAGTTTCCAAAGCTTCAATGGTGAGAGCGACCGTCCAGGAACTGGCCATCGTCGTCCTCAGTTCGTCCCGCACCGGCTGCAGCGTGTCGTCCCAATCCCCTCCCCCGTAACCGGAAAGATGAGTTCCGGGGATGAAATTGGCTTTGATCGTTCCCAGTTGTCTTTTTACATGCCCCCGGATGCTTTCCGGATGGACTCTTTCCCCGGTCAGGGTCGTGTAGGGAATTACTTCTTTCAGAATTTCCCTGTCGCCGGTATGGAGCATGTAGTTTGCGAGAAGATAGAGGGGCCAGACGATGATGTCGCCATGGCTGCTGTCCGCCTGGATGTGGCGGAAAGCGTCGAACATGAACCACTGCGGCCAATCGCCGGTCTCATGGAACTGCCTTTCGTATACTTTCAGAATGATTTTTTTAATCAGGTCGAAGCGCCCGAACGCCGTGAAGAGTTCCGCGGGCCCCTGGCAGACGTCCCGCGTGCCCCAGGCGCCGCCCCCGTATTGCTCAAGGCCGTGGGGCATGGCAAAATGGATCAGGGCATTGTGAAGATACCAGGGAACGAGAATGTTGAATTTTTCAATTTCCCTGCTTGCCTTATTTTCCGGATCCATTTCCAACCTGAACCCGCCGGTGTTTTCCCGATGCAAGGCAAGGTATTCTTCCTTCATTTCCTTGATGGGTTTGGCTGCCGGTTTTTGTGCGGTTGTCAGGCCGAAAATCGTGCAGGAAAATTTGCTCGCGCCCTCAATTTCAACGCAGAGCAGGGGGTGCCTCCTTGTTTTTCCGTCCTCAAAAAAGACTTCGTCACCGGAATAGCGCCATTCCCCGTCGGTTTCAATCTCCATCCGGAAACGGTATTCGGGATGGCGGCTTCCCGCCATTGTGCTTTCGTCGAAAGCAAGAATAGCGGACTCGCCGTCGAAACTTAAATTGATCGGGTGGAGATATTCCGCCTCCCCCATCGCCAATTCGTTGGTCAGCAGGAGATCATAATGCCTTCCGAGTTTTGAAGAAATCTCCAGCCTGGCATAGGTTTCATGGGCGGGCACGCCCGCTTCTATTTTCAAAACATCTCCGTCGATTTTGTAATGCCAGGCGGAAGCATTGAAATGCATTTCATAGACCGCCGGCAGAGCCAAAAGCCTGTATTTCCCTCCCTGTTTTACAAACACCCTTTGCCCGGAAGTCTTCAATGCATTCAGCGGGGTTTTGTTTCTGGAAAGCATGCGGTTGAACTGGATGTTGCCCAGACTTAAATGAGAATTGAAAACCCCGAAGATGTAATTCGTGGAAGCAAGGCCGGGGATTTCCGGATCCCGCATCCCCTGATTGGTAATGATGTTTCCGTGCGGGCGCTCAAGGAGCAGCTCTTTCTCCCCGGTGACATAGTGCGTCCCTGTTTCCGAAAACCAGGAAAGCTTTTTTCCGTTCTCTTCTTCCAGAAAGAGTTTTTCCGGAAAAAACTCATCCAGTTCGGAATCGGTGAAAGGAAGATGGGGAAGGGTGTTCTGGAAGGAAATTCTGTGTTTGATTTGCGGATATCTTTCGTAGTCCGTCTCTTCCGGAACGGAATCATATATTTTCTTTAGTTCATCCGTTTTCAGCCAGTTGTCGCCACTTGCCTGCCAATCGGGATTGAGCGCGGCATAGAATATGGCTTCGTAAGGTTTGGAAAGTTCCGTTTTCGGGGTTTGGAAGGAAACATAGGCAAATTCATACTGATAGACCCTTGAAGGAAGGCTTCCGGTCTGCAGGGCTTTTATCGAATTGTCTTTTTTGTATTCCTTTCCGAAAAAGTCAAACCCGTCCGTGCAATATGCGCAATTGGGGGTTAAGCTTCCCTGCTGGAGGATGAGGGGCGGTCCCTGGTTCTGCTTGGTCCGCACGTGGTAAGCGCCGTCGAATCGCTCCGCCCGGTGGTCCAAATACTGGCAGACATAGGCTTCGTTCGCGAAAGGTGAGTTCAAAGACACGTCCTGCCCGGAAAAGAGCTCCGCTTGCGTCCCAGCCCCGCCTTCCAGGCGCACCGTCCAGAACCAATGCAATCCGGAGAGTTTGAAATGCACGCTGTAGCGGACGCCCGAAAACTCTCCCACATAGAGCATCTGCTCCCCCGCTATCCGAAAAGCGCTCGGCGAATCCACTCCGAGCAATTTCGTCGCGGATGTTTTTCCGTCCTTTGTGACCCGGAGATAAATGTTTGCGAGCATCCCGTCGAGCATGTTGGCCCTATACATCGAGATGCTTTCGTTATGATAGAAAATCCCGTGGAGGTCCCCCGTCGGCAGAACTTCAAACCTGATTCCGTCGGAAGCGATGATGATTTTTTCAAGTCTGTTTTCGAGTTTCATTGGTCTTCTCCCACATATCTGAAATTCATGTTTTTAAGTCCCTTTTGCACATAATCAATTTCCATAAAAATCTTCCAAACCATTTCCGACAAATAATTTTCAATCATCAGCACGGAAATGCCCTTGTCGATGCCGATGATGTCGCTCGCGAACCAGTCCTGATCCTTGTATCCGAGATTGTAAGCGTCCTTGAAACCGTATTTGCTCCAGAAGCGCTCATAAGTGCGGTAGTTTTCCGCGGCCCTGATCGCTTCCTCCGGTTTGAAAACGATCGAGCCGAGCGCCCCGTAAGCGGGAACCGTCCCGTCCACAAAATGGGCATTCCCCGCCGAGGGTCCGCTCCCGTAATTTCCCTTGTAACCTTCGGGACCGTCGCAGGCGGACATGCCCCAGGAGCTTTCGTTGATGCCCGGATATGTGCCCGACAAACTCTTGGCGTAGGCAATCGCCGCTTCCGTGGCATGGACGCTGTTCGTGAACCAATTGTATCCGTCCGCGTCCACATAATTCCTAAAATCTATCCAGGCATGGGAGAACTGGTGCGTGAAGAGGCTCCCCGTCCAAGTCGAATAAAACCCCCCGTAGTTCTCCGTCGCCCCATGGTATTTGCTGGAGAGTTTCATTAAATTATAAGCCTGGACGCCGACGCGGTGCTTCGGGCTTCCGGCAGCGAGCACGAAGATTAAGAGTTGCTCCGCATAGCCGTGCCAATACCCTTCGAAACCAGTTTCGGGGGTGTAGCCCATGTAGAACCTGTTCGCTCCGGCATCATAATACCAATCCCATTCGATTTCTTCATAGAGTCGATAGGCCAGTTTCTGGATTTCGCCGCCGAAATACCTTCCGACCGTGAGCGCACCGGCAATGAGAAGGGCGGAGTCGATGATCGAAACCTCGGAATTCCAGACCCTTTTTCCTGTTTTCATGTCCACGAAATGGAACCAGAAACCATGGATCCTTTGCATTTTGCTTAAGGTTTGCAAAGTGCCGAGGGCACGCTCCTTTCCTTCTTCGCGCGTGATCCAGCCGGCTTCGATGCCGATCGGAAGCGCGCTCAGACCGAAGCCGACGGAAGCGATGCTGCAGACATTGCCGGGACTGTCGCCGGTTGCGTGGTAGCGGTCGGGTATCAGACCGTAAGCCTCCCCTTCGTCATTCGCGGCCTCATAGAAGAACCTGAAGCCCAATTCCAGTTCCTCAAGGATGACTTCGCTGACACCCGTCCTCACTTCCGTGCGATAGGTTTTTGTGTTTTCGGGAGGTGTTTTGTCATTGCAAGCAAAGAAAAATGCTGCAAATAAAATTATGAATAATGCATTGATTGTTTTTCTGAATTTATTCACCCGTAATTCCTGTCCTTTCTATCCCTTCTACAAACCATCTCTGCAGGGCAAAATACACAATCAGCATCGGCAAAATGATGAGGAGGGTTGCTGCCAGGCGGATGCCTTCGTTGAGCTTGATCGCGTCGCTCTGATACATCTGCTGGTACTGCGAGACGAAATTCGCGAGCGCGATTTGCAGATTCGGAAAGGCCGTTCCCAAAAAGAGGGAAGAGATGTAGGTTTCGTTCCAATACCAGACCAGGCTGAAGAGGAAACTCGTGATGTAGGCGGGAGCCGACAGGGGTACCGCCATTCTGAAAAAGATGTAATAGGTGCCGGCCCCGTCGATTTCCGCCGCCTCCAAGAGATGGCGCGGTATCATCCTGAAGAACTGGTAGAAAATCAGGATGAAGATGGCGGAGTTCAAACCCTGGCCGAAAAGGGAAGGCAGGATGATCGCCAAAGGGTTTTCCAATAGTTTCATCTCAAAAAACATCACGTAGCGCGGTATCATGTAGGCCTGGGGCGGAATGATGAAAGTGAGCAGCACGATCACGAAGAGGGGCTTTTTGAATTTGAAATCAAAGCGGGCGAAACCGTAGCCAATTACGGAAGTGATTGCCGTCTGCAGGAGAGCAGGCACCAAAGTGACCAAGAGGCTCTTTCCCAGCGTCGGGAAATAATTCAGCACCCGGAAAGCGCGTTGGTAGTTTCCGAAATAAAATGCCGTCGGAATCCAATTCACCATCGGATTGATGATGTCGGACGGAGATTTGAAACTGTTCGAAAGCATGTAGAGCACGGGATACAGATAAATGAAGCCGATCGCGGCAAGGAGGAGGTAGATGATGACCTTATATAAAACCCCGCTTTTTACATTGTTTCCGAAAAGAAAGGTCTTGGCTTTCTTATAGATTTGCTTGTTTTTTAATGCCTTCCTTGCTTTTGTAAGCATCAATAACCCCTCCTTCTTCTTCTGGACAGAATCCGGGCGAACAGCCCCAGCAAACCGATGATCAACAGCACCGAAAGGGAATAAATCCAGGCCATTGCGGAAGCCATGCCGTAACCGGTCCGGAAATTGAACATGTTGGATTTGATGTTGACGATGACTTTGTTTTCGGAAAAGGTTGCGAGCAAAACAATCGTATAAATCGCATTTACAAACACCAAATTCATGAGCGCGGGGAGTGTGATCTTCCAGAAGGACTGCCAAGCCCCCGCCCCGTCCACTCTCGCGGCCTCATATACCTGCCTGTCGATTTTCTGCAGGCCGGCGAGGAAGATTAAAATCTGCACTCCCGAAAACCAGAAAATGATGATGATTTCCGAAAAGATCTTTACGATCGGCTCCGCAAGCATGGGGTTCAACGTGTCTTCGATGACGGCGATGAAACCATAGGTTTCGAAAATATTCGTTCCCCCGGCTCCCTGGGAAATCAATTCCTTGATGACGGGGCCGCTCGCGATGATTACAGGGAGGAAAAATACCGTTCTGAAGAATCCCCGGCCTTTCAGCTTCTGATTCAAAAGCATGGCAATCAAAATCGAAAAGACGAGAATGATCGGCAATTGGAAAATCAATTCCTTGAAGACGAAATTCACCAAAGCTTCGGTGAAATTGAAACCTTCCTCAATTTGGAAAATGTTTTTGAAATTTTGGAAACCGTGGAAAGTGACGATGATGCCCGTACCGGTGATCTGCACGTTGCTTAAACTGTAAACCAAGGAAGTAAACAATGGGTAGAGCATGAAAACCACAAAACCGATGATCCAGATGCCGATGAAGGAATAGCCGATTAAATTTTCCCGGGCTTTGCGGCTCAATTTTTTCTTAGCCATCGCTTACCTCCGGATAACCGGCATGCAAAACTTCCCCGTCTTTCAGAATCAGATAGTTTTTCGGAAGAATTTCATGGCCGGAATGGATTTTTTGGGTTTCCGTATAATTAAGTATGATCGTCACCCGATTGTCATAATCGACCCGCACGAGCCCCGGCTCGCTCACCGAGCGCCCGCTCATCAGTGCCCCGGATGTATGTTTCAGCGCTTGGTTGACAAAATCATGGTAAACCAAGATCGCGGGCTTCAAATCCTCGTACCGCGAAGCAAAAATGTGTTCCAATTCCGTATCCTGCAGGTATTTCGAGGATTTTTCCGTCACGATGAAGGACGGGTAGACGCCGTAATCAATCAGGCGTAACAACTCGTCCCTGGCATAGGGGTAAAAATTGCCGCTCGTTCCGAAAAGGGGCACCCCGTTTAAGACGATGGCCAGGAAGGGCACCGTGTCGCTGAACTGCAGGTACTGGGATGAATACATCGGGAAGTCGAAATAGGCGTCAAGTTCTTGAAAGAGGTAGGCGTTTGCCAGGTAGAGGGCGGTTTTTTTGTCAGCCCCTTCCAGGAGCTCGCGGTAGATCCTTGCCGCATCGTCCAAATGGACGCCGTTCCTGAAATCGGAATAGAGGAGAGTCCCCAGCGTCTGCAGCGCAAACCCGGCATCGTATTCCGCATAGCGAGCCTCGGTCTTTCTGAAGAGTCCCGCGCTTTTCCCGTGCTTCAGTAAATACTTCGTGTCCGACCAATTTTGATACACATAATTTTGGTCATTGATTTTCTTCGCAAGATCCCGGTAGGTATTGAAACCGGAAGCCTTGCTTGATGCCCGGACGAAATTCGCCGCGAGATACATTTCCGAAAATTCCTCAAGCATTTCCCGGAAGGCTTTTTTGCCGCCGAGTTTGCCCGCAAGCCCCTTATAATTCGGCGGTGACCAGGTGACGCCGGCATCCGTGTAGCCGAAGTAGACGCCGACAAGATTCTTTATGCCTGCACTTTTGAGATCGGAGGCAATCTTTTTGAACTCGTCAAAACGGGTCATGACGGTCGTTTTATGGAAGAAAAGGCCCGGCGATTTTTCCAAACCGATGGTTTCCAGTTTCAAAGGAACTTCGTCCACGGTTTTTCTGTTTTCAAGCCCCAGCTGTTTCCGATAGAGTTTTGCCATGCCCACATAATTGGCGTCTTCGCCCGGCAGGGGCGTGTACAGTATTTTGATGTCCGCTTTATTTCGGAAATTCTGGAGGAGGGAAATCCAGTTCCCCGCCCTGTCGATCGGTTGTCTGTAGGTTCTCCGGTAAACGAATTCCGGAAAGACGGTCGTGTAGAGGGTGGTTCTCCCGGCATAGTAAATGTTCAGATTGCCGTATTCCGCTCCGGAAAGGATGTTTCCGAAGATTGCGTTTTGGTTGGCGCCGTGCACGAAACCGAAGACCGGAGCATGAATCATGTTTGTGTCGCTGATGACCCTGTTCAGATTGCTTTCCGCGGTATATCCCAAATCGCTTCCGTAGATTTCTTTTTTATAATTGGCAATGATGGATGGATCGGCTTTCCGGTACCTGACGAGAGCGCCAACCCCGTCGGGAATGAAGACATAGCCCGGAACGGCATCTTCCAACACGCCTCCGAAGAAGGGATAGACTTTGATGGTTCCGAGCACGAAACTTCCTGGTTCTTCGATTTCCTCTTCCGGAATCTCCACCAAAATCCCTTCCTCCGTAAAGGTGACGCGGAGCAGCAGGGAAATGCGGGATTTTCCGAAAGTAATCCTCGATTCGAAACCGTTTTTGATTAGCTTTGTTTTTTTGGTCGTGCCGTCGCTCAAAACGAACTCTTCGGTCGTGGCGTAATTCGCGCTCGCTGTATTGAAGGATTCGATGTGGACGGCGCTTCGCACCTTCCGCACCCAATTCGGTGACAGGCCTCCGTTCCCATGGTCGACAGTAGAAGACCAGAGAAATCCGTTTTCGTTATAAAACTGGAAAGCGAGCGCTTCTTCGTCCAAGTAAACAGTTCCCATATCCGTTTCAAGCACGGTCGGATTTTCGAAAGGAGGAACATGGTTCTCCGCCTCAGCCAAATCATCGGGGCGCGTGTGCCGGTTGGAATCGACATATTTCGCGAGTTTCCAAAAATTCGGCAGCGGCTCATCCTTCTTTTCGGAAGCAACGGCCAGTCCAGCCATCAAGAAAGCCAAAAGCAGAACGAGGATGAAGGGAAAATGAATGTTCGGCCTCCTAAACACGGTAAATCACCTCCTTGATGATGGACATCAGAAAATCAAACAATTGCCCGATGAAGGAATAAATCAAGAGCCCGAGAATGATAATGATGACAATTCCGAAAAGAATCAAAAGTATGCTAAGGACGGTTTCCCGGAAACTGTAATTATGGACTTCCTTGACCGAATATATCAATAAAATAATCGTCCAGGTGGATATCACAAATCTGAACAATTCGATCAGGAAAGCTTCGTTGAAAGTTAACACATAGCTCAAAAGCGTCAGCGGAGGAGTGAGGATGATTGTTGGAACCAGCGCATAGCAGGAAACGATGAAAACCGTTTTGAAACTCCCTTCGCCGTCAAAGAAGGTGCTGACGAGATAATTGGTAAAAACGAAGAGGAAGAATATGGCGATGATTGCAACAAATTCGGTAAACGCGTTTCTGAGGAAGGGATAGCGGAAGAGAAAGCTCGTGCCGTAAGCATTGATGATGTTAACGACGAGATAGAGGAAGAGAATGATGAATCCCGACACGTAACTGCCCTCATTTTTCCTCTTCACGCGGTAGATGACGTCATTGGGTTTTCTGATGATCCTGAAGGCAAGACCCAATTGCGAGACCAGGGGCTTCTTCTTCAGGTTCGCGATTCCCGTTCCGATTTTTTCATGGACCGGGAGAAGCCTGAAAACTCTTTTCAGAACCTTATATGCGATGAACGCAGCGATGAAAACCAGAACCCAAACCGTGAGCTGGTTTTGAATCGCCAAATTCCTGATCTCCCAAAAAGCGTTCGAATAGCCCCAATAATCCTTGGCATCGTAAAATTCGCTCAAAGCTTCCTCATACTTCCCCTCTTTTACAAGCGCCGAGCCCAGAGCGGAATGCGCAAGCGCAAAGGATGAATTCTGTCTGAGGATTTCTTCCCAAAGGGATTTGGATTCCAGGTAGCGGCCGTTGTTGTACATATTCACGGCTTCATGCACCAAATCCACGAAAACCGTCCTTTGGTAGATCTGGACATTGTTGTAGATTTTGTCCAGGATGTAGAGATTACCTTCCGAATCCGTCACGATTCCGCTGGGTTGCGAAGTGAGCCCCAAAGCCTGCTTGAGGGCCTGGTCCCTGGTGTTGAAGTAAAAGAGGAGATTGCCTTCCGAATCGTATTCGTAGACCTCGCCGGTATTGGCGACCATGAAGATGAAGCCCTCCTCGCTCATCCAGATGTCCGCCAAATCGACGGGCGGATAATAAGTGTCCTCGCCCAGAGTATTGACTCCGGCGATGTTCAGCCGTTTGAATCTTTCTCTGATGTAATTGTTTGTCGTCAGTATCGAGCCCTTGGTCCCCAAAGCGACATTGGTCGGGGAGGAGGGTCTTGAGGACGCGAGACTGCCGTCCTTCACGAACCAATTGTAGAGCTTTTTCCTGAGGCTCACCTCGACGGTGTTGATGCCGAGGTAGCCGACGAATTCGCCCGCATAATTCATTTGGATGATGCCGCTTGTTGAACCTTCGCCGACGATGTAGATGTTGTCGTTGCTTCCGACCGCCACTTTCAGGGGAACGAAAGGTGTGTTCTTCCCGAAAATGGGCGAAGTGGGTCTTTCTATTCTCTGCAGGATCTCTCCGGTTTCCATATCGAGCCGGAAAACGATGCGCGCTTCCTTATCCGCAACAAAGAGATGGGCATCGCTTACGAACACGCCCGTCGGTCTCAAAAATTCCGGATCCTTGAATTCCCTGAGGAGTTTTCCGTCCGCATCCACTTCCAAAACCCGGCCGTTGCCGCTGTCGGCAATGTAGAAATTTGATTTGAAATGGAAGATGTCCTCGGGGGAGCTCAGCCCGAGTTCGCTTCCGAAATGGCCCACCGGGATGTAGGCCGTCTTTGTTCGCATGAGCCTCCCGTATTCCCCGAGCGTGAAGGTGGGATAGGGGATCCCCGATTCGCTCGCCCTGACCTTTGCTTGCGCCGCGCCGAAAACGGCAAGAACAATCAATATAAAGGCAAGCAATCTTTTCATCATTTGATTCCCGAATGCGCCATCGTGCTCATCACTTGGCCCTGCAGGATGATGAAGAAGACTAGGTTCGGCACGAACATGATCAGGCTCGCAGCAGCGCTCATGCCCATTCCGGCAATCGGGTTCGATGCTGCCGAAAGCGTCGACATGTAATAAGCAAAGGTCTTTAGGGAATCGGAGTTGATGTAGGTTGCGGAGACGTCGGCGTTGTTCCAGACGGACTGGAAGGAAAGGATGGCGATTGTGGAAATGGCGGGTTTGATCAGGGGCAGAATGATTTTTCTGTAAATTGTGAAATGGCTCGCACCGTCCATTTTGGCCGCTTCGATCAATTCGTTCGGCACTTGGTCGATGAACTGCTTAATCAAAAACATCCCGACGGGAACGGCCAGAAAGGGCACGATGTGGACCAGGAAATTATTGATCAGCCCCAGTTTTTCAATGATCACATACCGCGGAATCGCGACCGCCGTTCCCACGAACATCAGAGCAATCGTATTTATTTCCGCAAGCACGCCCTTGATGTGGAAACGCATTTTCGAAAGCGCATAGCCGGTGAGGCTGCTCAGGAAAATGGAGACGAGGACCACGATTCCGGTAATCAGGATGCTGTTGAAAAGGTATCTGGTGACGGGAATGCCGCTCGTGGTGGTTGCCCGGAAGAGCTCGATGAAATTGTCCAGGGTTGGCCTCCTCACCAAAAAGCGCGGCGGGAATTCTACAAGCTCATCATAGGGCTTGAAAGCATGGTTGAAAATGTAGACCAGGGGCAGCATCATCACGAATGCTATGGGCAGCACAATCAACAAAAACGGAATCTGGTTGAGGTGGAATCTCCTCGGATTGATTTTGACCGCTTCGAATCTTTTTCTCATTTCCGCTCCCTTTCCCCGAACAATCGGTATGCGAGTTTGCTGAAGAGATAGATAATCAAAAGCAGGACGACGGAAAGCGCCGCCGCATAGCCCATGTCATAGCGGATGAAACCGTAATCGTCAATGTGGTTCACGATGAGCGAACCGGCATAATTCGGCGTCGGGTTGGACCCGGACAGTTGGACGCCGATCGCCCCCGTGCTGAAGGCATTGACGATGGCCATCACCGCTCCGAAAAGCATCTGTGGTTTCATTGAAGGAATGGTGATGTGGATGATTTCCTGGAAACGGCTCTTCATCCCGTCAATGTAGGCCGCTTCATACAATTCTTTCGGAACGTTCAAAATCCCCGCGAGCATCGCCAGAAAGCCCACGCCCATGCTCCCCCAGAGCGTGACGATGACCATGATCGGAAAAAGGTATTTCGGGGACTGCAGAAAGGCAATCGGTTCCGCTATCAGTCCCATTTCCAAAAGCAAATGGTTAAGATACCCGGCCTCATCCCCCGCAAAAACCACCTTCCAGACGACGGCCATGGTTATCCCTGCCGTAAGCGAGGGCGTGTAAAGGATGACCGCCAGCACCGTCCGCAGGCGGTGGGGCAGCTGCGCCAGGCACCAGGCCATCAGGAAGGAGAGGACATAGCCCCCCGGACCAATCAGAATCGCGTATTTGAGCGTGTTCGGAAGAATGCTCCGCATGAATTCGCTGTCGGCCGTGAACAGATAAACGAAGTTCGAAAACCCGACGAAACTCGGAAAATTCACCATGTCGAAGGAGGTCGCGGCCAAGAGCATCGCGAGCACGATTGGCACGACAATGAAGGTGATGAAGACCAAAGCATAGGGGAGCGAAAACAAATAGGCAGCTTTGTCGTCCTTTTTGAAAGCCTCTTTTTCTTTTCTGAAAAAGCTTTTGACTCTGGCAAGCGCCCTATTCATCCAACCACTCCCTCACCAAATCCGCATCCGGCAAATGATAGGGCCTGATTTTATTTCCCTGTTCGTCCAGATAGCCGAATTCCCGCATTTTGCGTTTGATTTCTTTATTCATCACCAGGAGAGCGTCGCTAACCGTGCTCCTGAGATTGGCGTTGTCGAAAATGACCTTGTTTATGGTATTGCTGATTTCTCTTTCCACCATGTAGCTTCCGGGAATCTTCGGTACTTCTTTCAAGTGCTGCCATTGGTCAAGGATGATTTTTTTATGGTTTTCGTCCCAATTCAGTTCCTTGAAAGCATCCATGTTGGCCGTGTTCCATAAATAACGGTTGCCCAGGGTGGCCACGAGATAATTGGCATAGAGTTTCTGCGTTTCTTCCGAAACCCACCATTTCAAAAACTCCCAGGCTTCGGCTTTCTTCTTGCTTTTCTTAAAGATGATTGCCGCCTGTTGGGCGCCCGGCATGTAGCGGTTGACATAACTCATCTCGTTTCCCGTATCCGGATCAGTTTTTGTCAATCGCACTCCCGGAACCAAAGCTATGTCCCAAAGCCCCTTGATTTCGGATGCGGTGTTCAAGAGCTGCAGATAGGTTCCGAAATCGGCAATGCCGATCGGGATTTTTCCGTTCCGGAATTCATTGAAGAAACTCGTCACCTGGTAGGGCATGCTGTATTCCCTGTACAGATCAGCTATGAAAGCAAGCGCGGCAAGCGTGTTTTCGTCTTCCACCGCCGCTTCGAAAGCATCATCGAAATAAATCTTGCCCTCAAATTGAAAAATGAAGGGCGAAGTCATGTTCCAACTCTTAAAGCTGTCTGCGGAGGAAAGGGGAATGTAGAAGCTCATCCCGTATCTTTCCAAAACCGGAAGCATGCCGACAACGTCATCCCAGGTGGCGGGAACCTCCAAATCCAGTTCCGAAAGAATGTCCCGCCTATAGAAAAGAACATAGAAATTTTCGGTTTCCGGAAGCCCGTATAAACCCCGGTCATAGATCATCGGCACCAATTGTTCCGGATGGTAATAACGCAATAAATCCCTGAAATCCTCTTCCTGCGTCAAATCATGGAGCATGCCCCGCATTCCGTATTCATTGGGTATCCAAGCGGAGACCCCAAGAGCAACGTCCGGTTGCTTGCCCGCGGAATTGGCGAGCAGGAGTTTCCCGTCGTCGCTCATGATTGAGACCTTCACTTTGATTCCGGTCTCGTCGGTGAACACGTCGTCCGTGATTCTCTGGAGCACGTCCACGTATTGCCGGGAACGGTTCACCCAGACTTCCAACTCATCCGCCTTTGCTTTGTCGCTATAGGCATGATCGAAGAAGGACAGGAAGAAACGGGAAACCGCCACCCAAAGTTTTTTCCAAAAAGAGGCTTCTGCCCGCGAGAGTTTCTCCCCTTCCGTATGGATGTAGAAAGCATCGATGATCAGTGGCTGTTGGAGAACGGGATCGAGCTGCGCGGAGAGCAACTGCACGGCGCTCGAGGCACCCCGGGAGAGCAGCCCCAAACGGCGCGGAAGCTCGTCGATGTCCTCGGAAATCTTTTTTATTTTTGCCTTGGCGGCTTTGATTTCCTGCACGATCTGCGCGTCATATTTCGAACCGTAGAGATCCTTTAAAACGGAAATTACTTCCTCAAGCTCTTCCTGCCAACGTGCCAATTTTTCTTTCAGATCGGGGAAGTGCTCCTCCATGTCCCAATCAATGTTCTTGTCGACATTGTTCCGCGTGAGTTTCGTCACATTCAGGCCCAATTCCGACATTTCCGAAATCAGGTCCCTCAGTTTTCTGTTGACATTAATGAATAACGTGCTGTCGACCGCCAGCGTAATCTCGTCCCCCGGTTCCAGATAAACCATGAACGGTTCTTCACCAAAACCCCGCAAAGTAATGTTCTGCCAGCCCGTCCCGTAAGGGAATACCAAGTGTTCCGCTTCTCGGAATGGAATTTCGCCGTTAATGTAGAGGGTCCGGTAGGAAGTGGTGTTCTGCCTGGTGAGCTTCACCTTGAAAGTAAGAAAATACAGCCCCGCTTCGGGAACATCCGCCTTCCAAGTAATCGCCTCGCCGGGATCCTGATAAGAATCATCGCCCATGACGTTCAGTTTCAACTTTGTTTTCGAAAAGGGCAGAACGCCGGCGTCCCGGCTCGTCCCCCGATTGATTGAGGATGAGTTCTTATATTCGGTTTCCTCCGCTTCGATGCGACAGAGATACGAAATGTTCTTTTTTTCAAATTGTTTTATATATTCTTCGTAAGTCAGTATTTCCGGAGCCGGTTTGATGATGATTTCCGAAACGCGGAGCTTTCCCGATATTTTTGATATCTCGATTTCATTTTCCCCTTCCCCAAAATAAAACTTCAACCCCTGGGGATATAGATTGCCCGCATCTTTCAGGGGAGCCGTTTCCCAAGTTTCATGGAGAGTCTGCAGGACGCTCACGTCATTCCCGTAACGGTCGGTCCCGACCTCCTTTTTGACTTCCGTCCAGAAGGTGTCCAAGGTTGCCTGGGAGGCTTCCTGGAAGGGCACTTCGCCGTTGATTGCGACCGCCAAAGCAATCGGGTTCGGAGAATCGTTCAGCGATTGGTAATGAAAATAAAGCAAGTAAAGCCCGTTGTGATTTATGTCAATTCTCAATTTGATTGCGCTCGGATTGATCCATTCATAGAATTCGCCCGCTTCATCTTCCGAATCAAGAATGAAATCCTCCGCTTTCAGAACATGTTCCTCCAACCCGTCCTTCCCCCTATGCGCCGTCAAGTATTCCGCATAACTCCCCTCACCGAACACCGGATCCAAGTCCCTGAACCGGGGAGCGGCGGGTGCTGTTTTTGCGTTCATGGCCAAGAGGACAGCAAGCATTGCCAGAACCGCGGCAAGGATGATCAACCTGCGCATTCTTTTACGGAATAAGCTCATACTTCCTCCTTTTGGATATGGGAGAACCCCCATGGATTCTCCCATATTTATAAGATCATCGCGATTTTATCGCTGCATCAAAGGCGTTCTGTGCCTCCCAATAAATCTGGTTGATTCTTTCGTTCAGTTCGCGTTTGATGTCCGCTAGCTGTACTTTCCCCAAGCGGAGCTCATCAATGATGTCTCCCATTTTTCTGTCCGCATCATAAGTGCCTTGGTAACGGGCATTGATGTATCCGGGCAAATACTTCGTCGGTTCGACGATGAAGCTTCCGCTTTCGATGATGGTTCTCAGTCCCATGAAAGATGGATAGAGCTCAAAGAACTCATCGAGCAATTCCTCATCACTTTGCAGGGGTGCGAAGTTCACCTGCGCAATGCCTTCGACGGTTTTGCTTAATTCGATTCTCTTCAGATATCCTTCCTTCCCAAAGCCCATCCACTTGGCAAGGAGATAGGCTTCTTCGGGATGCTTGGTGTTGACGGCGATGGCAAAGAAGTCAGAAACGGTCGGAACGCGTTTGTTTCCGTTGACGACGGGCGTGCCGATGAAATCCAATTCCCAAGTATAGGTGCCGTCATTGATGTTCTTCTGCATGAAGCCGAAATTCCAGGAATAATCAAACTTGGCAAGGACATTGCCGTTCGCAAATTGATCGCCGTCGGGGAAGATCAAACTCAAATCAATCGTCGAGCCTTCTTGCGAAGCCTCGTGGGTGAGGGCGTCATAAACGAAGGTGATGTCGGTCTGCAGTTTCCTGTATTCCGCAATCGTCGTCGCGAACTCTTCGGAATCCAGATGGAAACCCTCGTCGTTCAAAGTGAACCAACCCAAATCCGTATTCAGCTGCGCCGGATACCAATGGATTAAATGCTCGATGCCGTCGATGCCCACGACGCCGTTATTGGTCGTGCTGGTGTGGTTGGCAGCCGCTTTTGTAAGATTGATGAACTCTTCATAGGTGCTGTCCACCTTCGGCCAATCCTGTCCCTGCGCATCATAAAGGGTTTTATTGATGATGTATCCGGCATAGAAGACCGCGCAGGGCAGGGCCATGACTTTCCCCTCATAGGTTGCGGCATTCCTGATGTCCTCGCTGATGTTCAGGAATTCCGGATCCTTAGTCGCGATTTCGGTTATGTTGTATGCCCAATTCTGAATAACGTAATAGGGAATGTCGTCCCCCATGAAGACATCGGGCAATTTCTGGACCGAAGCCCGCGCGGACAAAAACTCAGCCCAGCCGACATCATTGTCGGTTCCCGGTTCCTTCGGCCTTTCAATCACTTCCACTTTGATGTTGTATTTTTCCTCAAATGCCTTAAGCATTAATCTTTCCATGTTCGGTTCTTCGGAATCCGGCGAACCCAGATTCCAGTTTGCATAAGTGAGGACGATCCGGTCGTCCTTTTCGCCGTTGCAGGCAGCAAACATGAACGCAAGCAAGGGAATGAGCAAAAGCAGGAAAACTTTTCTCATGTTACCTCCTTTAAAATGTTTCCCTCCTGATTAACTTATAAGCAGGATTGTATTTCCTGATGTTCTCCGGGCGTCCTTCGATGGCATCGACAATCGATTCCGCAAGATTGCGGGACCATTCCGCCCTGTTGACATCGATCGTGCTCAGTTTCGGGGTGATGTAGCGACCCAAATCGATGTTGTCGAAGCCGATGATTTTCATCGTTTCGGGAATCTTTATCCCGCTCTCATTGCAATAATTGATGACTCCGACCGCCATCTCATCGTTCGCGCAATACAAAACCTCGGGCAGTTCCCCGCCCTTTTCATGGTATTCCTTGAACGCCCGATAGCCTTCCTTTTCCAAAAACTCGCCGTGCAGAAGACAAAAGGGTTCCAAGTCATTGTCTTCCAAAGCCTTCAGAAAACCATTGTAACGTTTGATGTTGTCGGGCGAATCCTCATTTCCGTGCATGTAACCGATTTTCCGGTTCCCTTCCCGGATCGCGAGTTTGATGATTTCATAGGAAGGCGTGAACCCGTCAATCCTTTTTACAATAATCTTCGAATCCTTTCCGAAAACCTTTCTTTGGTCGATGATTGGAAAACCGTTTTTCGAAATCCGCGCGAGCAAATCCGGGGAAACCGTCGTGTCGAGCACGATTACCCCGTCAACATGTTTTTCCGAAAGAAAACTATAGGCGAGTTCGCCGCTGGAAACTATCATTCTGTAATTGTGTTTTTTCAAGGTCGTATGGATTTCTTCCAAAATCTCCTGATAAATCGGACCGGAAAAATTATGCACGAGCACCAGGACATTGTCCGTTTTGGCTTTTTTCAGGCTCCTGGCGATGCCGCTCGCCAAATAATTTAATTCTTCCGCCGCCTGCCGCACTTTTTTAGCGGTCGCTTCCGATATCCTCAGGTCGTTGTTCATCACGTAGGAAACGGTCGCAATCGAAACTCCGGCCCGTTTTGCCACGTCCTTAATTGTTGCCATAAGCTTCCTTCTTTTTAAAAGCAAGTTTTTCCACAGCTTTTTGGATCAGCTCGTGGTTTGTATAGTTGTTCCAGGTGGTGCGTCGGTAATAGTTGTCGATCATGAGCAAAGTGATGCCCTTGTCGATGCTGAGATAATCGGAGCCGATCCACATGCCGTTTTCAAAATTGACGCTGTCATAATAACCGTATTCGCCTTTCAGTTCCGGATAGGAAAGCAGNGTCTTCTCCACCGTCTCTTTTACAATCTCCGGAGCGAAGGGCAGGGAGGCAAAGATACCGTAAAGGGCCACCGTCCCGTCGGTCCTCTTGCCAAGTTCCTTGTGTAAGGTTCCGTAACTGGTAAAAGGGGGCATGCCGTAACCGCGATATCCCTTCGGACCGTCGCAGGAAGAAAGCCCCCAGAAACCCTTCCTGAAGGTTCTGAACTCCCCGTTGTCACGGCAGTATTGATAATTGGCCAAAACAGCCTGCCGGGAATTTTTGAACCAATCAAAACCCGTTAGATCATAGTAATTTTCAAAATCAAACCAGGCATGGGAATATTGGTAAACAAAGAGACTCCCCAGGGGCGTGTAGACGAACTGCAATTCGCCGTACCCCCCCACCGTCCGTTCAAAACCGAGATAGAGCTCCTTCGCCAACTCGGCATCCAAGCTTCCCGCTGCCAGCAAATACATCGTGAGTTGCTCCGCATACATGCTCCAATGATGGATCCAACCGAATTCTGTTTCTTTCAAATAGTCCCCGCCCATGATGTCGTTGTAAGCCATCCTGAAGACCTTGCGTCCTTTGAATTCGAAAATGAAATGTTCCCAGTCGATCCGTTCAAGGATTTTTTGGGCATATTCGCTGATGACGCTGTCTTGAAAGAAATGATCGGCGGTGAGCATCCCGTTTACGAAAATTGCCGTGTCGATGGTGGAGTATTCGGATTTTTTATATCTTCTGCCGCTTTCGAATTCCAGGTAATGGGAAAACATGCCCATGTAATGGGGTATGTTGTGATAGATGTTTTTAAAAGCATTTCGGGCGCGCAAAAGATTGGTCTGATAATCATCCCATCCGTTGACAACGCCGATGGCCAGAGCCGACAGCATGAAACCGCTGCCGGCTATGCTGGCCTTAATCGGGTTGCTGCTCCGGTCAAGGGTGAGCCCATAACCGGGAGAGCCATCTTTAAAATTTGTGTTTTCAATCAAAAACCGATAACAGGAATGCGCTTCTTCTTTTAAAACTATATCTACTGTCATGTCGCTTTTCTTTAGAGTGCTTTTTATTCCATGCTCAATGTCGCTTGTACAATCGTGAAACTACCGGAGGCATCCGCCTCATCAATTTCCGTCATAATGATAATGCATGTGATTTCCGCGGCCGTAATCGTATAGGTAATCTCTTCCTCATTTTCAAAGGTCAGGGTTTCTTCAAACTCATACTTGTCATTGGCCTTGAGGGTTACGGATTTCCCGGCTTCTCCTTTCAGAACGACTGTGATCTTTTTGTATCCGGCAAGTTCACCGCTGAAATCCTGACGGAAATGAGCATACTGCGAACCGCCCTTATCATAGGTCACGGTCACGGTGCCGTCAGGGTTCTCGGTGAACTCATAGACCGCGTCACCGCCGTCAACCCAGCCCTTGGTAATGTCCGCATCTTCTTTGGTTTCCTGTTCATATGCCGCATGGCTCAGGGTCGCACTCACGATCGTGAAAGATCCTTGCGCCGGAGCGGTTCCCGGTTCCATGAACATGAAGATGCTCACAAGCTCGTCCACAGTCACTGTGTAAACAAGATCCTCTTCATCCTCAAAGGTGAGCGTTTCTTCCAAAGAACCCAGGTCATTGGGTTTTAAGAGGATGGATTTGCCGGCAGGTCCTCTCAGAACCAAAGTGATGGTGTTGAAGCCCTCATATTTATCTCCGAACAAGGCTTTGAATGAAGACCAATCTTGGCCAGCGGCTTTGTTATAGTTGACAGTCAGGCTGCCGTCCTGGTTCGGTTCGAAACTGTAAACTCCGTCGCCGCTGTCCTCGAATTCAGCGGTCACGTCGGCGCCGTAGCTCAGGGTCGCGCTCACGATTGTGAAGCTTCCGGAGACATTCTTTTCCCCGCCCTCAGCCATGATGATTATCTTGGTGATTTCATCGGCGCGGGCGATAAAGACCAGATCGCCTTCGCTGAATTCAAGATTCTCTTCCATACTGGAATCATCGTTGGGTTTCAGGATGACTCTCTTCCCGGGAGTGCCCCTGAGAACCAAGGTGATGGTGTTGTATCCCGCGAGTTCATCGACGAAATCCTGCCTGAAATGCGGATATTCAAGTTCGCCCTTGTCATAAGTGACCGTGACGCTGCCGTCGGGGTTCTCGGTGAACTCATAGACGCCGTCGCCGCCGTCAACCCAACCGGAGTTGATGTCCTTGTCTTCCTTTGCTTCGATCGGTCCAACCGGCGCTTCATATTCCATGAAGGTGACGCTGTGGAGAGTGAATTGACCTTTGGCGTTCTTTCCTCCCGGAGCCGCGAACAGAAGCAATCTGTTGACTTTCTTCAACGCTTCCTTGGACATGGAAGTGATAATCATTTCCACCGTTTGCTTGGTTCCGTCAAGATCGATGTTTTTCTCGACATTCTGCCCTTCGGCTTCAATCTTGAACATCACTTTCTTGCCCGCTTGGCCGGTGATTTCGATTACGATTTTTCCGAAACCGCTGATGTCGCCAACGATCGGCGCTTCCGCAAACGCCCATTCATAATCATCCTTATCATATTTGATGACATTGTCTTCGACCGTGTAAACGCCGTTGCCACCGTCGTACCAATATTCAATCGCGAATGTCTCGGATTCGCCGTCATAAACGTTCTTGATGATGCCCGTATCCCATTCTTCGATCATGAAAGCTTCGATGATTTCGAAAGAACCGCTGCCCGTGTTCTTGCCTCCATGCGCAAAGATGAAGATGGCCTGGATGGCGTTCTTTTCTTCGGCGGTCAGATCGGAAATGTCGACGGCAACGTACTGCTCTTCGCCCGTCAATACGACTCCGGTTTCAATCCCGTCCTTTGCTTTCAATATGAAGGGCATCCCCTCGGTGCCTTTAACCTTGGCAACGACGTAATTGAATTTTTCAAATTCGCCTTTGACCAGAGCCTGAATGCAAGCCCACTCGATTCCGCTGCCTTTCTTATCAACGGTCACCTTCGTGACTGTTCCTTCCACTTCAATCGTGTAAACTTCCTCTTCGGGAACATGTCTTTCCCAATAACGATTGAAATCGAAAGTCTCCGAAGTGCCGTCATATTCGTTCACGTTTTCGCGGATGTTATCAAAACCGGTGCCGATTATGTAATCGGTGGCTTCGGTGTTATAGAACTTGAGTTCGGTGATTTCCACATTCCCGGTCTTGTTTTTCTTGCCGGGATCGGCATAAATTTTGATTCCCTTCAGGGTTTTCATGAACTCAGCTTCCGGAATCAGACTCCATTCATAGCTTCCTTTATTAGCTGGGACATTCAGTCTCACTTCTTTGGTTTCTTTGGAACCGACGAGTTCGACTTTAATCCCGCCCGAGCCTTGGAGCGTGATTACAAGTTTTTTCATGCCGGAGAGATTTTGTTTTATCTCCGCACTTTCCAAATAAGCATTCTCGTGTTCGCCCTTGGCATAGGTGAAAACAAGCTTTTCTTCCGTGTTGGCGGTTATATCATAAACTCCGTCTCCGCCATCTTTCCACCCTCCCAAGGCATTGAATTCGGTCAAATCCTTTTTGCATCCGATTAATACGAAAGCAAAAAGCGCTAAAAAGAGAAGCAGAAATTTTCGTTTCATACTTATCCTCCCTCTGTTGAAACGTTTAAATTTGATTTTATTATAACATAGCAAAATAGAGAATGCAAGCGCTTTTTTATTTTTTTGAAATTTTTACCATATATAAAAGGGCTGGGCGCCCTTGATTAGTTTAGCGATATATATTTGCTCCGTCCATGAATCGATGAAGGACCGACCATGATTGTGATCCCCCGCCGGTAATCCTCCAAATCCAAGGGAATTTCAAAAACAAGTCTTTGTTTGCTTCTTGCTTTCAAAAAGATTTTTTTGCATGCGATCAGTTTCTTTCTCGGGACAAGTTTCCTAATCAAATCCGGAAGCAAATAGACCTGGACTACTTCTTTTCCGTCCACATCGCTCATGTTTTCAACTTCCAATTCAACCATCAGTTTACTTCCTTCAAGCCGGCAAGCAAAATCATGGTATTTGAATTCCGAATAAGAGAGCCCAAAACCGAACGGGTAGAGCGGCTCCATGTCCCCGTCCGCATAATGGACGATGTCGGGTCTGCCGTAGGGATAACGGTTGTAATATATCGGAATCTGGCCGGATTCTTTCGGAAACGTGACCGTCGTTTTGGCGCTCGGATTGGCATCCCCCGCCAATACGGAAGCCAGCGCATTGCCCGCTTCCGAACCGAGATGGAAATTCCAAAGCAGGACGTTTGCTTTTTCATGGATTCCGGAAATGAGCAGGGGCCGGCCGGCGGAAACAATGGCGACAATGGGCAATCCCAGTTTTTTGACTTCCGAAACCAGAGCTTCCTGATTGTGGGGAAGATCAAGCTTCGTCCGGCAATTGTTCTCTCCGCTCAGATGGCGGGGCTCGCCCAGAGCAAGCACGACGCAGTCTTTTCCTTGCGCTTTTTCGCGGATCGCATCCAAATCCGAAGCGTCGAATTCAAGTTTCGTCGCATGAAACTCAGCGTTGGGAAAGTTTTTCGAAAGCCCCTCCCTGATGCTCACAACGTCATCCGGATGCCCGGCTGCGCTCCAAGCACCGAGATGAATGTTTTTGTCTTCCACAAAAGGACCCGTAACCAAGATTTTCGAGTCCTTGGAAAGCGGCAGGATGCCTTCGTTCTTAAACAGGACAATTGCCTCCTCAGCCGTTTTTCGTGCCGCTTCCCTAATTTTTTCTTTAAAGCAGGAAGGGTTTTTGATTCCAAAAGGATTCTTAAACAAACCCATCTTTGCTTTCATTTCAAGAACGCGCAGGACGCTTTCGTCGATCAGGTCAAGCAGGGCGGGATTTTCCCGAACCAGTTCTTCAAGATGCCTCCCGTATATTTTCGCATTCATGTCCATGTCGATGCCGGCCGTGATTGCTAGAAGCCCCGCTTCTTTCTCATCTTCCGCAAACCCAAAATTAACCAAATGCCTGATCGCCTGCCAGTCGGAAACGACCAAGCCCCCGAACCCGGATTCATTTCTGAGAACATTTTTAATGAGATGGGAACTCATGGTCACGGGAAGATCGTTGTAGGTCGTGAAGGCGGTCATGACGCTCATGACGCCGGCGGACACCGCGGCTTGGAAGGGCGGGAGATAATAATTCCGCATTCTGGTTTCTGAAAAATCCGAAGTCGCATAGTCCAAACCCGCTTCGACGGCACCGTAACCGAGATAGTGTTTCGCGCAGGCGGCAGTGATTCTTCCGGAATCTTCCGTTTGCGTTCCCCTGACTTTCCTCTCTGCCATGATGCTGTTGAGAAAAGGATCCTCGCCCCCGGTTTCCATGATCCTCCCCCAGCGGGGATCATTGGTCAAATCCAACATCGGCGCGTAAATCCAGTTGATGCCCGCTTCCCTGGCTTCAAGCATCGCATAGCGGCTGGAGTTTTCCATCAATTCCGGATTGAAACTGCAAGCCTCCCCGAGGGGCACGGGAAAGATGGTTTTGAAACCATGGATCACGTCCTCCGCCAGCAGGAGCGGAATTTTCTTTGGGGAAGCAAGGGCTGCCTTTTGCAACCTCTCCGCGACCATATGATCCCGAACATTCAGAACAGCTCCGACTTCGCCCCTTTCCACAGTTTTCAGAATTTCTTCTTTGTAAGAGACGAGATTTAACTGACCGATTTTTTCCTTCAAGGTCATCGTTTTCAAAAGCTTATTGATGTCCATCATTTCTTACCTCTCCTTTTATTAAAAAAAGGGCTCAGCGAGCCCTTCTAGCATCTTCTATCCTTTCAATGAATCTTCTCGCAAGCTCTGTGATTTTCTCGTAATCACCTGTTTTTGCTGGGGCGGTGAGTTGACCTCCGACCCCGACAGCCACGCAACCGCTCTTAATCCATTGATCTACATTCTCCAAACTCACTCCCCCCGTCGGCATCAAGTTAGCCTGGGGAAGGGGGCCTTTGACGGCCTTGATGAAACTGGGGCCGAGCGCGCTTCCGGGAAATACTTTCAATATGTCCGCCCCCGCTTCCATGGCAGCAATCATCTCTTTTATCGTCATGCACCCCGGAATATAGGGAACCTGGTACCGGTTGCAAAGAGCCGCGACTTCCGGATTGAATGCGGGACTGACGATGAATTCCGCGCCGCGGAGGATGGCGATTCTGGCCGTTTCCGCATCGAGAACCGTCCCCGCTCCCACAATCAATTCCTCGCGGGAAAATTTCTTTCTGAGGCTGCTGATGACGTTTTCCGCGCCATCGACCGTGAAAGTTATTTCGATTGAAGAGATTCCGCCCGCAATGCAGGCCGCGCTGATTTTCTCGGCTTCGGTTTCATCCTTGGCCCTGACGACGGCGGTGATCCCCGTTTCCACGATTCTTTTTAATACTTCCAGTTTCCTCATGGCAATGTCCTTTTATTTGAGATCTTTCATATCAATGTGGTCCATGTCTGTGAATGTTTGGTTTTCGCCGCACATTCCCCAAATGAAGCAATAATTCCTGGTCCCGACTCCCGCATGGATGCTCCAACTCGGGGAGATGACTGCCTGTTCGTTCCTCACGACCAGATGCCTGGTTTCGTCGCCCGGACCCATGAGATGCATGACAATGTCGTCTTCCTGCAGATTGAAGTAGAAATACACTTCCATTCTTCTTTCATGGGTATGTGTGGGCATGGTGTTCCAGACATTCCGCGGAGCGAGGATGGTCAGTCCCATTACCAGCTGACAACTTTCGCAAACTGCGGGATGGACATATTGGTTAATCACGCGTTTGTTTAAATTGTCGTCGTTGCCCAAAGGAACTTTATTTGCCTTTTCCAAGGGAATGTGAACAGTTGGGTATTCCTTGTGTGCGGGACAGGAGTTGATGTAGAATTTGGCGGGGTTCTTCGGATCTTTGGAACGGAAAACAACTTCCTTCGTTCCACGTCCGACATAAATGCCATCCTGATAGTTCATCCGGAAGACTTTTCCGTCCAAAACCATTTCCCCGTCGCCGCCGACATTGATGACTCCCATTTCCCTTAATTCCAGGAAATACTCGCTCGCAAGTTCCTTGGCGCTGGCCAGTTTCAGTTCATTCGCGACCGGCATCGCTCCCCCGGCAACGATCCTGTCATTGTGGGAATAAACCAAATTGATTTCGTCAGGAAGGAATACTTCCTCAATTAAAAAATGTTCTCGCAATTCATCGGTGGTATAGTGTTTCGCATCATCGGGATGGTTCGAATATCTTGTTTTTAAAATCATTTTATGCTCCTTTCTTTTTTGTTCGCATTTACAAACCTCGTTCAGCATTACCATTTTCTATTTTATCTTAAGTGGTGGTTTTTGTCAAGGAATAACCCTCGGGAATGATTGGCGAACATGCCTCATATAATTTTGAGAGGAGGTATGAGCATGACAAATGAAATGTTTGTGAAGCGTTCCTTGGAACTGCATCTATTCTTCTTAAGAATCATGAAAGAGCACGCCCTGTTCATGGCGGTCTCTTTTCCGCCTAAAAATGAGGATTTCAT
>JGI24500J29687_10009599_pt1 | contig 26435 bp, 15 predicted proteins | sample BioPla2RNA1_FD_29687 | JGI IMG/M metagenome (IMG submission 29687) | reverse complement strand
CCCACTTGATGTTAATAATATTACTCAATTAGAACTTATTTAATTATTTTAAGGTAAATTTTTGTTCTAAGTTTTCAATAAAGATTGTAAATTCTCCTGGTTCTACAATCTTTTTTAATTTTTGATTATAAAAAGATAAATCTTTTTTAGTTAATTTAAATTCTACTACTTTAGATTCATGTGGTTTTAGAGAAATCTTTTTAAATTGTTTTAACTCTTTAACTGGTCTTGCAACAGATGCAAACTCATCTTTAATATATAGTAAGATAGTTGTTTTTCCGGTAACGTCACTTTCATTAGTAACTGTTACTTTAACTGTTGGTAAATTATTAAGAGTTGCGACACTATTTGATAACTCTAAGTTCTTATAAGTAAATTTAGAATAACTTAACCCGTATCCAAAATCAAATAATGGTTCGTTAGAAACATCTAAGTATTTTAAAACATACGGATTCGTTTCTGAATATGGTCTTCCTGTTGATAGGCGGTTATAGTAAATTGGAATTTGTCCTTGATGTCTTGGGAAAGTCATCGGAAGACGACCACTTGGATTATTAATACCATAAATAGTATCAGATACTACCTTAGACGTCATTGATCCTAAATGAAAGTGAACTAATAAGTTATTAATGTAAGGTAGTGCATTAGTTAAAACTTGTGGGCGCCCGGTATATAGTACTACCGTAATTGGAATATTTAATTTGCTTAAGTTTTCTAAGAGTTCTATGTAGTGGCTTGATAAATTAATATCAGCCTTACTATGCGCTTCTCCGGACTCATGATATAATTCACCGATAGCTAAGATAATATGTTCTGTTTGTTTGATTTTTGCTAAATCATAATCAAAAAAACTTTCAGAATCATTCATATATTCCGCTTTTATATGCTTAGCTAATTCATCAGTATCTTTTGGATCCCCGTGCCAACTCCATGGTCCTAACACATGTTTTTCGGTGGCATATTTTCCTAATAGAGAAACTTTAGTTTTCTTATTTAATGGAAGTGATTCGTTTTTTAGTAAAACAATTGATTCTTTGGCTAATTTATATGCTGCCTCTTTGGCGTGGCTTGCATCAATTAATAGATGCTCACTTCGATACGGGTCATCAAATAATTTAGCTTTTTTCTTTAATTCTAAAACTCTTAAGACAGCTTCATCGATTAACTTTAAAATTTCCGGATCTTTATTAGCCGCTTCTTTTAAACATCTCATATATGAGCTAGATGCCATTTCTATATCTAATCCCGCTTTAATACCTTTAATTGCGGCATCGCAATCGCATGACGATGTGCGGTGATAAATCGTTTGTAGCAGCGAGTCATAATCAGAGATTGTGACTCCTTTAAACTTAAGATGTTTTCTTAAAACGTCACGTAGTAAATATTCGTTAGTTGTTGCTGGAACATATTCAAAAGTATTAAACGAAGTCATTACCATATCAGCACCAGCTTCAATAGCGCCGCGGTATCCTTCTAAATAATACTCAAATAAATTTAATCTTGATAAATCAACGGTGTTATAGTCTTGCCCAGCTTCAGAAAGTCCGTATGCAGCAAAGTGTTTCACACATGATAATAAACCCTCACTCTTATACCCTTTAACCGTTTCTTTTGATAAGATGTAATTTAAATAAGGATCTTCTCCGTATGATTCAACAACACGCCCCCATCTTGGATCTCTAGATAAGTCAGACATTGGTGAAAAAGTGACTTGTAGTCCCTTTTTAAGGGCTTCTTTGGCTGAAGCTTGTGCTCCTTTGCGAACTAAACTTGGATTAAATGATGATGCTTGGGCTAGTGGTGTCGGCATAATTGTAGTAGTCCCGTGAATTACATCTCCCATAAAAATAAGAGGTATTTTATGACGTGATTTTTCTAAGTATTTACTTTGAACTAGATTCATTTCATCATGGTTTTGAATCCCTAAAACTGATCCTGTTTGAAATACTCCTTCTTCACTTAACTTCATATCGGTTAAGGCGCCAAATACTTCTTTTTTCAAATCTTTAATATAGAAAAAAGGAGGAATCATTGTTAATTGCCCCAGTTTTTCTTCTATGGTTAATTTTTTAAGTAAATCTTTCATGATAATTCCTCAGTTTCTTATTCTTTTAATAAAATCTAGTACAGTATCATTAAAATACTGAGTTGGAGTGTACTGGCAATGTCTATTTCCTTTAACGTACTCGATATTAAGATTTTCTTCTTTATATCCATATCTTTTCATTAAATGAATTAGTAATTCAGTTTCTTCTTTTCTCGTATTTAAATCAAATTCAGCATAAAAGATTAAAAAATTAACTTTTGAGTCAACATCTTTGTTTAAATAATACATTGGCGCTCTTTCATCAACTAAGATTCTTCTTTTATCTAAACCTGATTCTCTTAAAACATTAAAATGAACTGTTGGTTGGCCAGCATCAAAAATATATCCAGTAATTTTTTCCGAATCAAGATGATGTCTTCCTAAATATTTTTTATCAAAATATAACATCATCGCTAAATATCCACCAGCAGAGGTTCCACCAATAATCGTTTTTTTATATTGTCGGTTATTTACTGCATAATTTACAGCTTCTGCAGCATCTAAGATAAATTCTGGATATTTAGCTTTTGGATATAAGCGGTAATTAGGTAAATAGCAATCTATATTATGTTCATTTAAATATAGTGCTAATTTATTAAACTCTTCTTTTGAGCCGGCTTCTAAACCGCCACCATGAAAATATATTAGGCAAGTATCACTTCCAACAATATATTCATCTAATTCTTGAGTTTCGTTATATTTAACTGTTTTCATAGTATTACCCCGTTTTATTTATAGTGTAATTCAATTATATTACTATCTTTAAGTAGTGCGTTATCAATTAGATATCCGCCCTTACGATAATATTCATCACATCTACTTAAATTTGATTTTTCACCGTTAATTACTAAATAATCATTTTCACTATTAAAGTAATATTTAACTAAAATGTTTTTATTTTGATATTTAAATTCAATTTCTAACTGATCTAAATCATGGGTTGGATCTAAATATAACATTTGATTTATTTGTTTAATTCCAAAATAATTAGAAATTAATTGGTTAATATAAATACCTGGCCCACTTGAATATAATCTCCAGCCAACTTTCGCTTTTACTTTACCTTCTCTTAATAACTCAAATTTTTCTTTAGCTTCATATCTATCATAAAAATCTGCATCGCTTGAAGTAAAGTAAACATTTGATTGCCTTAAGTTTGATATCTTAACAAAATCATTAATTCCAATTGGGTTAATTTGTTGGAATTCATATAATAATTCCTTACTAGCTCCTAGCTTAGTAAGTGATTCTAAATGTCTAATATGAGCGTGAGTGTATAAAATACCGACTTCGCGGCCAAAGTTAGAGGCTGTTTCAGCACGCTGGAATAAAGTTTTCAGTCCGCCCTTATAAGTTACCGGAGTATCCATTAATCTCATTCCGTCTGGGAAGCGTAAATGTTTTAACATCATTTCGTAATTTAATTTGGCTTGTTTCAAAGTAATTAATTCAGCAATAATTGGCCTTTGATATGATAAGAGTCGATATGAGATACCCGTTTTCTTATCACTTGGATGAAGTAGTGGCGACGGCTTACCATCATTAAAGATAATAAAGCCTGCCGGTTTATTATCAATCATGACATATTTTTGATAATCATTTTTTAAATCAGCTAAGAATTTACTAATCACATTAGATAAACTCGGATCAATTTTATTAATACTCTTATTAAAATTATTAAATGCTTGATAAATTAAACTAATCGTCCAAGTTGATACCATCGTTTCAGTTAATTCTTTATTTTTAGGTTGTAAGGTGTCATTCCAATCCCCACCACCATACTTTGGTAGTGATGTTCCTTTAACGCAACTATCAATAATCGCGTTAATTTGATTTTTAACGTGATTAAGGATGGTATCTGGCTTTGTAAAGGTGTTTTTCTCTTTTGAAAAATAAGTAGTTTCTTCGTTTAAAATACCATAATCATTAGTAATTAGTAAATAATCAGCTAACGCTTTTAGTGGCCATACGATAATATCACCGTGTGAATCATGGGCTTGGATAAAGTAGTATTTATCAAACATAAACCATTGTGGCCAGTCATAATTTTCAATAAATTGTCTTGAGTAAACTTTAAGTAGTATTTCTCTTGCAATATCATATCGTTTATACGCTAAGAATAACTCAAATGGTCCTTGCATAACGTCTCTAGTTCCCCATGCAGCACCACCGGTTTGTTCTAAACCGTGTGGGCTTGAGTAGTGAACTAGAGCGTTAAGTGTAAACCAGTAGAGTGTTTTATTAAACTTATTTGAAATAATATTATCATTTTTAATTTCTAGTGATACTAAATCTTTTATGAATTTTTCATACTTCAAATATTCTTTTTCAAAATCAATCTTTTCATTTTTAAACTCATCTAAAGTTCCTTCAATATTAACTACTACTTTACTTTGTTTTTCGTATTCCATAACTAAAAAGCCGTGACCCATCTCAGAGCCAAAGAATACTTTATCTGTAGTGTATTTTGCATCTTTAGATGTAATTTTATATTTTAAATTAGGATAATGGTCATTAACTAATTGATTATCCTTAAATTTAATAATAGCTTCTTGTTCTTTAACATTTAGTTCTAATTTTGATTCATATTCATTTCTACCTAGTAGTAACTGATTAGATAGTAAAATATCATATTTAATATTATTTTTAGATTTAAAAACTAGTTGTTGTTGATATTTATCTAATGAAACATAATAATCAATTTCAATAACGTCGTTTTCTAAAGCATAAACCCATCTAGTTTTACTAGCTGATATTTCATAATAACTTGGCACTCCAAGTCTGTGCCATTTTTTATCAGCTTTTAAATAAATTCTTAATCCTGAGATTGTCTCAACATCAAGTTGATTTCTTAAATCTCCGTTTAAGATATGGAAATTAGTATTTCCGATAACAATTCTACTAGCGAAAACGCCATTCATAAAGTTAGTAACCGCCATTGTTGTTCCAGCATGAAGTAAATCGCCAGAAATCATTAGATGTCCGTGTGTTCTTTGAACACCTAACTCTTTTTCTTTCATAACAACATGCTTGTTATTATCGAAAAAGGCGATTACTTCTTTTCGCTCATTGTATTCGATAAACTGGCGATTTAATGAAGGGTGTTTAACTCTTTTACCATTGATTTGGTTTCCAATTAATGGTTTTTCAAATTTTAATTCCTTAACTATATTATTTTTGTTAATTAATTTAATTTCATGATTGATTGGGTTTTCTAAAATTTCTTCATGATTTGGAATATACATTCCGTAAAAAGATACAACCTTTTTCTTAAGATCAAATGGTTTAGTTTTTAATGCGATTAGAGGCATTTCATATTGAAGATTTTTATTTTCTAACTCTTCTTTTGTAAGTCCTAAGATTACTTTATCTTTTTTATATTGTAAGCCGTAAAATTGAAGCATATCAGTAGAATAACTACTAATTTCAGAATCACTTCCTATTTGAAGTAAATCATTTTGACCTTGGTTTTGTCTAGATAATGTAATAACTTGATTATTATCATTAAAAATGCGGTGATCAACATACTGAGCGTTATACGCTTCATTGTTTAAAATAGCCCCTTGGCTATTTAAACCTATGTCTTGAGTAAAATAAAGCTCATACTTACCATTACCATGTAGTGTTACTTGATAAGTATAAATAAAATCTTTAACTGATAATAATACTTCGTATTTGACATTTAAGGCGGTTCCTTCGTAAAGGATTTGATTATCTAATAAAGTCGTCTTTAAAGTATTACTCTTTAATCCTAGTAATGGTGCGTATTCTTTAGTTTTACTGTTTCTTAAATAAATATTAGAAACCATTCCATCAATTAAGTTTCCTCTTAATTGATTTATCATTTGATCTTTGTAATAAATTTTATAGATGTCACCTGAAGGTAAAACATCTATTTTTAACTCATTACCAATTGAATAAATGTTTAAGTTATTTTTGATAATCATTAAAATCCCGCCTTACTTTTATATTTTTTATCTACTGCGTACTCTTCTTGTAAATTATTTCCGCTTTCGGCTCTTTCATTTCATAAACATCATGACCTTTAATCAATAAGATCATCTTTTGAGAAATGTAGACACCCCAGTTTAAATAATCAACTTTAATTGTTGTTAGTTTAGGTGTAATATAATCACCTAAATAAATACCATCAAATCCAGCTACCGCAATTTGTTGCGGGATATGGATTTTATTATCTTTTAATGCTCTAATTAAACCAACTGCCATTTCATCGTTAGCACAGAAAATAAAATCCGGTTTATCTTCGATTTTAGCAATCGATTCTCCAATTGAATATCCGCTTTCAATTGTGAAATTTCCAACAAATTGTAAATGAGGAACAATATTTTGTTCATCTAACGCTTTTAAGAAACCTTCATATCTATCTTGATTATCTTTAGTACGTTTTGGTCCGCTAGCATATGAAAACTTTTTATAGCCTCTTTTAATCATTTCTTTAATTAGCTCATAAACCATTTGTTTGTTTTTAACAACTGATGAATAAACATTTGGATGATCTAAGTTTCGATCTAGAACAATTACTGGTTTATTTTTAGCAAAAGAAATAATTTCTTCATCAGTTATTTTCGTATCAAAAATAATTGCCCCATCAACTTGTCTATTTTTTAAAAGTTCAGATGAACTCTTCCCAGTAGAAACAACTAAATTTAATCCCTCTTTTAATAGTTCCATATGGATTGTTTCTAGTAAGTCGGAAAAGATTGGACCACCAAATCCATAAATAAATACTCCAATATTTCCAGTTTTATTAGTTTTAAGTGACCTAGCTGATAAGTTAGGATGATAACCTAACTCCTCAGCAGCTTTTAGCACTTTAGCTTTAGTTTTTTTACTAACATTAGGTAAATCATTAAGTGCTAATGATGCTGTAGAAATAGAAACTCCAGCTAGCTTCGCAACATCTTTAATTGTAGCCATTATCACTACCCCCTTTTAATTAATAGCGCTTGATAAGGCTTTAATTGGTTATCTAACGAATCATAATTATTTAAAATAATTTCACCTTTTAAATCAATTATTGGTTGTTTTTTATCGCTAAAATTACATACTATTAAATAATTATCATCTAAGACTCTTTCATATGCAAATATATGTGGTCCTAAAACAACTAATTTGAATAAACCTTTATCAAAAGTCGTATTGTTTTGTCTTATTTCTAATAATTTTTTCAAAAATTTATAAATCGACTTATCACTATTATAATCTTTTTCAAAGTTAACTTCAGTGTAATTCGCATTAACTTCCATCCATGGTTTACCTTTTGAAAATCCAGCATTTTTAGTGTTATTCCACTGCATCGGAGTTCTAGCGTGATCTCTTGCTTTTACTGCTAAGCTTCTTAACACACTTTCTTTAGATTTTGTTTTGGTTGCAATATTATAATAGTTTAATGCTTCTACATCTTTATATTTATCAATATCGACTAAACCTAAGCCTGACATTCCAAACTCTTCACCTTGATAAATAAAGATATGTCCTTTTTGAAGATACATTAGCATAAATAACATTGTTTGTCCGTAGTAACGATAATCTAAATTAAGATATCTTCCAAGGGCTCTAGGCTGGTCATGATTTGACCAAAACAGTGATGGTGTTCCGCCTTTTTGGTAAACTTGTTGGATATTATTTAAAACTTCTTTTAAATCATTTAATTCAAGTTTTTTTAATTCCCATTTGCCTTTGCCTGCTACTTCGTCTAAGGCAATATGATTAAATTGGAAAACGGTAGTTAAGATTTCATTTTTACTTAAGTAGTGAGCTTTTTCAAGAGGTAAGTTCATCTCTCCTACAGTAAAGATATCTTTTCCTTTGAAACATTTTTCATTTAATTCTTTTAGATATTTAAGTAATAGTTCTCTATCGTATAAATTATTATTTTCTAAATCTTTTCCAATTAAATCTAAAACATCTAATCTAAAACCACCGGCACCTAAATCAATATAATAATTAATCATTTCGAATAGTTCTTCTCTTAACTTTTCATTTTTCCAATTTAGATCAGCTTGTCCGGTTGAAAACATATGTAGGTAATATTTTTTAACACTAGGGACATACTCCCAAGCTGATCCACCAAAATATGAATCAATTTGTGGTGGATTTTCACTCCAAATATAATAATCATGGTATTTACTATTTACATCTTTACTAGCCTTTATAAACCAGTCGTGTTCGGTACTTGTATGATTTAAGACTAAGTCTAAAATAATTTTAATATTATGTTTTTTAGCTGTATCAATTAATTCTTTTAAATCTTCTTTAGTTCCGAAGATAGGATTAACATCATAATAATTGCTAATATCATAACCATTATCTTCCATTGGCGATTTAAAAATTGGAGTTATCCAAATATATTCAGCTCCTAGTTCTTCAAGATATTTTAATTTTTTAATTATTCCTTTAATATCTCCAATACCATCTTTATTGGTATCAAGAAAACTTAGGGGATATATTTGATAAATTATCGCCATTTCAATACCTTTAATCCTTTTTTAATAATATCGTGATTCATAAATGCATCTCTTACATCATTTGATAAGTAAGCATTAGCCATTAACATCTCTAATCCTTTATCAATTGATAAATAACAATCGCTAATCCAATTTTTTGCTTCATTATAACCACTAACGAATCCGTACTTTTTAAATAGATTTGGTTTTTGATATAAGTATTCCACTCCTGGTACGGCAATTTCATTACAAATACTAAGTGATCCAACTACCGCATTTGGATTAACGGTACCGTCGGTTGCATATGTTAAGTCAACGTTAGGCAATCCCCTAAATACTTGATATCCTGATTTAGTCATGCCTGCGGTAAAACCGAAGGCATACTTATTAAATGTTGGATAGATATCTGAGATATCAATTGATAATTGCTGATGAGCCATTATCGCTTTTTTTGGCATTATCATGCCAATTAATACCTTCATCATCCGAAATATTTTCTAAATCTAAAAACGTTAATGGATATTGATAAACAAATAGTGCATTTCCTGGTGTGTAGTAATACTCGATATCTTTATAACTACCTTTAACGCGGTTAAAACTATGGTAAACATCTAATGCATCATCATAACCTAGTCCTGCGTAAATAACATACAGTGGTAATTGTTCAGCAAACATTGACCAGTGATGAATAAATCCCGGTTCTCCTTTAACATACTGACCATCACGGTCAGGATTATAAGCCATATAAAAGGTAGGTTTCCCTTCTTTCATATGAACAAATTTACTAAAGTTAACTCGTTTAATAAGTTTATTGAAATATTTGTTAATTACTTCATCTTGAAAATAACTGTCAACAGCAATCGCTCCGCATAAAAATATCATAGTATCAACGGTTGAGTACTCGCAAAGTTTATGTCTTGCGCCAGTTTTAAAATTAGCGAAATGGATAAAAAAACCCTTCATAATGACTAATATTTTCATAAAAGTTTTTAAGGGTATTTCGTGCTATTTCTAGAGCTTTATTTCTTTCAAGATATCCTCTTTTATCGGCAATAATTAAGCTAGATAGCATAAAACCACTACCTGCGATTGTAGCGATATCTAAATTATTAGTATTATCAATAGTTAAACCGTATCCGGTTGTATTTATATCTAAGTTAGTATATTTTGAAAAAAACTCGACTGCCGTCTGTTCAATTTTTTGAATTATTTTAGTATGTTTCATTATCAAGTAATTAAATAAAAGGCGCATGTAGCGACCATGCGCCTTTTATCATTTCAAACTTTATTATGCGATTTTAGTAACTGTGAAATTCTTAATAACAATTGTTGATGGAACATATACTCCATCTTCAAATCCTGCTTCATGAGCAGCATTTCCTAAGAAGAATTGGAATTGTCCAACATCTTTAGCATCTTCTGGTAATACTAATTCAAATGTAAATTCCGCTTCTGTATCAGTTAAGTCTACTCTGTGCCATACTCTTGGAACACCAACACCGTAGTTTTGTTCTAGAGCGAATACGATTGTTCTGGCAACAGTTGATGATGCAGTAAACTTAATTTGATATGTTCCTGCTTTAGCAAATGTCTTAGTTAACTTGAATTGGTTATGCCATGCATTAGGTCCTAGTACTGATACTTCAATTGAAGCTTCAGTTGATCCAGCTGCAGCTGTAACAACTTGAGTACCGCCGTCGCCTGACCATTGAGTCCATTTATCCATTGTTGGAATAAAGAATGAACCAACATAAATATTTCTAACTAATTCAGCAGTTAATCCTTCTGAGTCAGTAGCAACATATTTATATGGATAAATACCAGGAGTATTAATATCTAATTCTGCCTCAACTGGAGTTGCCACAACGTCAGCTAGCTTCATAACGTCCATATCATCTTGAACTTTAATTCCAGCTTTAATGTCAATTGGTACACCAACATCAGTAATCACTGGGCCACCTTGTAATGTAGGTGCTTGGTTTACTAGTGCAGGTCCTTCGACGATTTCAACTTTAACAAAGTATACTTTTCCTAGAACTGTTTGCATTTCAGGAGTTGTTCCTGCTACTTTATGGAATGTTCCTAAGTGGAATGTTAATGCAGCATTAACTGCATCGCCTTTACCAAAGAAGTTAATTGAAATTGGTTCAGTTGGAACTGTGTTTCCTAGTTCAACTTGAAGTTCATTAATTGGTCTTTCTGGTAATCCGCCACCACCAAGGTTAATTCTCATATATCTTGGGCTGTCAGCATATGCCCAAATCTTTAATGTATATGATTCATAAGCATCAAATACTAAACTTGGATATTTTAACTGAACATCCCACCAGTTATTATCTTTAACAACTGATTGAGCTGTAATATCGATAACTGCTTTTCCGTCAACTTGTGAGTATGTAGCAGCTACATCTTGAGATTCGTTAACCCATTTAGTCCAGCCAGTAGGTACTCCGTTAACATCGTCCCACTGTGCAAAGTTACCATTCTTTAATCCAGCTTCTGGAAGAACTTCTCTAACTGAAAAGTCTTTAATAGTAATTACTGATGGAACATAAACACCATCAGCAAACGCTGTATCATGGCTTGCATCTCCCATGAAGAATTGGAATTGTCCTGGAGATGTTGCAGTTTCTGGTAATGTTAAATCAAACTTGAATACTTGTGGTTCTGGAGTTAATTCTAATCTGTGCCATACTCTTGGAACACCAACACCGTAGTTTTGTTCTAGAGCAAATACGATTGTTCTAGCTACTGATGATGATGCAGTAAACTTAATTCTATAAGTACCTTTAGTACCCATTAATCCAGTTAATTTGAATTGGTTATGCCATGCTCTGTCTCCTAATTGAGTAACTTCAATTTGAGCTTCAGTAGAGCCTGCAGGAGCTGTAACAACTTGTGCAGCTTTACCAGCTTCAACAAATTGTGTCCATTTATCCATTGTTGGGATTACAAATGAACCAACAATGAATTTTCTTCTCATTGTAGTTGTTAAACCTTCAGAGTCAGTTACTGAATATTCATATTCGTAAACTCCTGGAGTATTAACGTCTAATTCTGCTCCTAATGCAGTTGCAGTAACGTCATCTAATGTTAAGTTGTCTCTGTCGTCTTTAACAGTGATTCCTTGTTTAATTAAAGCTGGTCCACCAATTGGAACTAAAATATCTTTACCTTGTAATAAAGGTGCTTGGTTTTCAATTTCTGGTCCACTTACTACTTCAACTTTCATAAAGTATACTTTACCTAATACTGTTTGTTTATCAGGATGAGTATCAGCTACTTTATGGAATGTACCTAAGTTAAATTGAAGCATTGCGTTATTAGCATCTTGTAAACCGAAGAAATCAATTTCAATTGGTTCAGTTGGAACTGTAGTTCCTAATTCTACTAATTTAGCGTCGATTGCTTTTTGAGCAAGTCCTCCACCTTGAATGTTTACCATCATATATCTTGGATTTTCAGCATAAGCCCAGATTCTTAATGTGTAAGATTCAAATGCAGGGAAAGTCATTGTTTCACATCTAAACTGTACGTCCCACCAGTTATTGTCTTTAACAACTGATTGAGCAGTAATGTCAACAATTGCCATACTTTCTCCGTGTGAGAAGGTCGCTTCTACGTCTTGTGAACGGTTAACCCAGTTTGTCCAACCAACAGGCATACCTCTTTCTTCGTCCCACTCATCAAAGTCAGCGTTTTGGATTCCTAATCCTTGTGGACGAGCTTGAACGATAACTAAAACATCTTTTGTAGCTTCGTTACCTGCCTTGTCCTTAACTTTATAAGTGATGGTATATCTACCTGGTGTGTTAAGATCTAATGCTGGAGATGATGTATATGTAATACTTGAAGTAATATTACCATCTTTATCATCTTGAGCAGTTACGTTTAACATAGGGTCAAATTGATCTCCTACGTAAAGTTCAATAGTTGCTCCTGGTACTGTAATTACTGGTTTAACAGTATCAGTAACTTGTGGATCCGGATCTGGATCTGGATCTGGTTCAACTGGTTTTTTGTCGCACGCAACTAGTGCAACAACACTAAAGAACATCAAAATAGTCAATAAAAACTTTTTCATAGATTTGTTTCCTCCTTTTATCTATCGAAACGTTTCGATTTATACTACCATTATACTTGAAACCGCTTTCATTTTCAAGCCCATTTAACAATTTATTAAAGATTCCTATTCGGTTGCCGGAACAAACCCAAGGACCTCTAATCCTCTTTGAATATTTGGATTTTGCATAAATAGATTCCAAATTAATTCACTTTCAAAATTTGCTATCATTAATAAAGTAATTCCTTTATCAATTCCTAAGACATCGTTATCAAACCATGGAGCCACTTCTGCTAGTTGTGGGAAGAATGTCGGATCCACTGGCCCTAAGTTATACGCGTCAACATACCCGTAATTACCTTTTAAGCCTTCTAATGTATCAAAGTGTCTAATTGCTTCAAAAGTATATTCTGGTGTGTAATTGACGCTTGCAAGAGCGGCATACGGCATAATCGTGCCGTTATGTGAAAAGTTTTTCGCAGGTGGCGCCCCAAATGCTTTATAGCCAAATGGATGATCTCCTGCTGATAAGCCCCAAGCCTCTTGATAGCCAATATACTTATAAGCTTCATCTTTACAAAAATAGTAATTAGCTTTGGTTGCTTCAGTTGCATTTTTGAAAAAATTAGTTCCTTGATGGTCAACTATATTTCTAAAATCAATAAATGCATGTGAGAATTGGTGTTGAAAAAGTGATCCGTTTCCGCCATAAATAAAACTTTCAGTTTGATAATTTTTAGTTCTATATCTTCCACGGTAATTACTCATTGCGATATTTTTAACTGTACGATATAACGTATTGTCAGTTGGATATGTTGAAGATCCTGCTGCCATTACATACATAATCAATTGTTCGCTGATGTGGTCCCACGCCCCGGAAAATCCTCCGCGGTCAGGAACATACCCCATATAAAACATATTTCTATCTTGATTTACATAAAAACTCCAATCAATGCGGTCATAAATGACTTGCATTTTTTCTTTTACTTCACCACCGAAATATTCACCTGCGACAATCGCGCCAGCTAACATTAAGGCGGTATCAATAATTGAAACTTCACAAGAACCTAATCTTTCGGCGGTTCTCATATCTAACCAGTGAAAGAAAAAACCTGAATAAGTTTCCATACGGATTAAAGTATCCATCGTTTTTGAGGCTCTTTCAAAAGCTAGTTCTCTTGTAATAAGGTTATTTTCAACTCCGTATGGAAGTGATGCTAACATAAAGCCGACACTAGCGATACTTGCCATATACTGGTTATCTGGCCAGCGGTCACGAACCATACCGTAACCTAAACTTCCATCTTTGAAATTGGATGTTTCCATAAAGAATTGGAAACATAAATTAGCCTCATCTTTAAGTAACCCTTTTTCTTTAGCGTACTCATCTACAATCACTGGTGGAATATCATCATTACCATTTGATGGCTCTGGTTCTTCCACATTTTTCTTGCATCCAAATAATGATATTAATGAAAATATTAATAATAAAATAATTAAACTCTTTTTATTCACCTGTAATCCCTGCCTTGTCTATTCCTTCAATGAACCATCTTTGAAGGATAAAATATATTAATACCATTGGTAATATAATTAAAATTGTTGCTGCCATTCTAACCGCTTCATTAGCCGCTTGGGCTCCGGTTTCACCGCCCATAGCTGCTCTGTATGCGGAAACGAAGTTTTGTAACATCATTTGCAGTGTTGGATTTTTATTTCCTAAGAATAGTGATGATATATATGTTTCGTTCCAATACCAAACAAATGAAAATAAAAATGATGTAATAAAACTTGGTATTGAAAGTGGAACTGAAACTCTAAAATAAATATAAAGTGGACTAGCGCCGTCCATTTGAGCGGCCTCATCTAATGATTTTGGTATTTGACTAAAGAAATGATAGAAAATCAAAATGAAGATCGCACTATTTAATCCTTGACCAAATGTCGCCGGGACAATAATTGATAAAGCTTTTCCTAAAAAACCTAGTTTATGGAATAAGACATATCTCGGAATCATCGTTACTTGCGGCGGAATAATATATGTTGCAAGAACTAACATCATCCAAAACTTCTTACCCCTAAATTCAAATCTAGCAAAACCGTATCCAACTAAACTTGCAATAATTGTTTGAACTAACGCCGGAACTAATGTAATTAATAAACTAGTTCTTAAAGTTTTAAAGTAATCTAAAACTAGAAAAGCTTCGCGGTAGTTTTGAACATATAACTCAGTTGGCACTTGATTAACCATTGGGTTTAATAAATCTTCAACACTTTGGAAAGAATAACTAACCATATGAAGTAGTGGGTATAAGTAGACGAACGCCAAGATAATTAAAAGTCCGTAAACTAATATCTTAAATAGTAAACCGTCAACAAACTTCATCCCAATTAGAGTTCTTCTAATTTTTGATTTAGCTCTTTCGACTTTCATCTTACTCGCCTCACTTTCTTCTCTTTTTTCTCTTTTTTGTTTCTAAACAGAAGATAAACAATAGCTAGTAATATTGAAATAACAATAAAGTAGATCCAAGCTAACGCACTTGAATAACCATATCCAGTTGTAATATCAAACATATTATTTTGGATATGGACTAAAACACTATTACTTGAGAAAGTAGCTAGAAAGACAATTGAATAAATTGATGAAATTAAAATCGTTGGTTTTAAGGTCGGAAGGGTAATCTTCCAAAACATTTCCCAAGGACTAGCGCCGTCAATTGACGCCGCTTCATAAATTTCACCATCAACTTTTTGAAGTGCCGCTAAAAATAAAACAATTTGAACTCCTGAAAACCACAAAACAATAATCATCTTACTAAAGAGTGATAAGATTGGACTTGCTAAAAATCTTGGTAATTGTTCAATAAAACTTAACGCTTCAGCATCTTCAAAAATTGGAACTGTACCCGCCCCTTGTCTAATTAATTCAGTAATCATTGGTCCTGATGAAATGATTACTGGTAGGAAGAATATCGATCTAAAGACTCCTCTTAATTTAATCTTTTGATTTAATAAAAGAGAAATAATAATCGACATAATAATGATAATTGGAACAAATAAGAATATCTCGCCAATAAAGTCAGTTAACGCGTTAACAAAGTTAAAATCCTTTGAAAAGATATCGACATAATTTTGAAGTTTTACTGGATTTAAGACAATTCCTTCAGATGCCGTAATTGTTACTTTATTTAGTGAATAAATAAAGCTCATAATTAGCGGATATAAGGTTAACCATAGAAATCCAATAATCCAAATTCCGATAAATAAATATCCATATAAATTTTCTCGTTGTCTATTACTTAATTTCATAAAACCACCTTATAACTACTAGCATCAACTTGATGGATACCATCAACTTTAGTAGCCCCCGAATAATTTATATAAATAATTACACCATTAGAATAACTAACTTTAACAAAGCCAGCGTCTATGATAACTCTTTTGATAATTTTTTCATTTACAACATGTTTTAACGCGTCATTAACAAAATCATATTGACGTTTAATTTCTTCTTCCCAATCTAAATATCTTGATGTATAAATGTGTTCGCTTTCAGTATTTAATAAATAATAACTTGATTCATTAGTAATATAAAATGATGGATAGATATGGTAATCAATTAATCTTAATAATTCATTAGTCGTATTAGCAAAGAAATTAGAATTTCTTCCGAATACATCTTTATATCCACTTAAAACAATCGCTAAAAACGGAACGGTATCACTAAATCTTTTTTGTTGCGATGAATATAAGGTAATATCTGTAATTCTACTAGCACCAAATAAATAATCAAATGATCCTGATACTGAAGTTTTATCAGCTACATTGATAAACTCTTTTATCGTTTCGATTTGTTCTTCGCGGTTTCTCTTACTAACAAACTCGCTATATAAGTAATTAGTTGAAGAAAGATGAATACCGTCAGAGTAAACACTATTTTTTTCTAAGTTCTTTCGATAGTTTTTAATACTTACATCAGGTCTTAAGAAATATGATCTTCCTTCATTTTCTTCTAACAACTCTTGACCAATTGATTGACCAACATCACCCTTGTGATAGTTGGTACCACGACTACTAACTTTAAAGTAGTCTGATTCTAAATAGACGTTATCGTGATTTTCATTAAACTTAGTTAAACCGCGCTTACCACCAATTCTGGCTTCTACACTACTATATCTAGGTCCAGTTAATGAGTATCCTCCTTTTTGCCAACCTCTTAAGGTTAAGGTAATATTACTGATATTATTACTATTAAGTCTTGAAATGATTTCTTCAAGTTCACTTGAAGTAGTCATCTTTAATACCTTTCTACCAATAAACGCTTTTTTAGATTCACTCATTAAAACGTCAAAATGAATTGGAATGTCACCGTGATTAGTCTTTTCTAAGACTCCCTCTTTAATTAACTTATCTTTATACTTATTAGCCATACCAACATAGTTAGCGTTATCACCTGAAAGAAAATAAAATGATTGTTTAATATCATATTTATTTTTATTTTCTTGAACTAATATAACGCTACTTGTTTTTGATTTGTTTAAATATTGAATATAGTCTTTACGATATTCATATGAAACATATGTATGGTTAAAGTCAGTTGTTAACTGAGACGGATAGTGGCTCAATATCGCGTGAGATGCGCCACTTTCAATTACTGAGATAAACCCGTTTTGATTAACCCCATGAACGACACCATAAGTATTTAATGTTAAATATTCTTCACTTGATTTTAAATATATTCCGTAATCCGGACCATAAAATCTTTTCGTATAAATCCCTTTATCATAGGCATCATCAAAACGAATTAACGCGCCCATTCCATCTGGAACGAAGACGTATCCTGGAATTCGGTTGCGTTTAGCTGCCCCAAAGAAAGGATAAAGTTTAATACTTGCTAGTTTGAAGGTATCTCCTTCTTCAATTGAATCAAATGGAACTTCAAAGTGAAGTCCTTCTTGATCTAAGTAAACTTCATATTCAAATTTAACTTTTGATAAGAAAAATGAAGTTTTAACTTTAAACCCAACTTTATTAGTTGTGGTTGTATTAATAAATGTTTTTCTTGATAAGTGATTTGAATATAAGTATTCTTCTCTAATATTAGTTTTGTGATAATAACTAACTGAAGCTGGTGAATTAAATATTTTCTTCCACCCTTCATTTGCCCCTAAATCACCTTCATCATGTAATGGTGAAGTTTCATCTAAATAATCAAAATTAAAATTACTTCCCCAAAGATATCCGGTATCTAAGTTAACAACTCTAAATGATAAATCATCTTGTTTAACGTATAACTCTAAGTTATTGATTACTCCTAATTTTTGATAATCAATTAAATCAATATAATCATTTTGAGCAATTCTTAAATCCTCTTCTTTTTGAGTATACCGATTGGAAATAAGTGAACTATACTGAGGTGCAACATTAGTTAATGCTTGAACTGCATCATATCTAGGTTTTGGTTTAACAGTTACAGCAGCAATGGTTGTGAAAGCAACCATTAGCGCTATCATTATTCGCTTAAATGTATACACACTGTATCACCTCTCTTATGATGCCGCTAATGTAATCGTATAGTTGGTTTCCTAATATGATGATTAAGGCGACAATTACTACAATAATTATCATGGTAAAGATGGTTAGTAAGATGTTTCCGATTAATTGCGGTATTGTATAATTATGAACTTCTTTAATCATAATTATTAAATTAATTAATACCCAACCATAAGTAATATAGTTAGCAGCCTTATAGATAAACATCTCATTTAATGTTAATCCATGTGACATTAATGTAATAAACGGCATGAATAAAATAATTGGGGCTAAGGTGTAGCTTGTTGCAATATAAACATCTTTTAGCCAACCCTCTCCGTTTTGTAAACTACTAATTAAATAGTTGGAAATAACAAATAATAAAACAACACCAATTAATATTAACGCATCTTTTAATACATTAAATCTTTCAAAGTTAACTGTACTAAAAATAAATGATTCTAGATATCTTGATAAAATCATGACTACAACAAATAAAACATAAATAATTGTCGCAGTCTTCTTACTTGATTTATGATATCTTTTAACATCATGCACGGTGTCAATTGGATGTCTAAACATCTTAAATAGTAATAAAAATTCACTGACACTTCTCTTCGCTTTTACTTTATCGGTAAAGTCGTGAACGAAATAGAAAGTGCCCCATTTTCTATCAACAAATTTAACACCGTAAACTAAAACACTTAAACAAATAAAGATAATTAAGAAAGTTAGCATATTCTTTTGCAGAAAATCATATCTAATTTGCCAGTATGCTTCACTGTATCCTACCTTATCGGTTGCGATTTTGTAATATTCTAAGGCTTCTTTGTAATTTTGATTACGATACTCAGCTCTAGCGATTGCACTATTAGCAACCGAGAAGATCGCATTCATTCTTAATACTTCCTCCCACTGCTTAATATCGTAAATACCATCTTTATTATTTTTTAATCCTTCATGGACTAAGGCAGTAAATTCACTTCTTTGGAAGATTTGAATTTCGTTTAGTCCTTTATCTAATACATAGATATTATGTTTAGAGTCAGTCGTAATATCTACTGGAGTAACAAATAACCCTAATCGTTTGGTTCCAGTATCAATACCGCCAAAGCCAAAGATAATATTACCGTATTGGTCATATTCGTTAATATAACCTTCATTAGTTAAAACATAAATGTTATTAAATTCATTAATATGAATTGAATTAGGAACTAAGTCAGTATTAAGTTTTAAAATTGCTTCAGAAGCAATATTAAACTTCTTACACTTATCTTTAAATGTATTACTTACTGTATAAATTGATCCTTTTTCATCAATCGCTACATTCGATGGTGAAACTGGGATGTTTCTAGCTGAAGAAACTTTGAAAAAATTAGCTACTTTTTGAACAAAACTCATTCTAGTTTCATTAGCAGCAAAGAATCCTTGAAATTCACCATTATAAGATAACTGGATAAGTCCTGCCGTCGACCCCTCTCCCACTACGTATAGTAACCCTTTTGGTCCGGTTACTATCTTTAGTGGGATATAAGGAGAGGTGCCGAAGATTAATTCCGTTGGTTTTTCAAATGTTTTAACTTTATTACCAAATTTATCAAACTTAACTACGGCTCTAGCGCCTTTATCAGCTACATAAATAAAGTCTTCTTCATCAACGTGGACTCCGGTTGGTTCTGATAAATTAGTAATAATTACTTCAGATGTTCCATCTAAGAAATATTTAATAATTCTTCTATTGCCGGTATCAGCAATATAAATAACATCATCTTTTAAATAAAAATCTTCTGGACTTCTTAGTCCAATTTTAATCGTACCTGCTGGTTCATAGGCAGTTTGAGTTTTAATAATTCTACCGTTAGGACCAGTAGTGTACGTATCATATGGAGCCGATGTTTGGGAATCAGCCGCAACTTTGACATTTGGAATTAAAACTACAATTAATACCAGTGATAATAATGCTACAATTAATCTTTTCATACTATCACCTACTTAATTCCAGAATGCGACATCGTATTCATTACGTTACGTTGTAAGAAGATGAATATCACTAAGTTAGGAATAAACATAATCAGTGAAGCTGCAGCCGCCATTCCTTGACCTGAAACGGTATTAGTTGAACTAGTTAAAGTAGTCATATAGAATGCGAAGTTTTTAAGTGATTCATCATCAATATAAGTAGACGCAATTGACGAGTCATTCCATGCCGCTTGGAAAGCGACAATGGCAATAGTCGCAATTGCTGGTCTAATCAGTGGTAATACGATTGTCCAATAAATCTTAAAATCAGATGCTCCGTCAACTTTTGCTGCATCAATTAAGTCATCTGGGATCTGATCGATAAATTGTTTAATTAAAAACAAACCTACAGGCATCGCAATTGCCGGTAAGATATAGACAAAAAAGTTATTAATTAACCCTAATTTTTCAATTACTAAATACCTCGGGATAACCACACTTGATCCCACAAACATTAAAGCGATATTATTTAAGAATAATAAAGGCTTTTTAAGTTTGAACTTTAATTTGGATAAAGCGTAACCAGCAATTGAAGATAAAATAATTGATACTACTACTAAAGTAATAGTAATAACAATACTATTAAATAAATATCTACTCATTGGAACACCAGTTCTTGATGTTTGAGCAAACAGTTCAACGAAGTTTGAAACTGTTGGCTTTTTAACAATAAAACGTGGCGGCCATAAGAATAATTCTTCTACTGGTTTAAACGCGTGGTTGATAATATAGACAATTGGAAGCACCATAAAAAGTGCAACTGGAATTAGGATAATGAAAAACTTCCATTGCGATATATGTAGTTTCGATGGATTAATTTTTGTTCCGCTAAAACTTGCCATAACTTAATCCCTCTCTTGAAATAATCTTCTAGCAATACGACCCATTAATAAAACCATAATTAATAGGAAAACAGATATCGCTGCTGCATATCCCATTTCAAAACGATTGAACCCGTAGTCATCAATATGAGTTACAATTAACTGTCCGGCGTCTTGCGGTGTCGGATTGGTTCCCGAAAGCAAGACCCCGATGGCACCAGCATTAAATGTACCAACAATACTCATAACTGCTCCAAATAACATTTGTGGTTTCATTGATGGGATCGTAATATAAATAATTTCTTGAAACTTATTTTTCATACCGTCTACATAGGCGGCTTCATATAATTCAGGGTTAACATTTAATATACCCGCTAACATCGCTAGAAAGCCAATCCCCATACTTCCCCAAATGGTTACAATAATCATAATTGGCATTAAATATGTTGGGTTGGTTAACCACTGAATTGGTTGGGAAATTAAGCCCATTTTTAATAAAAGTGAATTCATATATCCAGATCTATCGCCTGAGAAAATAATCTTCCACATCACACTCATCGCAACTCCCGCAGTCATTGATGGTGAGTATATCGCCAGAGCTAAGACGGTTCTAGATCTTCTTGGTACTTGGGCTAAAAGCCAAGCTAGGAAAAACGAAAGTGAATATCCAATAGGTCCAGTAAAGAACGCGAATAGGATTGTATTTGGGATAACTTTTTGCATAAACTTTTCATCAACTGTTAGTAAGTTAACGAAGTTATCTAATCCACAAAATCTAGGTTTTTCAATTAAGTTAAATGTAGTAAATGACAAAAAGATTCCCATAAATACTGGAATTACAATAAATACTAAAAAAGCTATACCATACGGAGCGATAAAGGTAGTACCTAGTAATCCTTCTCCGTGTTTATCGTGTAGTTTTTTAAAGATTTTTTTAATTTTTGGAAAGAGCACTTTTTTCTCTTTTACATCTACTTTATTATTTAATCCCATAAAATCTCTCCCAACCTATCCTTAGTAGGAATCACGTAGCTCTTTATGTGATTACCGTTTTTATCAAGATAACCAAATTCTTTCATTTTCCGTGTAATTTCTTTATTAATTATAACTGTCGCATCTTCTATTGCCGTTCTAACGTTAATGCCGTCAAAGACGACTCTATTCCATGCGTTTGAAAGTTCACGTTCAATCATATATGATGCTGGAGTTTTTTCAGTATCATTAACCCACTCCCATTGATCTAAGAATACTTGTTTATCAAGTTCATCCCACGCCATTTCCTTAAAGGCATTAACGTTAGATGTATTCCACATGTATTCTGGACCCATTGAGTTAATTAAGTTATTAGCGTAGTTTAACTGTGTATCATCACGAGTCCACCAATCTAAAAACTTCCATGCATCTTCTTTTTTATTTGATTTTTCAAAAATGATTCCACTAGTAGAGGCACCGTCATACGACCTGTCCACTATACCGTCAGAACGCATCATGCCTGGAAGTTTCGCGATTTTCCAAAGTCCAGCGATTTCCGGTGCCGCATGTAATAATCTTACATACATCCCAAAATCACCAATTCCAATTGGAATATCACCATATCTAAAACTGTTGTAAAATGATCCGACTTCTAACGGAAGAGAATATATTGTATAAAGATCAGTCATTAAAGTCATCGCTTTAATCACTTCTTCTGAGTCAATGGTTGTTCTTAAGGCGTCATCTGAATGGATTTTGCCTTGATGCTGTTTAATAAACGGCATCGTTTGAACAAACCCTTTGAACGCTCCAGTTGTTGAAAGTGGAGCGAAAAAGTTAAGTCCGTATCTTTGTAGTTCAGGAAGAATCGATAAAACATCATCCCATGTATCTGGAATTTGGATGTTTAACTTATTCATAATATCTTCCCTGTAAAATAGTAAGTTAAAGTTTTGAGTTTCTGGAAGAGCGTAGACTCCTTCTTCATAAATGAGTTGAAGGAAAGCTCCTTTATTAAATCTTTTAGAAACTTCTTTAAATGTTGGAAATTGTTTTAAATCTGTTACCGCATTTCTTAATGCGTAATCATATGGTCTCCATCCTGAGACCCCTAAGGCGACATCTGGCTGTGAGCCAGCTGATACCGCCATAATTAATTTACCTTCATCAGGCATTAATGAAATATTAACTTTAATCCCGGTTTCTCTGGTAAATGTTGCGTCAGCCATTTCTTGCATGACGTTTACGTATTGTCTTGATCTATTTACCCAAACTTCTAATACTTCACTGTTTTTAGTTGGTTTATATTCATTATTGAAAAATGATAAGAAAAATCTTCTAATACCTAACCAAAAAGATTGTAAGAAATTAGCGTTTGCTCTTGGTAATTTATCATCTTTGCCGTGGATATAAATTTTATCAATTGATAATGGAGATCTTAATACTAAAGGAATAACTAAACCCATCTTTGCTGTTACCGAGTTAGAATCAGTTGATAATTTATCAATATTTTTTGGTAACGTATTTGGTTTATCAATTAGTTTTTTAAGTGTTTCATAACTTTGTCTAATTGCTGAAATTGTTTCGTTTACTTTAGTTGACCCATTAATTTCTTGATATAATCTTTCAGATTCAACTAGTAAATCATAGTAGTGTTGTAATTCATCAACAACGTTTGGTAGATAACTTAAAATGTCCCACTCTCTGTTTTTATCGGTAGTACTACCTGCTAGTTTTTTCAAATCTAAGCTGATATCGTTAACACCGATCATTACTTCATTTAAGTTTTGATGAATTTTAGCAAACGGAGAAACATTTACTTCAATACCAATTCTATTTTTTCCTTCTTTTAATTTAAAGACGTATTCTACACCGTTACTACCTAATTTAGAATTAACCCATTTTTTACTATTCTTAAATGGGATTAAATTGGCTTCTTGAAACGGTACTTCTCCGTTAATAGTTATTCTTCTAAAGCTTGTTTGAAAGTTTTGAAGCTGTTTAGTTTTTAAAGTAATATAATAAAAACCTGCGGTTTTAACATTAATATCATAATATAGTGCTTGACCACCAGTTTGATAGTTACCACCATCAACGATATTAAGTTTTTGTTTTTGAAGAGCAAACGGTGTTACATTTTTCTCTCTATCGGTACCGTATCTAATTGATAGTGAATTTCTAAATACTGGTTGTTCAGCTTCTAATGTAATTAATCCACTTTCAATTTTTAGTAATCCTTCTGGGATGTACTCGTTATAGGTTGGTAACACTTTTTTGTTTTTAACAATTACTTTTGATAATAAAAAATCTCCGTTTTGTCTAATAATTGATATTTTATTATTGCCAGCTTCTAATTTAAAAAGTAAAACATCTTCTACTAATCTTTGAGTATCTCTTAAGGTAAAATCATTCCATGTTTCATATCTTGTTGAAACTGGCATAATATCATTACCATAACGGTCTTGGATTAGTTCATCTGGATTATCATAAAATGTTGGAATAATAATTGATTTGCTTTCTTTGTATTGAAAGATGTCGTTAATCATAATTGAAACTTCAATATTTCTAACTGATTCAGTAATTGCTTTATATTCAAAATTTAACGCATATAATCCTTTTTCAGGAACATTAATGTTAAATTCCGCTTTCGGCATATCTTCGTCTACTTTTAAGACATCTCCCTTTTCTGCATCAGCAAATATTATTTTTGGTTCAAAAAAGCCTAAAGGCGAAATTGAAGCGTTAAGAGTAATATCATCTCTTAGTCCTTCATTTCGCCATTTAGGCTCTATATCGAAATATGATAATTCAGTATTATCTACTAAACTTGGGCTTTCTACTTGATTGTCTAGATTTTGTGCGTTAAGATTAAGGCTTGATAAAAAAATCCACCCGGTAATTAATATAAAATATCCTATTAACCAAACCTTTTTCATAGAAAACCTCAAGTATAAATTACTTGCCGAGTATTCGGTCTAACTCTGTTTTAGCTAACTCCCATTCTTCGTTAACTCTAACATTTAATCCGGCAGCTAGAGCATCAGCTAGTGCTAGTTCACCATTTCTAATTTTAACTAACGCATTATCAATTGTATTTTCTGCATCATATTGACCAGACCATCTACTTTGAGTGTATCCCGGAACAATTTTATGAAGTGATTCAATAATGAAGTGTTCGTGAGTTTCAACAATCTTGCGATATTCAGTCATTGTTGGATATAAATTGAAATATGCATCAATTAATTCTTGATCTCTAACTACTGGAGCAAAATTGATTGCTCCTGCTTCTGGGTTATTAGTAGCAATTTCAATACGTTTTCTAAATCCGTCTGCACCGTATCCCATCCACTTAGCAAATTTGAATGCTATTTCTTTATGTTTAGTTCCTTTACCAACACCAATATAGTCCATTACTACTGGGATACGGTGAGTTTTAACTCCGTTTGCTTCCCAAGATGGTGTTCCGATAAAGTCGATATCATGTCCGTATAGACCGTGTTCTGGATTAGTTGTTCCACCAACCCATCCTCTAATGTTAAAAGATCCACCCCAACGGATTGATTGTTTACCATTAGCAAATGCATCTCCAGTACCATATAAGTCTTCTCTAAAGTCTTGAGTTTCATATACATAGCTAGAGTACTCATTTTTATTAGGTCCAAAGAATTTTTGGTTTTCAGTCATTGCAATTCTAAAGGCATCACTATCTAAGTGATATCCGGTATCATTGTATGTATACCATCCTAAAGTTGGATCAATTTGTGCAGGTAACCATTCATAAATATTATTAACACCTTGGATACCACAAATTGCATCTCCACCTAATACTGCAGGTTTAGAGTTTTTCTTAGCCGCTAACATTAAATCTTGATACGTAATACCATATTCTGGAATAATAGCACCACTACCTGTATTATTGATTGCAGTTCTATTAATAAAATAACCAAAATAGAATACTGCTTGTGGTAATGAATATGCTTTTCCGCCTAAGTAACAAGTATTTCTAATGTTTTCTGGAACATTCATAAAATCAGCGTCAGCTTCAGCTAAGTCAGTAACATCTTCTACCCATCCTTGGCTTACTACCTTTGTTACTTGGTTAACTTGGAAAACATCGGGCATTTCGTTAACCGCAGCTCTTGTAGCGAAGAACTCATCCCAAGCAACATCTTGCTCATTTCCTTCTTCGTCAACAACTTTAGGTCTTTCGATTACTTCAACAGTAACTCCAGGGTTTTCGACCATAAATGCGTTAATCATTCTACGCTCAATGTTGTATTCTTGCGGAGTCGCAAGATTCCATGCAGCGTAAGTAATAACAACGTCATTTTTACCTCCCGGTTTAATAGGATCGTCGTTTCCTCCATTTCCGTTATCTGGCTTTTTAGTACAACCAATTAAAGCGAACGGAATTAATAATAATAACAAACTAATTAGAATCTTTCTCATAACTTTCCACCTTTCTCGAAACG
>JGI24500J29687_10003547_pt1 | contig 26837 bp, 16 predicted proteins | sample BioPla2RNA1_FD_29687 | JGI IMG/M metagenome (IMG submission 29687) | reverse complement strand
CCTTTTTTTACCCGTAATTTCTTACAGAAGGTGTTTTTGTTAAAATAATAATCAATTTTCTAATAATAATTAACCGTAATTTCTTACAAACCCTATATTATTCGATTTTTCTTGAAAAAATACTAGCTAAATGCTCAAGCTTTCTTATATTTTTAGATAGAAAATGGTAGTAACTTTCACAAAAGACATTATCGAAAAGTTCTCCGTTTAAGATATTTTGACGATGTCTTTTGCAACCGCCTCGACATAGGGCATAAAAAGCGCACTTTTTACATTTTTCTAAGGTCTTACATGATTCATGCAAAAAGTTTAACCACTTTTTGTCCTGATAGATGCTAGCAAGCGAATCGGTGGTAATATTACCAAGTTTATATTGATCTAGGACGTAAAAGTCACAAGGATATAGATCACCATTACTTTCCACAACTAGGTTGTAACTACAGATTCCTCGCAGATCACAGGATTGGGGTTCATAACGTAATAGCATGCCGATTAGGTTATCAAAATAACGGATACTAACCATTTTACCACTTAAAAGATCTTGATAATAACATTCAAAGAGTTGATCTAAGAATGTAAAGTAATTCTCTTTTGACAAAGTTAAAGCTTGTTCTTCACCAATTGGGGCTAGACAAGGGATAAACTGTAAATAATGGAAACCTTCTTCTTGAAAAAAGGAATAGGTCTTTTGAATATGTTGACTATTTTGATTTGTAACAACCGATAGTATATTAAAATCGACTCGTGCCTTTTTTAAATGAGTGATGGCTTTCATCACTTTATCAAAAGACCCACTTTTTATATGGTCATATCGTGATGAATCATGAACTTTTTTATCACCATCTAAAGAGATTCCCACTAAAAAGTTATTTTCTTTAAAGAACCTACTCCATATATCATCGATAAAAGTACCATTGGTTTGGATTGAATAACGAACAATCAACTTTTTTTGATTGTATTTTTCAACAAGTCTTATTAATTCTTGATAAAACTTTAATCCCACAAGCATTGATTCTCCACCTTGAAAAGCAAGGATTAGTGCCTCTTCTGCTTCAAGGCAGGCCTTTTCAATCAATATTTCTAGGGTATCTAGTGACATTTTCCCAAATGATTTCTTGGAACGGTTACTCGCAATATCGTGATAAAAACAATATTGGCAACGAAGATTACATTCACTTGAAGCAGGTTTTATCAATAAATTAACGACTCTCATAGGCTTCCTCAGTTAACAGTTATTTAAATTCTTTGGGATGGATTTTCTTATACTCTTCGATATAGTGCTCTCTACCGGTTTTGATTAAGTATTTGGAATACTCTTTCAGCTGATGATTCGCGTGGAATGGCCCTCCTTCTTTGAGGACGGTTAACATTGGGTCTTCCCGGTAATCATTCTTTTTCATCATTTCATCATGCCAATCGAAAAGAATCGAGGAACATTGATTAACGATTTCTGGATACTCATCGGCAAGGTTATGTTCTTCATACGGATCTTCCTTCAAGTTGAACAACATGTGTTTAGGGAAGAAATGAAAGCCATCATGATAGGTTCTCATATAAAGATAGTCCCCAAAACGAACACTACGTTCACAAACATGTGCCATTTGACTAATCACTAAAAACTTACGACCATGATCAATTCCATCAAGAATCGATGATGCAAAACTTTCCCCATCCCACTGGGAGGAAGGTTTAATTTCCAACATTTCCGCAAGCGTAGGAATCAAATCAATATTTCCATGCAAGCCATCAAGCGTAATGCCTTTTTTGCCATTCGGCCACTTGAGGATAAAGGGAATCCGGCACGTTGCATGGTCAGCGGTTCCGTGTTCTGCATAAATGCCAAGTTCACCCATATTTTCACCATGGTCAGAGGAGATAATGATTACCATATCATCATAGACCCCTTTTTTCTTTAAGGCATCAATAATCTTTCCTACATGCTCATCCGCATACCGTATTCCCATATCATATCCATCAAATAGCTTTTTGACATCTTCCATCGTGTCTAGTCGACCGGGTTGAAGTGGAAACTGTTTCGGAATAAAATCGGTATACATCCCAATTTCTTGCGCGCAGTGTGGTCCGGCTAGTTTCAAATGGCCTTGTAACACTTCTTCTGTTATCCAACTTGGCAGTGGATCATTTTGAAAAGGGTTCTCAAAATCAGCCGGTGTCCGATATGGTGTATGAGGATCCCAAAGGTTGATGTGTAAATACCAGTTGTCACGATCCCCATTGCGTTCAATCCAATCGAGAGCGATTGGGGTAATTTCATGGGCACTTTCACTTCCATACTTTCCGGTATCATAGATTTCACTTAATCCTCCGTAATAGTACCACGCAGAGTGACGAGAGGCAAACGGCGTAATACCCACCGTAAGGAAGCCTTTTTTACGTAACATACCAAATAAACTTTCGTTTTCAAGACGCGATAAAAATCCTCTTGTTTCATCAATTCTAAGTTGGGAAGCAGCCCCACCATGGTTGACTACACCATTACGAATACCATAAGTTCCGGTAAATAAGGCTGTTCGGGACGGTAGGCATGGCGCATCCGTGCAATAGTAATTGGAAAAGACAATTCCGTCATTGGCTATTTGGTCGATATTTGGTGAGGTATTACGTTGGTACCCATAACAACCTAAATGGTCAGGACGAGTCGTATCAATATCAAGATATAAAATTCTTATATATAAAACCTCCTACATATAGACCGTAATCGTGTTATGTTCCTTCAAGTAGCTACGTGGAATCGTAACCCCACTCCGACGATAACGCGTGAACGCGGTATTGCGGTCAATCCGTTTTCCATTAATCATTACATATTCTACGCCACTAACTCCACTGATTTGGTAGGTAATATCGAGATGATATTGTTGGAAATCGAATTGACACCGTAGGCCACTAAGACTGACTGGAAGCACTGGGTCTAAATATAAACTATTTTGGTAGCATTTAATTCCGAGGAAATTGCGAATCAATTGATTGAGGTAGATGCCAGGTCCACTTGAATAAAGCCGCCAACCAGCTTTTACTTTTACGTTTCCCGTTCTAAGTTTATCAAAATTTTGATCGGCTTCATAACGATTTAAAAAGGCACCGTCGGAACTAGAAAAATACATATTACTTTGGCGTGTAATCGCGTTATTAACATTTTCTTGAATGAGAATTGGATTAATGACTTTGAGACCATGATATAGACGATCGGCTTCACCAATTTTAGCCATTGCTTCAAGGTAGCGGATATGGGCATGAACGTACATCAAGCCAATTTCCCGTCCAAAATTGGTCGCCGTTTCGGCACGGACGAAGGTTTTTGGACTTCCCCCTTGATATTTAACCGTCGTATTCATTAAGCGAACGCCATCCATATGCATGAGATGCTCGTCGATGAGATCTAAATACCGATAGATCATCTCTTCATCAAAGAGCTCGGCGATCATTCCCCGATTAAAGGGGAGGAGTCGGTATTTAATGCCGGTTTCTTCATCCCTTGGATGTAACATATATTTTATTTGTTCACCCATATAGATGAAACCAGCAGGAATATTATCACAAATTAAGTATTTTTGATAATCTTTTTTAATATTTAAGGTTAAATCTTTAAAACTGTAACTTTCATCAACTACTTCATTGAATAAATCTAAGGCTTCAATGGTGAGGGCTACCGTCCACCCACTGACGAGATATTTGGTTAAATCGCGGTTGGAAGGTTGAAGGGTATCATCCCAATCGCCACCTCCGTAACAGGAAAGGTATGTGCCTTTGATGAAGTTTTGCTTGATGGTTTCAACTTGACGGACAACATGTTGATAAATGGTTGCTTCATTTATCTTTTCTGCCGTTTTAAGGGTAGTAAAAGGTACTTTAATATTCAATATTTCTTTGTCGCCCGTGGCATTGATATATTTGGCTAGGGCAAGAAGCGGCCAAACGATAATATCACCATGGCTACTATCGGCTTGGATGTAGCTGAATTTATCCTTTAGGAACCACTGTGGCCAATCCCCTGTTTCAAAAAATTGTCTTTCGTATACTTTCAAAAGGGTAGCCTTTACTAAATCATAACGTGTAAATGTCTCAAATAATTCGATTGGACCTTGACAAACATCCCGTGTTCCCCATCCTCCGCCACCATATTGTTCAAGACCATGAGGTGAACCATAATGGATTAATGCATTATGGACAAACCATTTACATAATATATTGAACTTCTCAATTTCATTGGATTGTTCATGATCTTGGTTTAGTTCAAGATGGAAATGGTTGAGATTTTGTTCATGTTGAGCGAGGTAGTTTTCTTTCATCTTTTCAATAGAACCTGTTTCAAAAGATTCCTCGCTGGAAGTAAAGCCAAAGATGGTAAAGGAAAGCGTTGAACTTTGCGTAAGTTTATAGCTTAAGAGCGGATTGTTGCGTGATTTTTGATCTTGATAAAAGATTTCATCACTAAATACTTCATATGCTCCGTCTGTTTCAATATTAGTTACATAATGGTATTCAGGATATAACTTATAGGATAACGTGGAAGGATCAAACGTAAATGATACTTGCTTGTCCTTTACATGGGCATGGATCGGATGCGTGTAATCATCATTTCCCATCGCTAAATGGTTGACTAAGATAAAGTCATAACGAATTTGCTTTAGAGAACGGGCCTTAAATTTTAAGACATGTTTTTTTACATCAATGGCAACTTCGATTTTTAAAATATCATCCTTTATCTTATAATACCAAGTAGTTGCATTAAATGTCATTTCAAAGACGGCAGGAACGCTGAGTAAATAGTAATCTTTATCCACTTTAATGAATAGTCGTCCACCGGATGCTTTCATGATATTTAAAGCATTTTTACTACTGGAAATAAACTTATGAAAACTACTGTTACCAATGGCGACTTGGGAATAAAACACGCCATAAATCCAATTCGTCGAGGTCATAACGACATCATGTAAATCATGCATTCCGTTATTGATGATAATGCTTCCATGGGGACGCTCAACGATTCCTTCTTTATGTCCCGTCACAAAATGGGTACCCTGATCGTCAAACCAAGAAAGGAGGTGTTCGTTATCTTTTTCCACTAGTTTTTTATTCGGAAAAAGCTTATCGAGTTCTTCTTTCGTAAAGGGTTGAAATGGGTAGCATTTTTGAAAGGAAACGGCTAAATCAACTTTTTCAAAATCTTCACTTTCGGTATCACTTGGAATTCTATTATATATAGCACTAATTTCTTCCTCTGATAAAACCTTTTGATTTGTTTCATGATAGTTTGGTGTTAAATAGGCATAAAAGACGGCTTGATAATCTTGATCGAGTTTTACTTTTGGTGTTTGCAAAGCGATATAGGCTAATTCATACTGATAATTTTCAGATGGTAGGTCACCACATTTTAAAACCTTCGGTTCATTCGTTAACTTAAAATCGGTTCCAAAGAATTGAAAACCATCCGTTGCATAGGCTTTGGTTTCCGTGAGTGAACCTTGTTGAATCATCATAGCAGGACCTTGGTTCTGCTTCGTGACGATACAGTAACCATTTTCGGTATTCATTACGCGGTGGTCTAAATACTGGCAGACATAAGGTTCATTCGCATGAGGAGAATTTAAAGAAATGTCTTGACCGTAAAATAATTCTACCAATACCTCTTTTTGACTACTACTTAAGTTTACCGTCCAAAACCAGGCTTGATCAATAATTTTTGCATTAACATGGTAGTTAATATCTAAAAAGACACCTGTATAATTGATTTGATTATTGATAATTTGAAATTTACTCGGTGAATTTACCCCAAGTAATCGAGTATAAAAGGTTTCATTATTCTTAGTAACCCTTAAATAGATATTTGCCATCATCCCATCAAGGGTTGTACCTTTATACATGGAAATACTGTGATTTTGATATTGAATGGCAAATAAATCGCCACTTGGTAATACCAAAAATTTCAGTTTTTCATTACCAACTTCTTTTTTTAATAGATCGTTAGTAATCTTAAACATATGCTTTACCTAAATCCTTTTGAATTCTAATTTGGTTAAACCATTTTGAATGTATTCGATTTCCATAAAGATATCCCAAATCATTCCAGATAAATAGTTTTCAATCATGAGTACACTAATCCCCTTATCAATACCTATAATGTCACTTCCAAACCAGCCGGAAGATGAAGTACTTAAATTATAGGCATCTTTAAAGCCGTATTTGCTCCAAAATCTTTCATAGGTGCGATAGTTTTCCGCTGCCTTAATCGCTTGTTCTGGTCGAAATACAATGGAGCCAATCGCACCGTAAGCAGGAACCGTTCCATCAACAAAATGCGCATTTCCGGCGGAAGGTCCACTTCCATAAGCACCTTTATAACCATTGGGACCATCACAAGCCGACATTCCCCAAGAGTTCTCGTGAATACCCGGATGTTGTTTTGTTAATGTTTTCGCATACGCAATGGCAGCGTCAACCGCATTCACACTATTGGTAAACCAATTATATCCCAATTTATCTTCATAATTTTTAAAATCAATCCAAGCGTGGGAATATTGATAGGTGAAAATACTTCCCGTATAGGTTGAGTAAAAGCGTCCATAATCAGAAGTCGAACTTTCTAAGCGACTAATTGCTTTCATTAAATTATAGGCCGACTTTCCTACCGCGTAATCCGGGCTTCCCGCTGCAAGCACAAAGATCATCAATTGCTCCGCATATCCTTCCCAGTGCCCCGAAAAGCCTTTTTCAGGATGGTAACCCATATAGAATTTATTGTTTACGCCGTCAAAATACCAATCCCACTCGATCGTTTCATAAAGTTTGTAGGCAATCTTTTGAACTCTTCCCCCAAAATAACGACCGACGGTTAAAGCTCCATTGATGAATAGGGCACTATCGATAATCGATACTTCAGAACTCCAAGCCCGTTTGCCTGTTTTCATATCGAGGAAATGGAACCAGAAACCATGGGTACGTTCTAGGTTTTCCATCGTTTTAAGCGTAAGATAGGCGCGCTCCTCCCCTTCACTCCGGGTGATCCAACCGTTTTCGATTCCAATCGGGATGGTAGTTAAACCAAAGCCGACCGAAGCAATACTAGCTACGGTTCCAATCGCATTCGTATCGGTGTGAAAACGATCGGGAATTAAACCATAGCCGCTGGAGGTCGTATCGGAGTTTGCGGTTTCCCAGAAGAATTTAAAGCCTAATTCCAATTCGTCTAAGATGACTGGACTGACATCCGTTAAAACATCCGTGCGGTATTGTTTCGTATTTTCTTCGGGAATTTCATCATCATCACCACCATTATTTTGGATACAACTAGCTAGATTCAATGTTAAAACAAGCGCAATAAAAACCATTAATAGTTTTGAGATACGTTCTAAATTTATTTTCATTTTATTCACCGGTAATTCCCGATTTTTCAACTCCTTCCACAAACCAACGTTGCATCGCAAAATAAACAATCAACATTGGCAAGATTATTAAGAGGGTTGCAGAAAGGCGAACCCCTTCATTGATTTTCATCAATTCTTCACTTGCATACTGCGCATTGTAAGCCGAGACAAAGTTAGCCAGTCGCATTTGCAGGTTCGGATAGTCCCCACCTAAAAACATATAGGCAATATAGGTTTCGTTCCAATACCAAACGAGCCCAAAAAGGAAGCATGTGATATAAGCTGGGATTGCCAGAGGAACAGAAATCCGGAAAAAGATATAGTATGGACCTGCTCCATCAATTTCCGCTGCCTCATTTAAAGATTTCGGAATCATTCGGAAGAATTGGTAAAAGATCAGGATAAAAATAGCTGAATTTAAGCCTTGCCCAAAGAGGGCTGGTAGTATAATCGCCAAGGCTTTTCCGAGTAAGTCAAAGCGATAAAACATCACATAGCGAGGAATCATATATACTTGTGAAGGAATCACAAAGGTTAAAATCACTAAGATCAAAAGAAACTTCTTAAATCTAAAGTGATACTTGGCAAATCCATAACCAATAAATGATGTCACAACCGTTTGAATTAAGGCTGGAACGAGGGTTATTTTCAAACTTTGCCCAAGGGTTTTGAAATATTTTAAGACCTTGATGGCCCGTAAAAAATTATCAAAATAGAGCGTCGTAGGAATCCACTCTACCATTGGGTTCACGATATCCGAAGAACTTTTAAAACTATTGGAAAGCATATAAAGCATCGGATACATATAGATAAAGCCAATACAAGTTAGGAGTAAATAGACCGAAATCTTAAAGATAAGCCCATCGGTAAAATGTTTACCCAGTAACCACTTTTTTATTTTCCTTTTGGTACTTGTTCGTTTTATAGTTGTTGATTGTTCCATCTAATAACCTCCTCTTTGCTTTTGGCGAGGTAATAGGACAAGGGTTACGACTCCAATAAAGGTCATGACAATCAGAAAATATACCCATGCCATGGCTGATGCCATGCCGTAGCCCGTCTTAATATCAAACATATTGGCACGGATGTTTTTGATAACTTCGTTTTCCGAAAATGTTGCGAGTAATACAATCGTATAGATGGTATTAACAAATACTAAATTAGCAAGGGATGGTAGAGTAATTTTCCAAAAAGTCTCCCAAGCACCTGCTCCATCAATTTCCGCCGCTTCATAGACTTGTTTATCCATTTTTTGTAATCCGGCAAGGAAGATTAAGATTTGCACACCGGAGAACCAAAAGATAATTACGATTTTCGAAAAGATCCCCACTACCGGTTCGGCAAACCGTGGTGCCAAATTATTGTTTATTAAACTAATGAAACCGTAACGTTCCAGTAAACTTGTCCCCCCGGCCCCTTGGCTAATCAATTCATTGATGACGGGACCGCTGGCAATAATTACCGGCAAGAAAAAGATGGAACGAAAGATACCTCTACCTTTAATCGGCTGATTGAGTAACATGGCAATTAGGACGGAAAAAACAAGGATGATTGGAACTTGCATAATCATTTCCTTGATAAAGGCGTATAAGGCTTCTAGGTAGTTGAAACCTTGCTCAATTTGAAAAATATCTCGAAAATTTTTAAATCCATGGAAGGTTATTTTGATTCCGCCTGTACCCAAGATTTGTACTTGACTTAAACTATAGATGATTGAGTTTAACAATGGGTAAACCATAAACACCAAAAAGCCGATGATCCATATACCAATAAACGAGTAACCAATGAGGTTTTCCCTTAATTTTCGGCTCATTTTATGTTTCGCCATCATCCCTTACCTCCTTCCTCGTATTTTCCGATTACTTGATTGTCTTGAAGAACTAGGTAATTTTTTGGCATAACCGGTAACCCTTGGTAGTCTAGTTCTTTATTGTGATAATTTACAACAATAACAATATCATTGGCATAACCAATCTCAACTAATTGATTGGCTAAAATGGTTCTACTGATAATTTCTTCCTGATTGACATATTGGAGTGCTCCGTTGACAAAATGATAATAAGTTTTTACGGCTTCTTTTAATGCCGAATATTGCGAGGAATAAATCGATTCTAGAAGCGTTTCTTGTAAATGCTTAGAAGAAGCCTGCGTTAACACAAAGGAAGGATTTACCCCAAAATCAATCAAGCGCAATAATTCATCACGCGCATAAGGATAGTAATTTGAAGAAGTTCCATATAGCTCCATGCTTCCCTTTAGGACTATTGCTAAAAAAGGAACGGTATCATCAAACGTGATATATTGACTTGAATACATTGGAAAATCAAAGAAGTCTGTAAGTGTTCCCCAAAGATAATGATTGACACTAGCTAAACCAATATTCATGCCTGAATTGCTTAACATGTCTTGATAGAGAGAAATGGTATCTTCCAACATGACATCATCACTATAATCCGCATAGAGTAAATTTCCTAAATACTCGCTTGCAATACCATCAATGCCAAGTTCTGCTTGAAAGAACTGAATGGTTTCTTCCAAAAGTTCTTTGGTCTTTTTCGGCTTTAAGAGATATTTTGTATCGAGGTTGCTAACATAGGTATAGTTTTGATCATTGATTTTTTTCGCTAAATCAAGATAACGATTAAAACCTTTGGACCGAGAACTACCCATTTGTAATTCTGCCATAAGGTATAACCGATTGACACTTTTCTTTACGTCTGTGAGCTCTTTTTTGGTGCCTACTTTACTGGATAAGCTTTGGTAGTACGGTGGTGACCACGAAAATCCATTGGAAGTATACCCTGCAAGAGTAGCCACGATATGGTCGATTCCACCCGCTTTTAGGTCATCAAGGATGGCTTTATATTCTTTAAGGGTGGTCATAACAATATTCTTTTTAAAAAGAACACCCGTTGTTTTTTCTAACCCAATGGCATCCACCTTTAAAGGAATGCTGGTTTCATTCGTATTTTGCTTGCTAAGCTGACCAATGGAAGTAAGATAGTCACGATATGTTTTTGCCATACCAACGTAGCTTGCATCACTTCCTTCTAGGGAAGTATAGTTAATTTTGATATTGACAGAATTTCGCTCTTCTTCCAGTAAAGTAATGGTGTCACCCGCTCGATTCATGGGTTGCTTATAGGATCTTCGATAAATAAATTCAGGAAAGATGGTTGTATAATTCGTAATTTTTCCTGCATAGTAAAGATTCATCATTCCATAAAGGGAACCATCGATAATATTGGCAAAGATTGCGTTTTGATTAACACCATGAACGAACCCGTAAACGGGGGCAAAAATTCGCTCTCCAATACTCCGGAAATTGTACATGTTTTGTTCCGTATTGTAGCTAATATTACGATCATAGAATTCCTTCTGGTAATTACCAATGATTAAGCTATTAGCCTTCTTGTAGCGAACAAGGGCCCCAACCCCATCGGGTACAAATACATACCCTGGAATATTGTCTTCTCTCACTGCCCCAAAGAACGGATAAACTTTTAGGGAATAAAGCTTAAATTTCCCACTATCATCGATGGAGTCACTTGGGATTTCTACTTGAATGCCTGCTTTTGTAAAGGTTACTTTGAGCGTAAGTTTAATTTTTGAAGTCCCAAATGTAATCACCGATTGAAAACCATTTTCGATATAGGTTGTTACTTTGGTCGTATTTTTGGTAAATAAGTTTTCATCCACTAAGGCATTATTGGCATTATTCGTATTAAAGGAAATAATGGATATGGCACTGCGTGCAAAATTGATGTAATAATTGTTTAAATCTGAGTTTTCATAGTCAATCGTTGAGCCCCATATATAGCCACGGCTATTCACAAATTGAAAGGATAATGCTTCTTCATCGACATATACTTTACCCATTTCGGTATCAAGTTCAATGCTTCCCGTCGCAATTGCTTGTTGATTGAAAGCTTCTTGATAATCCTCTTTATGGGTATAACGATTGGAATCCACAAAATCTGTCAATTTATTAAAACTAGGTAGAGGGGTATCGACGAGTTCAGTTGCATTAAAAACAACTGGTGCAAAGGATAAGAGGATTAAGATAATCGTAGACGCTAGTAAAATTTTCACTTTAGTTGATCTAGACACGATATACGACCTCCTTAATAATTGAGATGATGAAGTCAATCAATTGTCCCATAAATGTATAGATTAATAAACCAATGATTACTACAATCAACATTCCAAATAGAATAATGAGAATACTTTTAATGGTTTCCCAAACGGAATAGTTATGAATATTTTTGATTGACAAAATGAGTAAGAGAATCGTCCAGCCGGTAATGATTTGATGATAAAAAGAATAGATAAAGCTTTCGTTATAGGTTAAGACGTGAGAAATTAATGTCATTGGGAGGGTAAAGATAATGATCGGCATTAAGGAGTAAGAGGTCGCGATAAAAATATCTTTAAACCGACCCTCACCATCACTAAGTGTACTGATAAGATAGTTCACAACGACATAGAGGAATATAATTCCGATTACAATTAGAATTTGTAAGAAAAGGTTGCTTGCATTTTCTTGCGTTCTAAATAAGAATCCTTGACCATAGCTATTGACCAGGTAAACGAGTAAAAAGAGGAAAAGAACGACAAAACCGGATCGATAACTTGCTTTATTTTTTCGCTTGATTAAGTAGCAAACATCGGCTGGGTGTCTTAGCATCCTTGTTGATAAGGCTAATTCGCCGATCCACTTCTTTTGATGAAGGGTTTCTTTTAAAGCAAGATACTTATCATAAATCTTCGTTGATTTAAATAAAGAATAGCTTAGTTTTAGTAAAATCAAGGATGCAATTAGTATAATAACCCAAGTGGTTAGATTTTTTTGAATGGCAATATTGCGAATTTCCCAATACGCCATTGAATAGCCTTGATAATCTTTCGCATCATAGAACTCTTGAAGGGCAGATTCAAAATCGCCTTCTTTTGTTAAAGCCATTCCTAAAGCGGTATGGGCAAAGGCAAAAGAAGTATTTTGACGGTTTATTTCTTCCCAAAGAGGTTTTGATTCGAGATACTTTCCATCATTAAATAGCGTTACGGCTTGATGAACTAAATCAACAAACACCGTTCTTTGATAAACATAGATGGAATTATTACCTTTATCGAGGATATAAAGATTACCCACATCATCGGTGGCAATTCCTGTCGGTTGTGAGGTTAACCCTAACATTTGAGTCATTTGCGTATCCTTCGTATCAAAGGTAAAGAGTAACCGACCCGAAGCATCATACTCAAAGACATAACCTTCCGAAGATACAAGGTAGATAAAGTTTTCAAAATTCATGGTAATATCCGTAAAGGTAACTTGAGGATAAAACGTATCTTCGAGTAGGGTATTGACGCCCGAGATATTCAAACGTTTAAATGTTTCTTGCACATTGATATTGGTCGTTAAAATCGATCCCTTTTGGCCCAGCGCAACATTGGTTGGCGAAGCAGGAATGCTAGAAGCGACATTAGAGCCTTTCACGAAAAAGTTATAGATTTTTTTCCGTAAACTAAGTGGTACCGTATTGATACCAAGATAACCAATAAATTCTCCCGCATAATTGACTTGAATGATTCCACTGGTTGAACCTTCTCCGACAATATATATGCTATCATTACTTCCGACCGCTACCTTAATTGGCAAAAAGTCATTCTTTTGTCCATAAATAGGAGAGGTTGGTTTCGTGATTCTTAAGATAATTTCATTGGTTGCTTTTTTGATTTGGAATACGGTCTTAGCTCCTTTATCGGCCACAAACAAGTATTCTTCATTCGCAAAGACACCCATTGGGGTTATAAATTCATCGAATTTTACTTCTTTTGCGTCTTCGCCGATAATGAGGACTCTTTTGTTATTCGTATCCGCAATATAAAATTCTTTATTAAAATAGAAGATATCTTGAGGAGCATTGAGTCCATATTCTTTCCCCATAACTCCCACGGGGAGGAAAGCGGTTTGGGTAGGGATTATTCTACCATTCGTACCTAACGTATAGGTTTGGTAAGGTACCCCATTTTTAGCATTGACCGTAAAGCGTAAAGAAAATAAACTGGATAGAATCATAATACTAAGGAGAATAAGCGATAACCGTTTCATTGCAATCACCTACTTAATCCCCGAATGAGCCATCGTATTCATGACTTTGCTTTGGAGGAAGATAAAGATTACGAGATTTGGAACAAACATGATTAGCATGGCAACAGCACTCATACCTTGTCCAGCCACACTATTTGAGGTCGATGATAAGGTTGACAGATAATATGCGAAAGTTTTTAAACTATCACTATTAATATACATAGCTGAGATATCGGAGTTGTTCCAGACGCTTTGGAAGGTTAGAATCGCGATGGTTGCAATCGCAGGCCGAATGAGGGGTAGAATGACTTTCCAGTAGATCATAAAACTTCCTGCCCCATCCATTTTTGCCGCTTCGATAAGTTCATTCGGAACTTGATCAATGAATTGCTTAACCAAAAATAACCCAACTGGTACCGCAAGACCTGGAACGATGTGAACTAAGAAATTATCAATTAAGCCTAAACGTTCAATCACGATATAACGCGGAATCGTTACCGCAATCCCAATAAACATAAAGGCAATCGTGTTGATTTTCATTAATACACCCTTAATATGAAATTTGAGTTTTGATAGGGCATAACCCGTTAATGTACTAATAAAAATCGTAAGTAAGACGACAATCACGGTAATTAAAATACTATTAAAGAGGTAGCGGGAAACAGGAATTCCCGTTGTCGTCGTTGCTTTAAATAACTCAATAAAATTGTCAAGGGTTGGTCTTCGAACTAAGAACCGTGGTGGATATTCAATTAATTCATCAAATGGTTTAAACGCATGATTAAAGATATAAAGGAGTGGTAACATCATTAGAAACGCAAATGGAAGGACGAACAGTAAAAATGGTAATTGATTCATCCGAAAGCGTTTCGGATTCGTTTTAATTGCATAGAATCTTCTTCGCATAAGATCACCTAATCCTTTTCACCAAACAGTTTCCAAGCCAGTTGACTAAAGAAATACATGATGAGAAGTAGCACTAGGGATAAGGCAGCGGCATACCCCATATCGTAGCGAATAAAGCCATAATCCTCGATGTGGTTGACAATCAAGGAACCTGCATAATTTGGAGTCGGATTGGAACCTGATAGTTGCACGCCAATTGCCCCCGCACTGAACGTTCCCACAATCGTCATAACGGCACCGAAAAGCATTTGTGGTTTCATGGATGGAATGGTGATATAGATAATTTCTTGGAAACGGCTCTTCATGCCATCGATGTAGGCGGCTTCATATAGTTCTTGGTCAACATTTAAGATCCCGGCAAGCATGGCCAAGAAGCCAACTCCCATACTACCCCATAAGGTGACAATCACCATAATGGTAAAGAGGTAATCCGAGGACTGTAAAAAGACAATCGGTTCAATGATTAAACCTAGTTCCATTAGGATATAGTTCAAGTAACCACTCGCATCACCGGCAAAAAATACTTTCCAAACGACGCTCATAGTAATACCAGCGGTAAGTGACGGTGTATACAATATTACCGCAAGCACGGTTCGTAATTTATGAGGTAATTGCGATAGGGCCCAGGCAAGAATGAATGATAGGATATATCCGGTCGGCCCAACGATACAGGCAAACTTAATGGTATTGGGAAGAATATGCTTCATGAATTCTTCATCAGAAGTCAAGAGGTAGATAAAGTTATTTAACCCATTCGCTTCGGGTCGACTTACCATATTAAACGTTGTAAAAGATAGGAGGATGGCAAACAGAATCGGAATGATAATGAAGGTTAAAAATAGTAAAATATAGGGAAGTGAATATAAATAGGCAGCTTTATCATCACTTTTAAAGGCAGCCTTTTCCTTCTTGAAGAAAGACTTTATTTTACTAGGGATTGCTTTAATGCTCGTCATCTTCGCACCACGCTTTCACGATTTCTACCGAGGGAATTGAAAATGGTCGTATAACTTCCTCTTGATCGGTTAAATAATCAAATTCTTTCATTTTCCGTTTTATTTCTTTATTCATCTTAATCAAGGCATCACTAATCGTACTTCTAAGATTGGCATCATTGAAAACAACTTTGTTCCAAGTATTACTGATTTCTCTTTCAACTAGGTAGGAACCAGGAATCTTAGGAACTTCTTTTAAATGTTGCCATTGACTCAAGATAACTTGTTTATGTTCTTCTTTCCAATTAAATGCTTGGAAAGCTTCCAGATTAGCACTATTCCACAGGTAGCGACTACCAAGCGTATTGACAATCGTTTCAGAAAAAAGTTTTTGCGTATCGGTTGATAACCACCATTTTAGAAAGGTCCAAGCCTGATCAATCTTATCACTTTTCTCGAAAATGATACCAGCTTGTTGGGCACCAGGCATACTGCGATTGATGTAGGTAATTTCTTCACCGGTCGCTGAATCGATTTTTTTATGCTCGATTCCCGGAACGATTGCTATTTCCCATAAACCACTTATTTCTGATGCAGCATTCATTAATTGTAAATAGGTTCCGAAATCGGCAACCCCAATTGGAATGGTGGAATCGCGAAAACTATTGAAGAAACTAGGTACTTGATATGGCATACTATATTCCCGGTATAGGTCCGTCATAAACGTTAAAGCTTGAATCGTTTTTTCATCATCGACGGCTGCTTTAAAACCACTCTCATGATAGAGTTTTCCCTCGAATTGAAAGATAAAAGGAGCGGTTGTATCAAACGATTTGTTGGAAGCATTATTCGAAAGGGGAACATAGAAACTCATACCATAACGTTCGAGGACTGGAAGCATGTCTAATACATCATTCCAGGTGTTTGGAACCGTCAAACCAAGTTTTGAGAGGATATCTTTACGATAGAATAGCACATAGAAGTTTTCAGTTTCCGGCAAACCATAAAGATGTTCATCATAGATCATCGGGATTAATTGTTCCGGATGATAGACTTTAATCACATCTTTAAAGTCAGGCTGTTTGGTTAAATCATATAGCATTCCTCGCATCCCGTATTCATTCGGAATCCAAGCGGAAACACCAAGGGCAACATCAGGTGCCCGACCTGCCGAATTGGCTAAAATCAATTTTCCATCATCGCTCATGATGGATACTTTCACTTTGATTCCATATGAATCGGTGAAAACATCATCGGTTATTTTTTGAATCAGATCCACATATTGGCGGGAACGATTGACCCAAACTTCTAGTTCACCGGCTTCCGCTTTGTCTTTATAGGAAGAATCAAAAAAGGACATAACGAAACGGGCAATACTTACCTTCGCTTTTTCGAAAAAACTACCGTTCGCTTTCGGAAGCATTTGGTCCGGCGTATGAAGGTAAATCGCATCAAGGGTGAGTGGTTGCTTAATTACATTATCGATTTGATTCGCGATCAATTGGACCGCGCAAGATGTTCCTTGCGAGAGAAGGACTAACCGGCGTGGTAATTCATTAATATCGGAAGCGATTTTTTGAATTTTAGAAATGGCGGCTTTAAAATCAACGACCATTTGGGAATCGCGTTTAAAGCCGAATAATGATTTTAAGCAAGTAATGATTTCCGTTAACTCGGTCTCCCATCGTGCTAACACATCATAAAGGTCCGGAAAATAGGCTAACATATCCCAGTCAATCCCTTTATCCGTGTTATTTCTCGTTATTTTAGTAACATTCAACCCTAGTTCTGTCATTTCATTCGTGATTTCTTTTAATTTATGATAGATCTTCGTGAATAGGGTACTATCAACACTTAAAGTAATTTCATCACCTGGTTCAAGGTAGAAAAGAAATGGTTCTTGATTGAGACTCGATAATGTGATGTTTTGCCATTTATTTCGGTAAGAGAACGGAATATGTCTTGCTTCTTCGAAAGGAATTTTCCCATTGATATATAACGTGCGGTAGGAGGTTGTATTTTGTCTGGATTGAAGAGCTTTTACAGTTATTTGGTAAAACCCAGCCTTTTCGACATTGGCAATCCATGTGGCAGAATTTCCGGGAACATGATAGGAATCAACCCCAACTACATTCAGCTTTAGTTTCAAAAGTGAGAATGGTTCAACACCCACATCGCGACTCGTCCCTTGAATAATGGTAGAGGAATTTTTATAATGCATGTTTTCAGCTTGAATTTGGTGAAAAGCACTAAACTCTTGATTTTCATGCTTCGTTAAATACGTCGCATAATCGATTAATTTAGGGCTTTTTCTTAGGGTAATCGTGCCTAAATTTAAATCCCCACTACTTTTACTAATGGTAATCTGATTTTTCCCTTTGGCTAAATAGAATTTTAACCCTTCTTCAAATAAGCGTCCCCCATCCTTCAAGACCGTTTCTTGCCAAATGTGATAAGGCTTTTGTAAGACATTGACATCATTACCATAGCGATCCGTGCTCGCTTTTTCACTTACTTCTTGCCACAATGTATCAAGGGTAATTTGTGAAGCTTCGAAGTAGGGTGGGTTTGGATCATCATTTAGGAATACTTCTAATTGAATGGGATTAACAGAATCCGTTAAGGATTGATAATTTAGGGCAATTACATATAAGCCGCTATTGTTGATATCAACCTCAAAACTTACGCTTGTGTTACGTTCCCAGTGGTAGTGTGAATTGCCACTTTCAAGTGTTTCCCCTTCATCAAGGATAAAATCGATGGGATTAATCTCTATGCTTTCCTCAAAACTAGGCGAATCCTCATAAGCCGTTAAATAGCTTAGGTAATTATCGCTTGGGTCAAGGGCTTGAATGTTTTGGATGATTGGCTCCGGCGTTTCATAGCGGTTTGCTAGTGATAAAAATGCAATCACGACCAAGAGAACGACCATTAGTAAAGGGATGTAGAGACTTTTTTTCGTTTTAATTCGGAAACTCATTCTTTTCCTCCTTACTTTTCAAAAGAGAGAATCCTAAAAGGATTCTCCCTAACTTTTAAGATTTAATAATATAGATCTAAAGCTTCTTCAAAAGCTTGACGTGCTTCATTATAAAGCTGATTGATTCTTACATTTAATTGTGTCTTAATATCGGAAAGTTGTACTTCACCTAAACAAAGTTTGGTAATAATTGTACCCATTTTGTTTTCTGCATCATACGTTCCTTGATAACGAGCATTATCATAACCTGGTAAGAATTTAACGGGTTCAACGATGAAATTTCCGCTTTCAATAACAGTTCTAAGACCTGTGAAAGAAGGATATAATTCAAAATATTCATCCAGTAATTCTTCATCATTTTGGATTGGCGCAAAGTTTACTTGGGAAATGCCTTCTACAGTCTTACTTAATTCAAGACGTTTTGCATAGCCTTCTCTACCAAAGCCCATCCATTTGGCAAGAAGATATGCTTCTTCTGGATGTTTGGTGCTGGATGCGATGGTGAAGAAATCGGCAACGATTGGAATACGTTTGGAACCATTAACAACAGGGGTACCGATAAAGTCTAAATCCCAAGTATATTCACCGGAATTGATGCGAGCTTGAATCCATCCGAAGTCCCAGGAATAATGATATTTGCAAAGGATAATACCATTGTTTACATAATCATTCGTTCCAAAAATTTCTTCGAGGTTGATTCCTGAACCTTCTACACCAGCTGCTTGTTGTAAAGCTTCTAATACGAAAGTTGGATCCGTTTGAAGTTGGCGGTATAGTGCCATCGTTTGGTCAAATTCGGTTGAATCTAGGTGGAAGCCATCATCACTTAGGGTAAACCATTCAAAATCAGGATTGAGTTGAGCTGGATACCAGTGAAGGATATGTTCAATTCCTTCAAAGCCTACGATACCTTGTTGCGTTGTACTAGAGTGGTTTGCAGCAGCTTTGGTCATGGTTAAGAGTTGTTCCATCGTTGTATCAACGGTTGGAACTGCTTGACCTTGAGCTTCATATAAAGTCTTATTAATTACATATCCTGCATAGTGAACGGAATTTGGTAATGCAAGTACTTTTCCATCATATACTACCGCATTCCGAATCGATTCATTGACATTGAGGTATTCTGGGTCTGCCATCGCGATGGAGGTAATATCATAGGAATAATGGTTAATGACATCGTTTGGAATGTTTGCGGTCATATAAACATCAGGAAGTGATTCCGTTGATGCTTGCCCTGCTAAGAAATCTTTCCAGTCCATATCATCGGTTGTACCTGGTTTTTTAGGACGTTCAATGATTTCTACTTTAATATCAGGATACTTTTTCATAAATTCATTAATCATGAGGCGTTCCATATTTGGAACTTCAGAATCAGCAGGTCCAAGATTCCATCCTGCATAAGTAATCACCGTTCTGTCATCTTTCGGTTGATTATTACATCCGGTTACAATAAAAACAAATAATAAAACAATAAAAAGAGTAAAAAATTTTTTCATAGTTCCTCCTTTTGAAACGTTTAAATTTAAAGGATTTAAAAAACAAGATTTAATCTCTCGCGTAACTATATTATAATATAAAATAGTTATTTTTGCAAGCGTTTTTATCTTGTTTAAATTGTGTTCTGTGATTATCTTGTGATAATTTCTTAAGTGTTATCTTTTGATTATTTCTCATTTGTATCTGTTTTACTATGGTATAATCATCTCATTGAAATGAGGTGATTCAAAAATGAGAAAGGTAGATTTAAGCATGGAAGAACAACAGAAATATGAAATTATCAAAAACTTAGTCGATAATGGTGGCAATAAAAAGCGTGCTGCTGTTATTCTTAATTGCACTGTTAGGAATATTAATATTTTGATTAATAAGTACAAAACCCAAGGTAAGAATGCGTTTCGCCATAAAAATGCTAATCGCAAACCCAAACACACTTTATCACAAGATCAAATCAACACAATTCTGCTTCTTTTCGAAAACAAGTATTTTGATGCTAACTGGAATCATTTTCGTCAGTTGCTTTTAGAAAACGAAAATATTAAGATCTCTTATAATTGCCTTCATACGCTCTTAACCGCTGCGGGATTATTGTCGCCAAAAGCTCACCGAAAAACCAAAAAAGCTAAAGCTAATGAAATTAAGAAAAAACTAGCCAATAAACAAAAACTCACTCCGGTGGAAAAAGATCTTGTTATTTCAAACAATATTCTTGATCCTTTGAATTCTCACCCGCGAGTTCCTCGGGCCAAGTACTTTGGCGAAGTATTGCAAATGGATGCTTCACAACACATCTGGTTTAACGACATGATGACTTTCCTACATGGTGCCATCGATGATGCAACCGGAACTGTATTAGCTCTTTATTTTGACAAACAAGAGACATTACGGGCCTATTACTGCGTTTTAAGAGACATTTTGCATGGTTATGGCATCCCTTATTCTTTTCTTACCGATAAACGTACCATTTTCGAATATAATCCTAAAAAAGACGAATACCTTACCAAAGACTCATTTACCCAATTCGGTTATGCTTGTAAGCAATTAGGCGTCGAAATCAATACTACCTCGGTTGCACAAAAAAAGGGGCGTATCGAACGCCTCTGGAATACATTGCAAAGCCGACTAACTGTTGAACTCCGATTAGCCGGCATTACAACGATTGAAGAAGCAAACGAATTCTTAAAATCCTTTATCCCTAGATTCAATCAACAATTTGCTCTTCCTATTAATCATACCAAAAGCGTCTTTGAAAAGCAACCAAATGACGATAAAATTAATTGCATTTTGGCTGTTATTTCACCGCGAAAATTTGATAATGGTTCGGCAATCAAATTCAATAAAAAATACTATCAAGCCTACTCTGAAGGATCCTTGGTATGTTTTGATAAACATACTACTTGTTTGGTTATTGAAACATTCGATGGAACTTTGTTATGTAGTGTAGATGAGAAAGTATATGAATTACGTGAACTTGAGATCAATAAAAGGATTTCCAGTAATTTCGATGTGGATACTAATCCAGTACCTAAAACAAGAAAGGTTTATATTCCTCCTATGAGCCATCCTTGGAAAGAGGCTTCGTTTATGCAATACGTTAATTCACAGAAACATCAGAAAAATTACGCTAATGTTTAACTTTTTTTGAGAAAAAATCAAAAGATATTGACAGCGTTTTTATCTTGTTTAAATTGTGTTCTTAGAACGACTCTCTGCGAATAACACGGTATTTCGGTTCGTACTTTGTGATGTCGTCTAATCGCTCTTCAATTGCATCAACAATCGAAATCGCTAGATTTCTCGACCACTCGGCTCGATTCACATCGATCGTAGTCAGACTTGGACTGACAAAACGACCTAATTGAATATTATCAAAGCCAATGATTTTTATTTGTTCGGGAATTTTGATGCCTACTTCATTAAGGTAGGTAATAACCCCAATGGCCATTTCATCATTAGCACAGAATAAAACTTCTGGGAGTTCTTGCTTGCTTTCATGATAAGCCTTAATTGCTAAGTAACCATCCCGCTCCCGAAATTCCCCTTTTAATAGACAAAATGGTTCGAGATTATGTTCACTTAAAGCCTGTAAATAGCCATTATAGCGCTTTATATTATCGGGTGATTCTTCATTACCGTGCATATAGCCAATTTTCCGATAGCCTTCCTCGATGGCCAAATTGATTACTTCAAGAGCAGGTGTAAAGCCATCCATTCTTTTAACAATGATTGGTGAATCCTTTTCATATACTTTTCTTAAATCAATAATCGGAAAGCCATTTTTGGCAATTCGTTGTAATAAATCAGGTGATACGGAAGTATCCAAAACAATAGCCCCATCGGCTTGTTTTTCTGTTAACATATCACGAGCTAGTTCTCCATTACAGGCAATCATTTTATAGTCTAGTTTTTTCAATGTGGTATGAATTTCTTCCAGAATCTCCTGATAGATTGGCCCACCAAAATTAGGAACGAAGACTAAGACATTGTTGGTTTTACTCTTCTTTAAACTTCTGGCAATACCACTTGCTAGATAATTCATCTCCTCGGCAACTTGTAGAACTTTCTCGGCTGTTTCTTTTTTAATTCTTGGGTCATTGTTTAAAACATAAGATACTGTCGCAATTGAGACCCCTGCTTGTTTTGCAATATCTTTTATTGTTGCCATGATAGTCCTTCTTTCTTTACAAAAGCGAGTTTTTGAATTGCTTGTTGGATCACTGGATGTTTCATATAATAATGCCAATTCGTTTGATGATAGTAATTATCAATCATTAGTAACGTAATTCCTTTATCAATGCTCAGATAATTCTTTCCAATCCAGTTGCCTTCTTCCAAGTTGATACTATCATAAAAACCATAGTCACCTTTAACCTCAGGATGCATACTGAGAAGATCTTTTACGGATGTTTTGACAAGTTCAGAACAGAATGGTAGGGATGCTAGCATCGCATAAAGCGCAACGGTTCCATCCGTTCTTAATTTTAAAAATGGTTTATCGAAACTTTCATAATTGCCAAATGGGGGTGCCCCATAGCCTGAATAACCTTTCGGTCCATCACAGGAAGATAAGCCCCATAGATAGGATTGGAAGGTTTTAAAATTGATTCTTTGATCTTGACAATAAGCATAGTTTCCAAAAGTGGCTTGAATGGAATTTCTAAACCAATCGTAGCCTTTAAGGTCATAGTATAGGCGAAAATCAAACCAAGCGTGCGAAAATTGATGGATAAATAAAGAACCTAGCGGTGGGTGGACAAATTGATAATCGTGGTATCCTCCCAAATTCCGGTCGAATCCAAGGAATAGTTCTTTTGCCCGCTTTGCTTTCACCTTTTTACTTCCCGCAGCTAGCACATACATGGAGAGTTGTTCTGCCATCATGCTCCAGTGATAGATCCAACCTGGTTTTTGTTTTCCTACATAGTCACCGCCAACGATATCATTATAGGCCATGCGAAAGACATAGCGGCCACGACGTTTAAAGACAAACTTATTCCAATTAATCCGCTCATAGATCTTCTTGGCATAGACATGAATCACTTCGTCGTCAAAATAACTATCCACGGTCATCATTCCATTAATGAAGAGAGTGGTATCAATGGTCGAGTATTCGCAGGTCTTGTACCGTTCACCGGTCTCAAAGTTGCAATAATGCACAAACATGCCTTCAAAATGGGGAATATGATGGTAGAAGTTTTGTAAAGTTAATTGAGCTCTTTTTAAATTGGTCTCATAACTATCCCATTTACGCTCTACGCCAATCACTAACCCCGATAACATGAATCCACTTCCGGCAATACTTGCCGAATTGGGATTGTTCGAGCGGTCAAGGGTTAAACCATACCCTTTAGATCCTTCTTTAAAATTAGTATGATCAATTAAGAATCGATAGGAATCATATGCTTCTTGTTGTAAGATTTGATCTGCCATTATTTCACCATGCCTTTTTCTAGTAATACTTCAGTTATTTTATCTTTTTAGAAAGGTTCATCATCGATTGATGATGAACCTTTCGATTTTATTTTAATAATATTATGGTTTTAAAACTGCACTGATAATTTCAAATGTTCCTTCAAGAACTGGTTCTGCAAAACGAGGTGAGTAGAACATTAATAATTTTGTAGGCGTTTCATCGATAGTAATCGTAATCGTTTGTTCTTCACCTGTTAAGGTTACCCATTTTTCGAATTTATTTTTATCGTTTGGTTTGAATAGTAATTCTTGACCTGCTTCACCTTTTACAACGAATTCAAACGTATGATAGCGAGCAAGGTTTCCTTCAAACACATTTTTAATAAATGCCCATTGTTGTCCGTCTGTCCGCGTGAAACTAACAACGACTTTTCCTTCTTCTGCCGCAAAGGTATAAATGCCACCATCATTATCGACCCAATCATGGTTAATATCGATTGGTGCAAATACTTTTGTAAGTTCTGCACTTACAATTGTAAAGGAACCTTGAGCTGTAGCAACTCCACCTTCTGCAAACAATAAGCAAGAAGTGAAGGAATCAGCCGTAATCGTTACGGTAACTGGATTTTCATCAACAAATTCAACCCATCTTTCAATGGCATTGTTGGCTTTAACTAATACTTTTTTACCTGGTGTTCCCGTTAAAACCATTGTTAAGGTATTATATTTTGGAAGGTCAGTTGGGAAGTTATAAACCATGAAAGCCCAATCTTTATTTTCTTTATTGTAATCAACTTTTAAGGAGCCATCTTCTTGTTCCGTGAACGTATAGATACCACCGTCATTATCAACCCATTGGTCGTCGGTAAAGTCAACTGGTGCATAGTTATAAGTTACTTTTGCACTGATGATTTCGAATGAACCTGTTAAGGTTGGTTCTTCACCACGAGGAGCAAAGAAGACGATTAATAGTCTTGGTGCTTCATCTAAAGGAATCGAAAGAGTTTGAACTTCGCCGGTTAATGTTACCCAATGTTCGAATTTATTCTTATCATTCGGTTTGAAGAGTAATTCTTTACCAGCATCGCCTTTAAAGGTTAATTCAATTGTATTGTGATTGGAGAGATCTTGTTCAAACACAGTTTTAATGAATGCCCAAGTTTTATTGGATGGACGGTCAACGTCAAACTTATAGGAACCATCGGATTGTTGTGTCATTGTATAGATTCCACCGTCATTATCGATCCAACCTGTATTGACATTAACGATTTCATCACGGTCAACAGCATCTGGTGCAACATAACTTAAGTATGCTTCAAGAATTGTGAATGATCCAGCCGTGTTATCGACGCCACCTTCTGCAAAAATAAGTATTTTATCCGGATTGTCAAGCGGAGTTGTGAAGATAACTGGTTCTTCCGTTGTAAATTCAATCGTCTTTTCTAATTGACCCATATCGTTTGGTTTAACTAAGATAGATTTACCTGGCGTTCCTTTAACAACCATGGTTAAAGTATTGTATTTTGACATATCTTCGCCAAATTCATGTTTCATGAATACCCATGCTTTACCAGCAGGTTTTACATAATCAACGCGAACGTCTCCGTTATTTTCGGTTGTAAAGGTGTAGATACTACCATCGTTATCAACCCAACCTTCTTTAAAGTCATATTCGTCAACTTTAAGGGTTGTACGGTGAATCGTTAATGTTCCACTTTCGATAACATTTGGAGAAGGCATAACAAGGATCTTATTAACAGCCTTCAAATCGCTTGGTAACATAGCTCTTAAATCAATCACGAATGTTTGTCTTGTTCCGTCTAAATCAAAGGTTTTTTCAATTTTTGCAGGAGCAACACCTTCGACTTTAAACATAACTTTCTTACCAGCTTCCCCAGTAACTTCAACTTCTAATAAGTGTAAATTACTGATATCACCATTGATATGGGTAGCAGCGGCAGACCAAGCATTGAATTGACCTTTTTCATAGGTTAATGTGGAACCATTTTCGTCTTCTGTGATTTGGAATAGTTCATCACCATTATCATACCAGTGAACGAGGTTGAATACTTTATCCGTTCCGTTATAATCATTCTTAATAATGGTAGGTCCACTGATTTCATAGTCTTTTGCCATGAACGCATCATGAACTTCAAAACTACCTTGACCATCAGCACCTGCAAGACCGAAGATTAAGATTTCTTTAATTGAATTCTTAGCTTCTTTTGCCATACCAGAAATATCAACAACTACTTCTTGGAGGGTGCCGTTTAGGATAATGCGTTTTTCAAAACCGTTTGCGGCTTTCGCAATCAATGGTTGATCTTTCGTTCCTTTAACTTTAACAACAACATAGTTAAAGTCTTCAAACTTACCTTGAACCATTGTTCTCATAAATGCCCAAGCGAATCCATTCTTATTGAATGTTACTTTCGTAATTCCTGCTTCTTCAACGATTGTATAAACATTGTCCCCATTATCAGCCCATTTTGAATTGAAATGGAATTCTTCATCAGTGCCATTGTATTCGTTTACGTTGGAAGGAATATTATTATAATCATCTTGAATAATAAATCCTTTTGCTACTTCAACACCAAATGTTAATCCTGTGATTTCTACACTACCCGTTGATGTTTCTTTTCCTGGTGCTGCAACAATCACGATTCTTTTAACTTTCTTTAAGAAATCACTACTATTTAATAAGTTCCATTCATAAGTTCCAACATTGGAGAGTACATTTAAGCTTACTTGTTTTGATGGAGTATCATCATCGCATTCAAGTCGAACTTGGATGGACCCCATTCCTTGAACCGTAATCACAAGTTTCTTAAATTGCGATAAGTCTTTAGAACTTACATCCTTTACTAATGCTGCATCGGGATAAGTTCCTTTATCATATGTGAACGATAATTTGTTAGTTGAATTCGTACTAATTGTATAAACTCCTTCTTCTCCTGCTTGCCAATTTCCTAAGGCATTATAATTAGACGGAGTTGTAACTTTACATCCGGTCAGAACTAACATGAAAGCCACAGTTAATAAACTAATAAAAAATTTGTGTTTCATTTTTTAGTTTCCTCCTTAAATTGAAACGTTTAAATTGTTTTTGCATCTACATTATAGCACAACATAAA
>JGI24500J29687_10003387_pt1 | contig 27867 bp, 16 predicted proteins | sample BioPla2RNA1_FD_29687 | JGI IMG/M metagenome (IMG submission 29687) | reverse complement strand
CTCCGGTATCATGAAATAACTGACCATGTTTGATATAAAAGGGTATTTCTTTACCATCACGATAAAACTCTTCCCGTAGGGCTAATTTTTCGCGATAATCAAAGTCTCCCTCGTTATGAATCATCAATAAATTCGGTAATGACATTAATAGAACCAAAACAACCAAAAACAAAGCCGTCAACCAACGACTATCGGTTTGATAGTTTACAATTTCTTGTGGCGAAAACAAACCACTTGACATTCTCCGAATCAATTTCATCAGTAATCTCCTTATAATACACTTATTATAGCAAAAACAACTTCCTTTATCAAGTACCAAAGTTAAATATAATCGGACAGCAAAACGCTCCAAAACAACTACTATATTAACCGATTATTTCCTATGGAAAAAAGCTTAGTTTTAAAAACTAAGCTTTTAATTTACATTAGGACTATTCTCCGAATAAGGTTCCAATAAATCGGTTTCTAAATGTTGACCCCAATCCATAACAGGCGGAGTTGTCGTTTCAATCACAATATCTAACCTGACAATTCTTGACAGTAAGGCATCTCCCAAAATGACAAAGTCATTTTCTTCATTTCCTGTGATAGGAATTTCCTCTCCCTGTTCATTTACATGGGTTGGATCATAAATTGTATAACTGAACGTATATTCTTTTGGCATATCGATACCGATGACATAACCACCAGAAGTATTCGTTGTAAATGTTCCATGATCCAGATAAGCATTTGGATCCACCGGATCATAAGTGTAAGTAGCAAACAAGCCCATACGATTATTTAAGATAAAGTCATCTTCCGTTGTCCAACTAGTAAGGTTCCTATCCTTTGCTTTATTAATCAATTCTAAGAACAATCTAAAGTTATTTAGTGAACTACTTAAGGCTATTCCCTCATCAAAATGAATAGTGATATCAAATCTTACGTTGTTCGTAATATCTTGAATCGCTATTTTATAATCCGTATAATATAAAGAACTTTGGTCATCTTCATATTTCTCTGAGTATACACGATAGCGAATATAGTTAAATTCTATACCCTTTGCTCCTGATTGCGGATTGTAGTCCGCCTCTAATGAGAAGTTTTCAAAAGTGTAATTCGCTGTTTCGAGAACGGTTTGTAGTGTATAAGTAACGCCATTATAAACAAAGGCTAATCTATCACCACTAGTAATAACAATGTTTTTACGTTGTTCATTTTGAATAATTGTTCCATCTAAACTAACGTAAAACTCTTTCTCAAAAGTATCAACTCCATCTGTGTAAGTATAGACATTTCGTTCAAAGGTGTAGTCAAGCCCAGGAATTCCATCTGTTCTTGATATCGTGTAGGTCTTATTATTACCTCCAACATTTAAAACAAACTCGTCATAATCACCTGAAACAAAAGTCACATCTTGACCAGTAATATCCTTAAAATCTGTTCCTGCTTCATTTACAAGGAAAACAACATTTTGCATGACATTGTTTTCATCAACAGTAGTATATGGCGTATAGCGATAAACTACATCGGTATCATCATAAGTATAGCGAATATTATTATAAACGAAATCATCTTTTGTACCGACAACAGTGATGCTCGATTTATTCAAATCCTTATACCAAATTCCATTATCACTCACATAGAATGATTGTTTCAATGAAGTGTTATAAGTATATTCTCTTAAGGAATAAACATTCTTAAAGATGTATTCCACATCTAATGATGTAAAACGATATTGATCTCCAGTAAAGACAATCTCACTGCCAGAACTGTTTAAAATCTTTTCTCCATCTGTACGAACATAGAAATAAGCAGTTTGTGGCGAACCGTTAGAATAAGTATAGGAAGTGTATTCATAAGCTGAATAGGTTGTACCACTATAAACAAACTCATGCATATCACCAGTTGCTGATACTTCTTGAAGATCGTTATTTAGCACAATTGAAGCATCGCTATTGGCATAGAAATAAGCAGTTTGCATTGCACCATAAGTATAAGGGAAGTACCTTAAAGCACTATAGTCTTCACCTAAATAACTAAATTCTTCCGCTGTTCCTGTTGGGGAAATGCCATTTAAATCACTATCCAAAATCATCGATTGATCTTCACTGACATAGAAATACTCAACTTGTACTTGGTTATATTGATCATAATAAGCATATGGAGTATAACTGAATTTCGCTGTTCGATAAATTAGCGCATCTTCTGGCAAAGTGAATATTGGTTTATATGAAGTAATATTTGTTCTACTAACCAAGCCGATCATATAAATCAAAGAACGGTGGTTGTAAATATTATCCGATGAATAATCATGTTCATTATAGTGAATACCATTTGGTAGACAAACAATCTCTCGATCAGTAGACTCACGTAAAACAGCATAAGTTGCCGCAGTAATTCGGTCAACAGAAAGCAAGGTATCGATTGTTGTTAACATGGTTTCCGTAATGAATGTCGCATTTTCAATATAACTACGAATATTCTTATCCTTAGTAATTGATAAGCTCGTTAAGTCTAAATGCCAACTAATCCAATTTCCTGGTTCAAACAGATAAGTTTCTACTCCTTCAGTAAAGCCAAATTCATAGTAAACATTGAATAAGTATTCTTTTGGTGGAGCGGCAGGGAAGAATTCTATCGAAACCCCTTCGCCTTCCACAATTTCAATACTGAAATATTCGGTTTGTTCTTCCTCGGTTAAGTCACCACCAGCGTATTCAACATGTAAATAATCCGTATCAATACCAAAGTAGGCATTGCTTAGAGTATAATCAAAGCGATAGGTTGGTGTTTTTTCCCGACCAAAGGCAACTGTATATACATTATTATACGAATCGAAGTTTGGATTACCTGCTCCAACAGGGTCACTATCCACGACACCACCATCGATGAAAACGGTATTGATCGCTTCTGGTGTGACGATATATTCTTGAATAATATGAGTGAATGTTGAAGTGTTGATTCCGTTTTCCGCTGTGATCAAATAATTTACATTGTATACTTTTTGAGCCGGATCGGTTTCATCAACAGTCACATTGGTAATCTCATAAGTTGCCAGTGGTGAAATGTTGAAGGCTGACAAATAACTTGGAATTGACGTTGCTTCATCAATATCCGTAAAATAAGCTTTTGTAAATTGCGTTCCAAACAACACTTCTACTGGATCAGCAATATTGCTACTTGCTCCTGCTGGTAAGAATGGTTGATCATCGAAGGTAATCAGCTCTACACTACAAGCTGAACTCATCGCTTTTTCAAAAACAACATAATAGACAACTTCTTGTGTCAATCTAAATTCCAAAATATAGATTCCACTATTTAGCTGACTATTGATATCTAAATCAATGATTAACGTTCCATCATCCCAAGTATAGTCTTCATTAAATGCACTATCGCCAACCGTTTCAACAACCACACGCCCATTGTTTAGGGTGCTGGCATAACTATAATTCGTAACTAAATTAGCAGGAATACAGTTTTCACCAATGGTTTGACCTTGATCAGCATAATGATACATTTTGATATTGTTTTTCATGTCTAATCCGTTTGGCAAATTCTTAGTAGTATAGGTTACTAATAAAGAACCATTGACAGAAGCAACATCATCAAAAGTTCCCCCACTGATATCAACAACAGCAATATTGGTAATTGGTGTAGCTGCATAGTTCACTCCACCATTAACTCTTAAATCGATGATTTCACTACAAGTTTTTGGAGCAGTAATGATAATATTGACAAAGTATTCCGTCTCTACTGTTCTATCTTCTGCCTGAACAATGAAGGTGTAACTTGGAATTCCACCATCTTTTGATGTCATGATATCTCCAGGAACTAAATTTGTTCCCATAACGATTGGGCGTAAACTACCTTCTTTGAAAATCGCATTGTATGATAGTTCGTAATTAGATAACAGATTCACTAAAAATGAACTAGCATTAGCTTCATCAGCGTTAGAAGCGACATAGAAAGTAATCTCTTTTTCCCGATTATTATAATCTTCTTGAACATTATTGGTAATCGTATAATGAATCGTCGGATTGGTTCGGTCCGTTCCTTCTAATTCAATCTTAAACACAGTCGTAGCAATCGACTTTTTCAACTGCTTCATCATATAGTAAATTCTATAGTTAACACAAGCCGTATTTAATTCGGTTGTCGGGTCGCCATTTTCATCAAGAACATAAAAGTTATTGACATCATCAGCACTTCCCCCACGCCAAGTAGCGTCATTCACCGGATTTCCTTGAGAATCGCTGGTTAAATATTCATCCAAATAAATTAACATAACATTATCTGGCAAGAATTGACCTTCTTCGATACCATCTGAACTTGCCAATGCATAAATACCGACAGAATCTGTGTAATCACCAATATCCAAACCTGCAACAGCACAAAGCGATGTTAATGTCTCCGTTAGATTAGCCATATCATTTGGATCATTAATATCTAGTCCATATCCCTTACTATCTAATAACCCTACTAAAATGTTCGAACCTGTATAATTTGGATCAGTATATTCATTGTAAGCATCGTAATAACAAATCTCTGCAACAATTGCCAGTTTATCATCATCATTTAATGTTATTGATGAGACAATGGTATTAAACAAAGATGGCGTTGCTTCCACTAAAAGGTCGATGATTCTTTCCATATTGTAAGAAGAAATTTTACTATCCCCAAGACCTGGTCCTAATAATGCAGTTATTTCATCCTTAAAGAAAGTTGCATTTGCTGATAGAGCACGAGCTAAATAGTACTCCTTATTTGTTTGATCAGGAAGCACTTCTTTTAATACCACAGCCCTTCCCGCGCCTCCACTTTCATTATTGAGAACACTCTCTACGATACTGAGTTTACTTGCACTCGAAATATAATCATCAATACCATTCGTACTATCGTGCAATACTATATGATAATAAGCCCCATCCCCACTGGCTTTTGTAGCTATACCTTTAATCTTATCAGCTCTTGTGGTTGCAGAAGGAATGGTAACGCTCAAATTAGCCGAATAGGCATTATAAATTACGGTGATAATTTCCCTTTTATCGGCAATCGATAAGGTAGAAGCTAAACTCAACAAGTGAGATTCTAAATTAGAACTCATCGATGTCGAGGCGTATAAAGCTTTGGTTACTTCTCGCATCGCTGCTTCTTGATTTTGATTATAAAATATAGTTTTTAGAAAATATTTAATCGTATCCGCTTGTAAGGTTGCATTAATAAATGATGCATAATTGTCTTCACTTGAGTATTGGAAGTAAGAACCATAAGAATGATAATAATAGTAATTCCCACTCGTTGTATAATAAACGTAGCCAACGTTGGTTTCACCGCGATAATAACGTTGTGACCAATTCATGGTATATTGGAAGCCATTATTTCGCCAACGATAATATCCAGATGTATTATTATTTCCCATATAGGTAATTCTTCTTGCAGTTGTTCCTGCTGGGGTTTCTGCCGTATAAACTCCGGTAGCATTTTCGTAACTACCACCTGTTAATTGGTATGGTGCCGTGTATACGGTATTGCCACTTGAGTAAATTGAATATCCGTAATTTGGGTTAACAGCATTAAAGTTATTGCTACTATCTGCTCGTAAATAGAAAGTTCCTAAACTATTATATACATCAGCAGTCATCGTAGCAGAGTTCTTAATGGTGTTCCATAAAGTAGTAGCTTCTGCTGTTGTTAAATCATCAATCACACTATTAAAAGTGGCTTGTTGAGAAGTATAATTAATTCCATTATATTTTGCTATCAATTGTAATTTACCATTATCGGATAAATTAAAACTGTTTTTTAGACTCGCCAGATTGCTATCATTGATATAAGGATCATTTAAAATATTCGTATACAATGTATTCACTTGTGAATCACTCAAAGCAGCCAAACGATCCTCATTTGTTAATTGACTATACAAATTATTAACAATCGTATCGCTGACTACTGAACTATCGCCAAAACTTGAAGCAAATATTGTTTGTAATTCCGTTGCCGACAAGTTATCAACAACACTATTCAAGATAGTTAAAGTTGTCACATCAGTAAAAAGAGCTTCAATTTCAGCGGCATACATTGTAGGATTTGATTCTAGAAGCGCTAAATAGTTAGTAACTAAAGCCCCTGTTTCCGTAGGATAATAATTTGCCAGACTAGCTAAGTAAGTTGAATTATTAACCAAGGTATTCATCATTGTTACTTTCATTGCCGCCGTAACATTGGCATCATTCAATATATTCGTTAGTAACGTGATGAATCGAGGTTCTGTTACAAAGGCATTGATTAAGGCTGTTGAATTGCTTGCATTAGACAATAAGGTTTGTAAAACCTGTTCAAAATCAGTAGTCCCGCTATGACTTGCATACATTGATTCTAAGATATCCAAAGAATAATCAGCATTGGCATAAACGAGATTTTTAATCGCTGAATGGTTAGAAAGAATGCTATTATACAGCGTATTAATTTCTCCTGATGTTTGATATTGACTATCTAGAATGGCAATGTTCGCCTCTAAATCGATTAATAGCATTTGTAATGCTTGGAGCATAATCGTTTCTTTTAAATTTATTTCGTCGATTAAATGCTCATTTACCTTACTATAAGGGACAAATTGAATATAATCGGCAATATATTGGTTGGTAATGATACTAGGATCGGTTTGTGTAGTATCTCTTAATGGGAATAATTGATTAAAAATACCACCATTATATTCTCTAGATAATTGTTCTGTCAATGTTTCCCCACCAACTACAATTCCATCTCGCGTATCTTTGTAATAAGATTTAATACCATAAGAAACACCATCTGTTGTCCCCGCTGCAAATGGAGTAGGCGAATAGTCTATTTCTTTGGTTGTCGCCATATATCGCAACAAATTCTGCATAGTCTGGGCATCGCTAAGATTACTAACATTCAGAATATTAGAATCTGTCCTACCTAAAATATTTACGTTTTCAACAAAATTAATCAAGTAACTAACGGTAATTTTATTGAAGATTTGACTTGGAGTATAGTTTGTATTAGAAGCAATATATCCAATCAAGGCTCCACAAGGATAATCAGTACCATTCGTTACACCAAGATAATCCGAATTTATCGTAAGATTAGTACCGCCTGATAAAATTTCTGCCAGGTTTGTTGAAGAAACTTGAATTGGCGTTATATCTCCATAGTTAATCGCATTGGCAATATAAACTGGGTCATCAGTGGTAATATAGTTAACAAACTTATAAATAAAGATTAACCCATACATTCCACCAACAACTTTAGTAGCAAAAATATCACCATAGTTTACGACATTAACTACCGAATTAACACCCAAGCACAAGAATCCTGCTGCTTTACAACGAGGTTCTTCTGTTGTCCAAGTATCATTAAAGCCATTGTACGCGAAAACATCGCCATAATTAATGCTAAACTCAATTTTTTGTTTGTGAGGATGAATATTATAACAACTACCCCCACTCACAATACCTCCGCTACCTAAATCGACACCAAACTCATCTTTTTCATTACGGACAATAATACCACCCGCATTAACCCAAGAGTTTCCTGCCGAAGTACAAATTGAGTAGATACTACCATTGTTGGCTGAATCCTTGATTTGTGCGTATTGGTCAAGCATCAAGAAACAGATTCCTCCTGTTTCAACTTCAAACTCACCAGCATAACTTCCATAAGATCCAGCACCAATGATATAGTTGATATTTAAAATATTTCCTAGATTAAAGCAAGAAGATAAAATAGAGGCATTGATTGCCGTAATTCCTGCCGCACGACATACTCCATAATATTCACCAGAATTAGTATAACCTGATCCTGAATAATTTCCACGGATAGTAATGTCGCCATTATTGACACAATTATGAATTGTTCCATCAACATCCGGATCCATAATTACATCATCAACTGATAAATTTTCATCAACAAATATCTTTTGGTTGGCATTTTTATAACAAATACCAGAGGCATAAACGTTGAAAACAACAACGACACCACTTGCTTTGGTATTCGATGTTACTTCAATATCGCCACCATTAAAAATATTTTTTGCTTTGCAATTGATACTTACTTCTTCAAAACAACCGAAAACCTTCAATTTTTTATAATCGGTTGAACGGTCATTATTAGAATATAAAGCATTTAAATATGTTCCTTGAGTCGTTTTGGTAAAATTGACTACAATATCGCCATCGTTTCGAATATTATCCAAATTAAAGTTTAATCCTACGGTATTTCCTGATAATACAAGATTATAGAAATTAACCGGATTTGAGGTTACATAGTTGATATTGCGATAATTATAAGATGCTTTTAAATTCGTATATGTACCGATATATTTATCTGGGTTACTCTTTGTGTTATCTGTCATTGTGACAGGATAAGGAGCAGATGAACTATAGGTTACAGTTATAATATCCTTTACAACCTCATTATCCGATACTACACACGGAGCATAACGCCATAAGATTGAGATATCTATTTCTTGTGTTGGTAAGGCTTGTAAAACTTTTTGATTATTATTATAAACATATTTCTCGGCAAAATTATAAGCCCCATTAATGTTTGTATTGGTAGCTGTTGTATAGGCTATACCAGCTACGTTTAAACTAATGTTTGGCAACAAATAATAATTACCGCTTGAACCATATCGCGTATGTCTTGGTGATAATGAATTGTTATTGATAATATTCATTACCGAACGACTCGATAAACTACTATAATTTAGTGTAGATGCATCTACCTCATTCTTAATATTGATAACACCTGCAACATTGGCATTGGTCGATTCTTCTCGTACATACATGGTGATATTACCATTGTTTAAAAATTTACCAATTTCATCATAGCCATAGGTATGTAAACCAAAAACACCAGCGGCATAAAGGCGCCCATATCGATAAGTAATACCATTAACACCAATGACAATATTTCCATCATTTTCTAATTCTATTGCTTCATTGGTTATACCACTACCGACTACACCACCAATATATTGATATAAATTGCTGATGTCCGTAGAGGAAGAAAATCTCATCGCATAAATATTCATACTATTCAAACAATTCTTCAAACTGTTTGCGCGGTTGATTTTTCCGATAATTCCGCCAATGCTTGAACCACTAATACCGGCTGACCCGGTTGTTAATGTCTGATATGAACCATCGATAATACCTGTTGTGGTACAATCTTTAATCGTTCCTAAAGTACTATAACCAACAAGACCACCAGCATACACCAGACCGATACTGTTTAGCACTGTACTCGTTCCGTCACTGGTATAATTATTAGCTTTAGTTGTTAGAATGATTTTACCATTAACATTTACATTTTCTATTAATCCACCCTCTTGTTTACCCGTTACAATACCGATTGCATTGGTTTCCATATAAGTTCCTTTACCCTCTAAATCAAGGGGGCGAATCAACGCATCAACAAAGTTGATATTCTTAACCGTTCCCGCCAGAATCTCAAAAAAGCCATAACAACGATAACTATTATAAGAGATTCCTTTTGTAATGGTCATGTTGAAAATAGAGTTGTATGGAGATAGACTGCCATCTTGCAACAAGCAATCAAAGCCATCATCGGCTTTTTCTGCACTTTGAAAATTGCCCGAGAAAACTGCACTCGTTTTATAAAATGCTTCTTCGGTAACAGCAGTGGCATCAATACTATTAATCAGCCGATAGTCTTCTCGTCTAAAAGTACCATATCGGGCAATTAAACTAGTCATATATACCAAATCACTGGCTTTACTAACGGCAAAATAGGTTTCTTCATTAATGTCTGTTGTATAGACCAATCCTTGAAGAATTGGATAGGTTAATTTTAGAATATTGTGATAGTTAGCTGGATAAGTAATATTAGAAAACCATCCATTATTTACTTGTTCCGTACCCTCTGTTCTATAGTATGGGAAATAATCATCACTATAAAATTGTGATGTTGTTAATCCAACGACATTTGTTTCTACACCCAAGGTTAATTGTGATGTTATAGGATCAATATACATTTTCTTTGGTGCAGTAACAGTATCAATCAGAATACTCGAATCATAATAAACATCGGATACTACTCCACCTTCACTTTCCATATTTTCATATAAGATAGCAAAGCGTACTCCCTGTGATTGTTGTGATACTGATTCTGAAACTACTCGATTAATCGCTACATAAGAGTTGGTAAACACACCATAATTATAAACCATTAATCCAGCAATGGCGAAAAAACCACCTTCTACGGTTAATCCGGAAGCATTACCACGAAAATCGTGCAAATAAACATGGCTTACCGTACCGAAGTTTTCTCCAATAAAAGAAGAGGCAGTACTTAAAGTTTTAAATTTATCGGGTTGTAACATAATAACATCTTTTAATCCGACATTCCTAACTATTCCACTTTCATCTATCTTTGCAAAGAGAGAATAACAGCTCAAACTATAAGAACCCTCTTCATAAAAAGCGTATTCTTCTAGATTGTTAATAGGAGCATAGAATAAATTGGATATTACAAACCCTTGCCCATCAAAAATACCTTGAAATCCCTTCTCTCCCCAACCAATCGGTTTAATAAACTTATAAAGCATCGACGCTTCATTATAATCAATATCATCACCTAGCACATAATGAAAGGTAAGGTATTGCGATTTATAGGTTGGTGAGTTACACACTTCACCAAAATAATACATTTCTAATCCATTACCAATGACAATCACATAATCTTTAGTTCCATCTGTCATAACGGTTTGAGGATTAATTGGATTTTCGTTTGCATCAACAAATAAAGCCATGTCTACATACTTGACGTTGTTTGTTGAGACATTTTTTATTTCAGCAAGTTCACTATTCCAAACTTCACCGCTTAGTCTTGTTGCTTGGTCTATCTTTTCAACATCACTAAGAATGACCTTAGTCCCAATAAATAGGAATGTTATAGCGACAGCTATAGCAATAATTCCCAGCATTATTTTCTTTATCAAGGTTCTTGTCTTCATAACTAACTCCCTCCATGTGGGATTTCATCTATTCCCCAAATTTGGGAAAAACGATTAGCCTGAACAATTTCCACTTTGATATTTAAAATCAAATCGCAAGTATCGATATAGGTTCTACTAATCCTAGGAAGATAAGCGTCGCCACCAAAAATGAAAGGTAGGCTCGCTAAAACCCCTTTTTCTAATGGTTCAGTATAATATACATACTTTGTTTCTGCGTCGTAATACCACGAGCTATCATATCCTACTTCTCCACTGACACGCCAATCTTCATCCGTTAAGTGAAATGGAAAAATATTATCCCCTTCGTGGTAAATCGAGTAGATTTGTTCTGTATTAAAGCTATAATAAAATCTCGTTACCTTCCATTCATCAAATACTTTAATTCGCAAGTATGATGTAATGTCCGGTGTTAATTCAATTTTCACTTTAAAATCATCAAGAAAATAAGGATTGTATTCACCTTCTTCTTCGTATTGTTCTAAAACGATAGATTTTAAAGCCCCATTAATATATAATAATCCCTTCTCGCTGTCATAACAATTAGGAGCAGCGGTCGGGTCGAATGCATTTTTAGTTACTAAAACTTCATTTTCATCAAGATATTCAAAGAAAGCTTTAATTTCAACTTCCATACCTCCAATGGTGATATCCCCTTCAATTGACCCATCTTTCGATAACCAACTGAAAGTAAGCGGGATGATAATCGATAATACTAATACAATGATTAAAAGAATAATATAAGGAGAATGTCTTTTAACGATCTGTTTCATAGTCAGCACCTCCATAATTATCTAAACTTTGAATCGCTTGAATCTTTAAAGTAATATTAAATTGTTTAGTTAAATAACCATCAGTTACAGTAAGACCATAGTAGTCGCCAAAAAAGGCTACTCTTAGAGAAGCCGTGTTTGAGCCTGATACCGTTGTCAATTCTCTTCCTTCTCCTTCATAGAATAAAGTTAATTGTTCAAAATTATAATTTTGTATAGCTTGATAAACATGATTAGGATTGCTAGATGAGAAAGAAACAATATTCTGAGTATAGGTGGCATTACCAATAATCGAGCGGATTAACGCACTATAATCAACAACACTACTAGGATTTACATCTAGTATGACTAAATAAAGTAATCCCGGAATGTTTTTTGGTGTCAGATTACTACTATCATTATCCAGTATTTCTACACGACAACGAGCAGGAATTAATCCCGAAGTAATATCTCCTGTATTGGTAATTGAAATATCATAATAAGTAACTAAACTATTAAAAATGGCACTTTTATCTGAAGCAATATCATTGGCAAGATCAACATAAGCCAAGTCGTATAAGTCGATAGCATGAACAATGGTTCCGCTACTATTGACTTCAACTTCAATATCAGCCTTTACTTCACCCATTGCAAATGTACCTTCTTTTGAATCTGTATCAGTAAGGTAGGCTAAAGATGTCCCTAAGCCAATCGCTAGAACTATGATTAAAGCAATATTCAAGATTATTAATCTAACATTTTTATTCATTGTTCTCATGTTACGATTATCTCCTTCAGTCCCTATTCTGATTTTTGTTCGCTATTTTCTTCTTTCTTTCCTTTTTTAACTTCTTTTATGATTGCACTAACTAAATAACCAATGATAATTACACTAATAAAAGCGACGATAAAGGTTTTACTGCTAATAACTTTTATAATAAAACCTAAATAACTAATTGTGAAAACAAATTTCCCGACGAAATCAGCCGATGATATCTTATCATCAACCGCCGCTCCTTCACGAATTCCCTGCGTTTGAATTTCATCAGCAGCTGGATTAATATAGATGACCGCATGGGTTACATTATTCCCTTCATTATTCACAAAGGTAATATAATCCCCCACCTTGACATTAGCATATATTTCATCTTGTTCATATGTTTTAATATAAATAACAGAGCCTGTTTTAATTTCTGGTTCCATACTTCCGGATACTACCACCAATGCTCGATAACCAAATAGATATAAAGCAAAATGGGTAATAATCGCCAATACGAGAATACCAGCAGCTACATATCCAATGTAACTAAAAACTTTTTTCATCAAGTTTTCCTTATGATGCTAGTCCTGTTGAGAAATTGATACTTCCCATATCAGCCCAGTCAACATATTCAGCTTGTTTTGCTTGGAAGGTAATCGTAATCACCAGACCGCTTGCCGCTGCATAATCGTTACCAATTGTTGCACCATTATACTTTAATGAGGTAAACATCGTATAAGCTGTGGTGTTAACAGGAATGTTGTTTGTTTTTGAACCTAAATACCAATAGTTATCACTTCCATATACCCAATTTCCTGTATTAATATCGGTAATGATACCATTCCCACCCGCTGCTGCAGTATAGATAACTCCTGTTGTAGCAGTTCCTCCTGATACAGTCGTATAAGTGATTTGCATTCTTAATTGAGAAGCCACTGTAGAACCATTGGTTACGGTAAAAGTTGTCCCAACTAAATTTTGACCAGGAACGATTTTGTTAGTATTGGCAATTAAAGCTCCAGCTAGCGTGTAACTAATATCTCCCATCGTGAATGTTTCTGATTTATTGTCTGTATCTGTCAACCAAGCACTGGTAATACCATAAGTTGCTGCAGTTAACACAATGACAAGTGATACGATTAAAACGATTAATTTGCTTTTTTTCATATTTTTTCTCCTTAACTTCCTATTAAAGTTGTTGCAAGAACATCCCATTCGATGTCTTCCCAATCAACATTCTTTTTTTGTTTTGCTTCAAAGATAATGGTAACCGCAAAATCTTTGGCTTGAAACGGTGTTCCTATCACATGACCATTGACCTTTAAACTATGAATAATTTCAATCTCCAATATCGATGATAATTCATCATAAGCAGGAATGGTCGTTTCACCTACTTCATAATAATAGTACCAATATCCATCGTCTTCGTTATAAGTGAATTGATCATCAATCACTCCAATAACAGAAGCCGTTGTTGAGGAAAGGTCTGTATTGTCATCCGTAAAGACAACAACCGCTCCTCCTTCCATTTGATAGGCAATTTTTACCCGCAATTGCGATTCAATTGTTGAATAGTTTTCTACCCCAATTGCCCTATCTTGAACCACTAATTCTTCTCCAGGCAAGATAACTTCTAAAACCGATGCGTCCTCCAATGAACCTGTTAGTACATATTGAATTGATCCTGAATCGAAAGTAACCTCATCAATTGTTTTAGAACTAGCAAACCAAGCATATGTTGCTCCAAGGACAGCAAAACAAGTAACAATTAACATGATAACACTTAATATTAAGTTTTTTCTCATATTTCCCCCTTAAGAAGAATAAAAAGCCAGTACTTATTTTAGATAAGCAACTGGCTGTCATGCTTGTTTCTAAAACAAGTTTTAGACCCTATAGTTTTGCGTCCTCGCCTTTCAGCGAATTTGCCAACAGTTTTATATTTTTTTGTCTATTTCTTCTTTTATTTCAGCAGTAATTCTTTCCCGTTCTTTTTGAATTTCAGCTGCTAATTTATTTTGATATTCCGTTTGTAAACGCAAGTTCTCCTTTTCCTTCATCGTCCTGACAATCTTTACCATTTCTGTAATGAATAAGATAGCAAAGATAAGAAAGATAATGGTAAAGATAACAAACCTCTTATTGATTACAATATTCCCCAGATTAAGAAAACTTCCATGTTTTATTACCTTGCCGATATAATTATCAATCGTAACCACCTCTTCATCTTGAACAGGATTGTTTATTCCCTTCATTGTCAATGAACCGTCTTCATTAACGGCAATGACACGATGAACGATGAAAATATCTTTTGCCTTAGAGTAATAAATCACATCATCTCCAATAGCTATTGTTTCAAAATCAACTTCTTTTGCAATAATGAAGTCACCTGGCATAATCTCTGGTTTCATCGATTCTGTTGGGACAACAGAATACGTATACCCGAAGACTTTTAATGGTTCATGATTGCGATAAGCCTGAATTCCAAATATCATAATTAGAACTGCTGCGATGAAGAAAAAGATTGTCAATGCACCAACTGCATAACTTAAAATCTTTTTTATCATTTACATCCACCTCAATTAGCGACATTCAATTACAATTTTATTAATATCAAATCTTTGATTTATGAATTGATTATTATCGAAGTTTTCCCCTTCATAGGTAATATTGAAGAATATCCCGATGATTGATTGCGCTCCTTCACTTGTTAAAACCTCATTTTCCATAAGGAAATATCGATCTACTCCTTGAGTGAAGTATGTTTTACTATTATTTGAAGATAAGGTAGCAAAGATTTGTTCTAATGTTTCATCATCTGTATCGGTTAGGTATTCAATGCTCAACACTTCAAAATTAAATGAGTTTTGTATTCTTGTTGGATTTTCACTATCAAGGACTATCCAACCTTCTATTTCATCATAAACCAACGAATTTATACCATACATGTAAACAGAGCTTAATCCATCCCTATTTCCCGTGTTTTCCACAACAATCACATAAGAATAAGTATCCCCTGGAATTGTATTGGCAAAATCAACATCAGCAGTAGTCACAAGTGGTCCACTGATATTCCCATCATTAAATTGTTTAAAGGTATAATCAATTTCTAAATTCCCCACTGTAGTAACAAAGGTATCTGTTCTACTTTGGTTGCTTAATGTCCACCAAGCAAAACCAACAGCAGCCATCATCAAGATAGAAGCGACTAAAGCTATTAACGATGATAGTAGTGAATTTCCCGCGAATAATTTTTTAAGCATTGTTATCATCCTTTACTTCAGGAGTATTAACAAATTCACTCGTCGTTGATAATTGTTCTATTGCTTTTATTTTTTCTTCGCTTTTTGCTTTTGCTTTTGAAATTTTTTCTTCACTTTTTGTTTTTTGTTTTTCTTTAAATGCTTGTAAAGCTAATGCAGCTTTCTCTTTTTCTTTTGCTAACTTCTTAGCCAGCCTTTCTTTTGCTGCTTTTTCTTTTGCTAATTTATTCGCTAATGCTTTCTTGACTCTTGCTCTCTTTCGTTCTTCAATCTTCTTTAATTGCGTTTCTAAGCGAGTTTTCTCGGCTTTTTCAAATGCCAATTTTTGTTTTTTGGTCTTTTCTGATAAACCTTTCAACTCTCTTTGAAGACGTTTCTTTTCTTTCACAACAACATCTTTTTTATCCGTAATTGCTGTTAATTGGTCCTTAATTTTTATTTTTTCTTTTTGATATAAGCGCATTTGTCGCTCTAATTTCGCCAAATATGTCTTACGTGTTTCACTACTACGAGCCTTGATATTCTCTCTGATTAGCTTATTATTCGCCTTTTCCATTTCTTTTAGCAATCTTTTTTCCAAGCGGATTGCACTTTGATAATCCACTTCTTTGGTTTCCCGGATTACTTTAGAAACTTGGAATTTATTTTTCGCTCGTTCGAAGTCTTCGCTTGGATTTTCTTTATCGACTAATCGCTTAAAGATATCTTCACTACCTTCTACATCAAAGACAGCGTCAAATAAGGAATTGCTAATCGCAATGACTTCTCGCAATGTCCTTCTTAAAGCGACATCATAACTCGAAGAGTTGCGTTTATTCTCATCTAATTTTTTATTGAATGTATTACGATATTGATTTAAGAAATACTCTTTTACCGTATCGTCTTCTACTTTAATAGGCTCTGGACGATCCAATACATCATCCGGATGAATATCTTTTACCTTTATTAGTTTTTTACGACGAAGTTCATATTCATTCACATTTTCAAACTTCTCAGAACGTTCTTCCGCTTTACTTTGAACCATCGTATAAGTCATCAATGCTAAGCGACTAACGCTTGTTGAAAAGTCTTCTCCAATTCCAATCGTTTTTTCTTTTACTTTTACATCATAGAATAGATTAGAATATTTATCGATGAACAACCATAAGGTATAACAATTACGAAAATCAGGATTTTTTAAAATAATATTTGTTTTAATAATTGGTGGGTTTACTCGTTTTGCTTTTTCTAAATCTCTCACTAATTGAGAAGATCTAAACCCAGTAATCATTTCATAAAGTTTCTCAATACGAGCTAATAATTGCCGATTATGGATATTAGTAGTCTCATCTACATCTTTTTTAATCACCATATCGATATCGAGTTTTACTTCTGTCCCTTCGATTTCAAAGGTAGAGTTCATATTGACATGATCCTTAAGAAAAGATTCTACATTTTCTTTAATAACTTTATATCTTGTTTCAACAAAACTAACCAAACGAAAGATTAAACTGACTAAGAATCTATTTTCATAAGTTCCAAATTCTTGTTCGGTAAACGTTGTAAGTATTCTGCGAGGAACAACGCCTTGCTCATTCACCTCACGAATAAAATGAGAATTGGCAGCTAAATGACGAACAGATTCTGATGTTGTCCTTTTGGCCCGTTCAACATCAACAACCTCGTTTTCATAACGGATTGCTGAAGTAGGGTTTCGTAAAATTTTGTCGATACTTGGAAAATACGATTCTAGTGTTGAAATCCATTCTTCATCAAAAACCTTAACCTCTGACAATTCTTTACGATAAACACTATTTTTCCCAGCTAGAAACGAATTATAAAAATATTCAGGAAAAGCATTCTCTTTTTCGTTTTTTACTAAGAGTGCTTCGAGACTTTCATAATATAGGTCTAAATCATCTTTAACTCGCATCTAGATACCAACTTTCTATACAGTTTTTAATAGTTCAGTCAAATAGTCAATCGATATTGAGAAAGTATCCTTTCCAAATAATTTATTAAACAACGCAATTAGTTGTGCTATTTCTTGTTGTAAGAATGATAAATTCAATGCTTCAAACTTTCTCAATATTTTCATTGAGATGAAGTAATCAATTGCTTCTAAATCTTTACCACCACAAGCAACATATGCTGGGATAAAGTTTTTTAATTGTTTCATAATACGATTACCAAAAGTAATCTTGAATGTCTTGGCAATAAAACTATCGACTTTGATAATCTTATCCATTAATTTACTATCTATTGGATTTGCTTTAATTCCCTCTTGAAAAAGGTGCTCCATATAATCATAACTCATCGTCACTGCTTCCGTATAAGGAGCGTCAATATATTGTGCTCGATAATTCATCTCAATGGTAATTGCTCTATCATATACTTTATCAGTAATGGTAAATGTAGAATCATCACGGTTCGCAGTACCTACAAACCATAGATTCTGAGGAACCAATATCTTTCCTTCCCTGAAGTTTTTAGGATCATTTTCCAAAACAGCAGGAACAATATCGATTTTCCATTCATTTACATTCGGCATTTCCATAATTGACAAGAATTCAGCAAAATAATACTCAATTCTCGCTAGATTCATTTCATCGAGAATAATAATATTCAAATCTTCACGATACGTTGCTTCATATAATGCTTTTAAGAAATCTGTTTCGTTAAATTTCTTGGTAAATTCATTCAAGTAACCAATCATCTCTGCTCGGTCACGCCAAGATGGTTGCACAGAGATAATTGCAGCATCTCTCTTGAAAAATTTACCCATAGCATATGGTAGTGAGGTTTTACCTGTACCAGATATACCTTGCAAAATAAGGATTTTTGAGGTAGCCATACCCGCAAAGAAAGCTCTGATTTCTCTCTCTGCATAATACAATTTTAATTGTGATGCAGCAAAGCCGATAAAGCGACTAACTAGTTCCGGTAAATCAATCATATCTTCCGGTTCCATTATAATCGATGTTATCTTTGACTTATACTCCTCATCAACAGCAGTTAATTTTGTAAACCGTGATGGTAATGCTGCTTTCTCCTTTTCATCCTTGATGCCGAACTCTTCTTTTTCAGGTGAATAAGTTCCGGCACCTCCACCTACCTTAAGTGCTAAAATCTTGTTCTTTTCATCAACAAGTTCCGCAGTCTTTGCATTTAACATTGATATCTCTTCAAGCAATGAATCCTTTTCGATTTCACGGCGAGTGAAACGAATATACTTTCTTGCTAATTGGATTCCTCTTAAAATTAGAAAAGTGAAAAATGCTAAGTTAATAATTAAAACAATAACTTCAGCAATCCAATCCAATAAATTAAATCTATTACTCGAATTAATTAGATATTCAAAATATCCAACAATATCATGGAATAATAAATTTGAGAATGCTTCCCACAATCTAGTTAAGAATAACCAAATATTTGAAAAGAAAGTACGTAAGAATTCTATGTAATATCTTGAAAATTCAACCATAATACCCTCTTTCAAGAAGAAACTAAATTAAATTAGTTTATTCTTGTTTCTCGTTCTTTTTTGCTTCTAATTCAGCTAATACTTGAGCTCTAATCTTTTCTTTTTCCGCTTCAAGTTCTAATTTAGCTTTCGCTAATTCTTCTTCATGTTCTTTCGCTTTTTCACTAGCTACTTTTTCTTGTTTAATTTTCATGATGTTAGTAACCAATACAAAGGCTTCAAATACTAAGAAAATTGCTGTCGGGATTACCACGACCAATAAGAATCCTTGTTCGCTTCTGACATATTTCATCGTTTTACCCGCATTTTTCCATTTGCCAGTATAGATTGCTAGAACATCTTTTTCTGCAACAGACTCATATTTTTCGCTATCATTGGTTAAACTACCAGGAATATATTTATAGGCAGGGTTAAGCGCCGCTTTATCGCCTTGGGTAACAAACAATTTTTCACCTGAGATGGTCTCCTTAATATCCATAACTCTATGGGTATTTAGGATAATCCCCATGTCCTCTACATAATATGAAAAGGTAATGATATCACCAATTTCTATATTTTGCACTATTTTATCCCTGTTACGATCTGTTACTTTTTTTACAAAAATTAAATCATCAACCGTAAATGAATCCTTTTCGTTTCCATCCATTGAAGCTGTTTCCACTGTTAAGAATCCATTACCAAAAATCCCTGGTATATCTAAATTATCCTTAACGCCAAAATTGCTAATTGAGAAAATAACCAAAAAGGTTATAAAAAGATAAAAAATAACATTTAAAACAGTTTTAACAATTTTCAAAATCTTTTTCTTGTTAATTTCTTTAGTTTCCACATGAACCTCTTTCTTCATATTCTATATTAATCAAAAATATGATTTCATTCATATTTTATCACAAATATTCTCAACATGCAATTATTAATATTAGGAACGTTGTAATACTTATAACGTTCCTAATACCGTTTTACTTTAAAATCTACTTTTATAGAATATAAATTATTTAATCAATTGGAGCAGTTGGATCAACAGTTGTGAAGCCGATTGTTATTTGTAAAGTGTCTGAGAAAATTGCATTATAACACTCTGCATCCCAGCCTTCAAGCCAAATACGAACATCGATAGTTGTTTCTGACCAACCATCATCATCTAAAGCGTTAGCAGTTGTAGCAATAACAGTACCTTCAGCAACACCTACTGGTTTTGAAGTATAAGCACTTATTGCAGGAGTAATAACGCCCATTCCTGTGTAATTATTTTTAGCTGCAAAATAATTAAGTGCACCTTTTGTCCAATCGCTTGATTGTCCAGATGTTCCTGCACTTGTATCTTCATAGATTACAGTTGAATCGCCATCAAATGACATTCTTGCTGAATGACTAGCATAAACTATAAATGGTGATGTTTCTTCAGTGATTGTTGCACCATCACTTCTTGTAAATGATGTATCTGGTTGCCAACTAATTCCACTTGAAGCAATACTTGTATTTAAATGATCGATATAAATAGGTGTACTTGCAGTTCTAGTTCTAACTTTTATTGTAAATTGTGCAAAATGACTTCCAGCATCAGCACCTTTCAAAGTATATGCACCAGTTTGTGAAAGTGTATCTAAAGTTTTAAATGTAGCTTCACCATCAGGTGTTGTAACAGCAGTTAATTTTGCTCCTGAGACACCAGTTAAACCTTCAATTACACTACCAGAAATTGTAGTAGCCCAAACACCATCAACTACTGATAATTCAATACCTTCTGCAGAAGTTACATCAATTTCAAATTGACTTACCTTTGCAGTATTAGTTAGTGTAAACCATGCGAATGTAGTAGCGCCCATTGCGATAACAGCGAATACTACTGCTAAAATAGAAATAGATAATTTTCTCATTAATTTGTTCATTTTTAAATCTCCTTTTTTTCTTTTTATTTTTTTTGTTTTTTATGTTTTCCATTGTTATGGTTGAAACTGAATTTCATGCCTTTTCTTATTCTGAAGCTAGGCGAGCTCCTCTAAACTTCAATTGCATCATTACACTATCGGCAAAGATAGCATCGATACAATCGGCATCCCATCCCTCTAGCCAAATGTTTACTCTGACTTTTGCATACAAGTAACTAACACCATCAACCGTTACTCCTTTTTGAAAAGCAGCGATTTGTGAAGTATTGTTAAATGCTTCGTATGGGTTTTTAAACGTTGTTAAATGATAAATAGTATCTGGATAAACAGTTGGTAATTTCAAACTGTCTTTTCCTTGTTGAGCTAAGTAGTAGGAATAAAATCCATACTCTTTTCCAAAACTTCTTGCTTCATTTTCACTTGGATCATAAATCTTAGTTATTAAATCCGTTCGTTCATCATCTTGCCCAAGAAGTGATGCTTCCACTCTTTTTTCAACAAACGACATTCTCATCGCTTCCGCCGCATAATACGTTTTTCTCGTTCCTGCTAAAATGATTCCATCGCCATTATCGAAATCCGATTGATTTACCCATTCTACTCCTTTTGATACAACATACGTTCCATCAAAACTTTTTTCTTGAACCAGATCATAATTCAATGTTGAATTAACATTTTCCACTAAATACAAGTATTTTGTTGTTGGTATTGAAGTCCTAAACCATAAATCAAAGGTTATATAGTCTTTGTTCCCAACCGCAAATACTGCATTTCCAGCATAATTTTTCTGAAAACTAATTCCATCAATGGAAGTAATGCTATCGAGTTTAATAATATTACCTATTTCTCTACGTAACATTTGTTCACTAATTTGAGGATAAAAGTTTTCACCGTCTAGTGATATTTCCATACCACTTTCCATTGTAACGGTCATTTCCATACCATCTAAAGTATTTTGTGTCGATAAACTAATCCAAGCAAAGGTTGCTTGCATAAAGGCAAATGCCGAATAAATTAACAACAATATTGAGACCAATAATTTTCTCATCTTTTCACCGCCTATTCAGCACTAGTGATTGAGAATAGCAATCTTATTTTTATCCTTCCACCCAATATTGCATCAGTACAATCTGGATCTTGTCCTTCTAACCAGGTAATGACTGTAAACTTTTTTATTTGATAAGGTTTAAAGTTGGATATTTCACTATTCATAATCGTCGTATCACTAATGAAATGTTCAGCTTCTGGTAAGTCATGATACTCAGCTTCCACAGTATCAGGCTTCATGTACATTTTCTCTAAAATTCCATCTTCAATGATTAAGAATCTAATTGCCGCATCGAGTCCGTTTTGTATACTAACAATTGATGTGTTTAGATTTACATCACAAGTTTCATCGCCAATATTTTGAATGTATAAGGTATAAGCGATGTATTTGTAATCAGGATCTACATAATTTCCATCGGTTGCTATGGCTTCATCAACCTTCAACCAATCATATGTTATATCTCTAACATTTGTGATGGCATCCGACAATAACCTGGGAGATGGAGACAAGAATTCTTCATCAGAGGAAAGTACAATCCCTCTCCGATAAGCATCAGGGTCTATTTCCATAACGAAGTTACCAGCATTTTGTCCATAATAAGTAATAATTGCTATTATGGCAGAAGCTATGCCGAATATGATTATTCCTGCTCGCAAAATTAACTTTCTTGTTAAGAATTTATTAAGCCAAATCACATTCACCCCCCTTGAAAATAAAAACCAATCGTCAAAATTTCTAATGACAACTGGCTACCATTTTTTTCATTTAGGCCCTATAGCTTTGCGTCGCCGCCTTTCGACGGTTTTGCCTTTTACATTGCTTGACTAACTTCAAAACAAAAAGCCAGTCGTCAATTAATTTCTTAATGACAACTGGCTACCATTTTTTTCATTTAGGCCCTATAGCTTTGCGTCGCCGCCTTTCGACGGTTTTGCCTTTTACATTATTGTTCAAAACAAAAAGCCAGCTGTCAATTAATTTCTTAATGACAACTGGCTACCATTTTTATATTTAGGCCCTATAGCTTTGCGTCGCCGCCTTTCGACGGTTTTGCCTTTTACATTATAAAATAGACTCACTTCTACCTTTTGCACCTTTAGTATATCACGACTAAAAATACTTGTCAAGCATTTTTTTAAAAATTTTTTATTTTTTTTTATTTTTCTTGTTCAGGTGCTGTTTCTTTTACTTTTTTTGCCCCTCTTTTTGCTGTTTTAGATTTAGCTTCAGGTGCAATTTCCTCGTTATTTTGAGTAGTTTCAACCTTTTCTTCACTTGTTTTTTCTTTAAGATCAGTTTCAGTTGCCTTTTTCTCTTTTACTTTTTTCGTAACTTTCTTAGTTGCTTTAGGTTTAGCCTCAGATACAACTTCCTCACTATTTTGAGTAGTTTCAACCTTTTCTTCAAGATCAGCTTCAGTTGTCTTTTCCTCTTTTGCTTTTTTCGTAACTTTTTTAGTTGCCTTAGGCTCAGCCTCAGCTACGATTTCTTCGCTATTTTGAGTAGTTTCAACAACTTCCTCACTTGTTTTTTCTTCAAGTTCAACTTCAGTTGTACTTTCCTCTGTGATTGGTTCTTCTATCTTATCTGGAGGATTAATTAACTTTTTAATTCCTTTTTCATTGTACAGATATCGATGAAATTCTTCCTCAGCAATCGGTTTAGAGAAATAAAATCCTTGTAATAAATTAATCTTATATTCCCCTGCTTTCTTCATCATTTCAACGTTTTCAATGCCTTCACAAATGATTAGCTTTTCATTTTTTTCAGCAAACTCAATCAGCATTTCTGCGTATCTTGTTTTCAAGAACGATGAATCTTCATCTTCTTGTAAGAAATCACGATCAAGTTTAATGATATCCAGTGGTAGCGAACCAATTTTTTCCAATATCGTATGATCCATGGCGAAGCCATCCACCGCAATCTGGAAACCTAATTCTTTCAGTTTTGTCAGGTTATTTCTTACCGTATCGTGCTTTTCAAAAATAGCAAATTCGATGATTTCCAAGGTAATGTTTTTCGCAAGAACACGATATTTCTTAATTAAATTCTGGAAATTCATAATTAAGTTTTCATTAGCTAATTGTTTCGGACTTAAGTTCATCGATAATTGAAAGTGTTTGCTTGGGAACATCTTTTTCAATTGTAAGAATTCTTTAATCAAGCATTCAATTCCCCAGTTACCGACCCAGTTAATATCCCCTGATTGTTCAATAATATGAATAAATTTGTTAGGGGATAAGACACCATATTCCGGATGTTGCCAACGTAATAATGCTTCTGCTCCATAAACGCTATGATTTTCAACATCAATAATCGGCTGATAGTAAAGCATAAACTGTTTGTTATCAATCGCTTCTTTGATCTCATCATAGAACCTGACATTTTCGCCTTCCTGAACACCCATTTCATCAGAATATAGAACAATAGAGTCCCCTCCTTCACGCTTGGCAATATACAAAGCTAAATTAAGGGAATTAAATAATTGTTTGAAATTACGACCATGATAAGGATAATAGGCAATCCCAATACTAACATGTTGATTGGTCTCTGCTCCACCAGCTACTTTAATCGGTAAAGAGCCCGCTTCCTTAATTCGCTCTGCCAAACGCATGATTTCCGCACGGGAATAATCACTGCGAATAGAGATAAGAAATTCATCTTTACTATATCTTCCGATTTGTACTTTTTGAGGTAAAGCTCTGTCGATATTACTAACAAATCGTTCTAATATCTTTTGCGCTTCTCTTTCCCCAAAAATACTAATCACTTCATCAAACTTATCGAAACTTAGCAACATCAGCGAAAAGGACATATCCTTAGGAATCTTACTAATATGAGAAGTAATGCTGAAAACAATTTCGTTTTTTGATAGAGCACCATCGATTAACAATGTCATTTCATCACGATAATTGCGATAGTCTCTACGAAAACGATAAAAGACAATAATTGCCAGAACAACCGTTATTAATATAGCCAAGATAGAAACAAAGACCAATGCTCCATCTGACCAGTTTATTATTTTTAGAAACATATCTTCACCCCTTCTTAGCTTTCTTTACGGTAGCGATTTGTTTTGTTTTGTCGATATTATATTCATTAATTAGTTCAATTGATTCCTCAAAAGAAACCCCCTTACTAATTAAGTATCCTTGAATAATATCGCATCCCATTTTGATTAATATTTGGTTTTGATCATCTTTTTCAACACCTTCAGCGATAATATCCAAATCAAGGCTCTTGGCCAAGGAAACAATTTTGTTTACAATTGCCCGCGAGTGCTTGTCGGTTGCCAAATGGCGAATAAACTCTTTATCTATTTTAATGGTGTTAATTGGTAATTCTTTTAAGTAAAGCATAGAGCTATACCCTGTACCAAAGTCATCCAGATGGATTGAAAATCCCTTGTCACGTAATAAGTTTAGTTTTTCAATAACATAACTGAAATTTTCCATCAAGAATGTCTCGGTAATTTCAATTGCAATCGTGCCTGGATGTAAATCGTATTTCTTGGCACAATCCAATACTTCATTGACAAATCCTGCTTGCATCAATTGCACCGGAGAAACGTTCATCGAAATATGAATTCCATGTTTTTCAAACTCTTTTGCTGCAGCAAATGTTCTTTCCATAATATAACGGCCAATTTGAATAATCATATTATTCTTTTCCGCAAGTTCGATGAATACCGATGGTGATTGGAATTTATATTTTGGATTATCCCAACGTACCAATGCTTCAAAACCGACAATTTTTTGTTTTTCGTTATTGTATTGTGGTTGGAAAAACATGACAAACTCTTCTCTTTCCAAGGCAGTGGACAAGTCTTTTGTCATCGCTTGTTCTTTAGTTGCTGCCGTTGAGAAAGAAGAATTGTAAACAGAGTAACGAATCGATGTCAACGACTTCGCTTGCGTTAAGGTTATCTGACAATTATCATAGGCCTTTCTGGCATCCAGCTTTTCATATTTTTGTGGTTCTATGTTAAATATACCACACTTGATATCAACAATCAAATTATTACCATCAATTTCTACTGGTTTTTTGAAAAGAGTAATCATCTCATCAATATAAGCGGTTGCTTGTTCATATTCTGGTAGGGAAGTAAAGACAATCGCAAATAAATCGATTTCGGTATGAAATAGTTCTCCGTTTTTTTCTTCAAGATATTCCTTTACTCGTTCAGACACTTTAAGAACAATCATATCTCCCATCTTTCGACCGAAGACCTTGTTGAAATTGTTGAACTGTTGAATATCGAACAACACTAAAGTGCTTTTTTGTGGTTCTTCTTCTTTGATGAGGCTATGTTCAATACCTTTAATAATACGGTTGAGCTTTTCTATCAATAATTCATAATTAGGTAAATTCGTAATGATATCGTATTTGGCTTTCAATTTATAATTGCTATCCTGAAAGGTTAAATCCGTACCGACAAGATATCTAAAAAACATATTCTTGACGGGAATCATAAACGCTGAACGCTTTATCCCTTCATTATCTTCAAAAAATAAGGTAAATGGCGTTTGCGCTATCACACAATGAATCAGGTTCACACCCTCTTCATGGGCAAATTGATTGATGTTTTTATAACGACTACCACGGGAAATAACTCGCCGTAATGTTTGATTAAACGCTAATATTTTTCCTTTTTTATTTACTTTAATGATATATGGCTTATCAAAATAACGAACTACCATCGAACCTTGAATATCGCTATTTTTCCTCAACATAATAATATAAGTAATAATAATCGCAATGATTAAAATCAAAGCATACACCAGATAAAGCAGTGCCAGTTGATAGGTCAACATTCCAAAATTAGCAAATGCGCTTTTCACTTCAAATAGATAAGCGACATAAAAATCACCGCCTATCGTTTCATCGCGAAACGGACTATAGCATAAATAGTATTGTTTCCCTTCAAAGTAAATAGAAGCACGATAAGAACTTAATCCTTTGTATAATTCAGCCTTTACTTCTTCTGTCCTTTGCTCACTATTACCAGGACGTAAATAATGATTATAAAACTTATTATTGGCGTTATTATCGGTTTGATATTCAATCAATCCATCCCGCTTCAACAAGAAATACAAATGCTCAGGAAGATGATTAGGGGATAAAAAAGTGTTGGCAAAGTATTCATCTGCAGGAAAGACAAAGAGAATGCTATCGATATTGAAGAATACATAAGGTTTTTCATCGGTATTATCCATCAACATTTCGGAAAACTTAACCACAGAAACAGGATTTCTGATCGTACTTTCAGGAATAAACGATTCATGAAAGTCTGATCTTATTCCTTGGTATTCAACACCTGTGGTGAATAACTGTCCTAAAGTAACTTCTTCAGTAAACATAGTTGCTAAATCTTCGGTATCAATATCCGCATATTCTTTTTCTTCCATATACTTAGCTAGTTTATGATAATCACGGTCTATTTTATAACTTAACGTTTCACTCACGGTTTCAGTAATCATAGTCAAGTTATTAGCTATCCGCTTTTCTAAAAACTCAGTTGCAGTATAGCGATAAAAAAGATATGTCGCAATAAAAACTACCGCTAAGGCAAAGATAAAAAAGATGTATGTGCTTTGTGCTGTTTTTCTCACGAGCCCACCTCCAAAAAACAAAAGCCAATTGCAAAACAATTGCAACTGGCTATCTTTTCAGACCCTATAGTTTTGCGTCGCCGTTTTTCAACGGGTTTG
>JGI24500J29687_10017389_pt1 | contig 28115 bp, 37 predicted proteins | sample BioPla2RNA1_FD_29687 | JGI IMG/M metagenome (IMG submission 29687) | reverse complement strand
CCTCCTCTTCTCAACATTTCCCTTTGGGCTGCATCCATTTCAGCTATATTACTGCTCTTCAACCTGTTTTATTCTAGGGGATCGATATGTCTCTGTCAAGAATAAACCCCTCCTGGTAATAAACCTGTACCAGGTAGAGCCCCTGCGGGGGAGCGGTAAAACCACCTCTCCCCCTCTCCCCTTTTTCCAGAATCTGCTTGACCTGGCCGGGGGAAAGTTTTCCACAGCCTGTCTCCAGCAGGGTACCTACAATCAGCCGCATCATCTTATAAAGAAAGCCATTACCTATAACTGAAAACCTGACCCAATCCCCCTGCTGTTCAGCATCAACAGAATAAAGATGCCGTACCGTACTCTTTACACTGCTGCCTGCAGCCGAGAATGCTCTAAAGTCGTGCTCCCCGGTTAACACCGCAGCACACTCTTTCACTCTTGCCATCTCCAGAGGAAAGGGAAAGCGGTAACAGTAATTTCGCCAAAGTGCCAAAGGCTTCCTGCTGTTGAACACCAGGTAGCGGTATTTTTTACCTGAGGCACTGCGCCTGGCATGGAAAGAGGCATCCACCTCAACAGCATCTAAAGCCTTTATATCAGGAGGCAGCTTTCCGTTTAACGCCCTGCAGAAACGCTCCACTGGGATGGATGAGCCGGTTTCAAAGTGCACCACCTGTCCCAGGGCGTGAACTCCGCTGTCTGTCCGCCCGGCACCTGTTATGGGAGTCTCTTTTCCGGTAAGCCTTACCAGAGATTCTTCCAGGACTCCCTGTACCGTCCTTAAGTCTGTGCCTGACTGCTTTTGAAACCCTGCAAAATGTGTGCCATCATATTCCAGTGTAACCTTGAGACGCCGCATGGCATCTAGACGAGCTCTAAAAAGGCCATGGGGGCGCTATCCCCATGCCGATATCCGGTTTTGAGGATCCGTGTATAACCACCGGAACGCTCCTCATACCTTGGTGCAACCTCATCAAACAGTTTTTTAACAACGGTTTCATCAAGAAGATATGCCATTGCCTGTCTTCTGGAATGCAGGTCTCCTCGTTTTCCCAAACTGATCATTTTATCTGCTAAACGCTGGACCTCTTTGGCCCTGGTCAGTGTTGTCTCAATGCGCTCTTCCTTAATTAAGGATGTTGTCATGTTTCGCAGCATGGCTCGCCGCGGGTCAGTTCGCATCCCCAGCTTCCGCATATCACCATCACCTCTTTCTACTCCTCACTCTTCTTCAACTCAAGATTCATTTCAGCAAGTTTATTTTCCACTTCTTCAAGGGATTTTTTTCCCAGGTTGCGCACCTTCATCATTTCCTCTATGGTCCGTTGGGTCAGTTCTTCCACAGTGTTAATTCCGGCACGTTTCAAACAGTTATAAGAGCGAACAGAAAGCTCCAGCTCTTCGATAGGTTTTTCTAGATGCACGTTTGTATCGTCTTCTTCTTCCTCAGGTTCCGGTTCGTCTTCTTCCGGCATTTCCGTCAGGTTGACAAACAGCTGCAGGTATTTGGAAATGATCTTTGCAGCCTGGCTTACAGCCTCATCAGGGGCAATAGCTCCATTTCCCCAGACCTCAAGGATCAGCCTATCGTAGTCAGTCTGCTGCCCGACCCGGGTGTCTTCAACTGCATAATTTACCTTGTAAATAGGTGAAAAGATAGAATCCACAGGGATCTCCCCGATCACCTGCTCTGACTTTTTATTTCTCTCCGCTGGCACATAACCGCGGCCCTTTTCCACAGTCATTTCCATAAAGAGGCGGCCATCGGGTTCCAATGTGGCAATGTAGAGATCGGGATTCAGGATCTCTATATCAGCCCCTGCTTTGATATCTTTGGCAGTGACCTCACCCTCAGCCTCAGCCTCCAGACGAATCATCTGGGGCTCATCCCCATACATTTTGAGGGCTAAACCCTTGATGTTCAGGATAATATCTGTGGTATCCTCCCGTACTCCCTGAAGTGTGCTAAATTCGTGTAAAACACCCTCAAACTGGACAGATGTTACAGCTGCCCCGGAAAGGGAGGAGAGGAGCACACGGCGTAAACTGTTACCCAGTGTTGTCCCATAGCCACGCTCCAGCGGCTCCACTACAAACTTCCCATATGTTTCCTCTTCATTTTTATCCACATAATCGATGCGCGGTTTATTTTCATCACCCAGCATCAACATACCTCCTTCCCCAAACACCTGTATGAAACTTATCCTTAACGGGAATACAACTCCACAATCAGGTGTTCTTGGATGGGGATATCTATATCTTCGCGTGCCGGCATTCCTAATACCCGCCCCTGCATTCTCTCCAGATCTACTTCCAGCCAGGGGGGAGGTGTTTTTTGTGCTGCTGCTTCAGCAATTCCAGCAAACAGGGGTAACTCCCTGCTTTTTTCTTGAACAGCAATCTCATCCTCGGTCCGTATATGGTAGGACGGTATATTTACTCGTTTTCCATTGACGGTAAAATGACCGTGCCGTACCAGTTGCCGGGCCTCAGCCCTGGACTGGGCAAATCCCAGGCGATAAACAACATTGTCCAGCCGAGTTTCCAGCAGGCGGAGCAGGTTCTCACCGGTAATTCCCTGCTGTCTTTCCGCCAGGTCAAAGTAACGGCGGAATTGGCGTTCATAAACTCCATAAATCCTGCGTGTACGCTGCTTCTCCCTGAGCTGTAATCCGTACTCGGTCTCCTTTCTGCGCCCTCGTGCCCTCTGACCGGGAGGATAGCTTCGTTTGTCCACTGCGCACTTTTCCGAGTAACAGCGGTCGCCCTTCAGATAGAGCTTCATCCCCTCACGGCGGCATAAGCGGCATACGGGACCTGTGTGTCTTGCCATGAATTTTGTCCCTCCTTATTTTTTCGTCTATACACGCCGGCGTTTCGGCGGCCGGCAGCCGTTATGCGGTATTGGGGTTACATCTTTGATCATATTTACTTCCAGACCCGCAGCCTGCAGCGACCTGATCGCTGCCTCTCTTCCGCTGCCTGGCCCCTTGACGTAAGCCTCTACCTGTTTCATCCCATGCTCCATTGCTACTTTAGCAGCGGACTCGGCTGCCATCTGGGCGGCAAAAGGGGTGCCTTTGCGCGTACCCTTAAATCCCATACCGCCTGCACTGGCCCAGGCTACAGAATTGCCTTTGGTGTCAGTTATAGTGATTATTGTATTGTTAAAAGTTGATCTGATATGGGCGATCCCATGTTCCACATTTTTGCGTTCTCTTCTCTTGGGTCTTGCCTTAGGTCTTGCCACATTACTCCCCCTTTCCTATGCTTTTTTCCTTTGAATACCGACGGTCCTCTTAGCGCCTTTACGACCCCGGGCGTTGGTTTTGGTGCGCTGACCCCGGGTAGGCAAACCCCTGCGGTGGCGCATGCCCCGGTAGCTCCCAATTTCGATCAAGCGCTTGATATTCATAGTGACCTCACGCCGCAGATCGCCTTCGACTTTATAGTCATTGTCGATAATCTCAGTGATTTTACCAACCTCTTCCTCTGTGAGGTCCTTCACTCTTGTACTTGGGCCGATTCCCGTCTTTTGAATAACTTCCCGAGCGGAGGTCTGGCCGATCCCGTAAATATAGGTCAGGGCGACATCCACCCGTTTATCACGCGGTAAATCTACTCCAGCAATACGTGCCATCTCTTAACCTCCGATCTTAACCTTGCTTTTGTTTATGCTTGGGGTTTTCACAGATAATCATTACTTTTCCCTTACGCTTAATAATTTTGCATTTTTCACAGATAGGCTTCACAGAAGCGCGAACCTTCATGAAAAATACCTCCCTCTCTGCCCGTTTTACAAAGATATGCGCATGAAATTCGAAACTAAGGTTACATTATTTATAACGATAAACAATCCGTCCCCGGGTTAAATCATAGGGTGACAGCTCAACAGTAACGCGGTCACCCGCCAAAATCCGAATGAAGTTCATCCGGATCTTTCCGGAAACGTGCGCTAGTAGTCTATGCCCGTTGGCTAGCTCTACTTTGAACATGGCGTTGGGCAGTGTTTCCACCACTGTACCTTCGACTTCGATTACATTTGGCTTTGACCTGGGCATATAATTTATCTACCCCCTTGTTTCAGACTCCTGATCAAGCAAAAAATGCTGCTTGAATCGGGCAATAACCCTGCGAACCTCACTGTTTCCCGGGTTTTGTCCGGTTTCCCACTGTTGAACGAGATCACCGGCAACCGCAGGGTACAGTTTTAGGTGTTTGATGTTCTTCTGCTTGGGATTATCCATCCTTCGCTTTTCTCCGTCAACCAGATAAACAAATGTGTCATCTCTTATTTCAAGGACAAGGTAATATTTTCCTCTGTCGCGCCCTCGTTTAGAACAAACCAACTGACCAAGCTTAATCTGTTCATCTATCAAAGTCAACCCCAACCCTTCACGAGAGCCGGGTTAATATTTCCGGCTGTCCTCCAGTTACCAATATTGAGTGTTCAAAATGGGCGGAAAGGCTGCCGTCTTTGGTCACGACAGTCCACTTATTGGGCATAATGGCTACATCGTATGTGCCGGCATTGACCATTGGTTCGATAGCCAGTGTCATCCCCGGTTCTAGCCGCGGACCATAGCCAGGCCTTCCAAAATTGGGTACCTGTGGAGCCTCATGCATCTCCTGCCCAATCCCGTGGCCGACAAACGCCCGCACAACACTAAAGCCGTTGTCTTCAACAAAGGTTTGAATGGCGGCACCGATATCTCCGATCCGGTTCCCGCTGACTGCCTTCTCTATCCCCATCTCTAAGGATTTTTTAGTTACTGCCAGCAGGCGCTCTGCCTCCGCGGAGATCTCCCCAACGGGAAAGGTACAGGCAGAATCCCCACAGTAGCCATGGTAGAAAGCCCCAACATCAATACTAATAATATCCCCGTTTTCCAATATTCTTAAACCAGGGATGCCGTGCACAACCTCATTGTTGACTGATGCACAAATGCTGGCCGGAAAACCCTGGTAATTGAGAAAAGCAGGGACTCCGCCGGCCTCTTTTATAAAATCCTCTGCAAATTTATTGAGCTCACCTGTAGTCACCCCGGGGCTGATCCTTTTGCCCAGTTCCTGAAGTGTTTCAGCCACAATTCGCCCCGCCTGGCGCATAAAGGCAATTTCTTGGGCTGACTTGAGCGTTATCATCAAGCAAAACTCCTTATCACTTTTTCGATCTCCGAGAAAACCTGGTCAATAGAAAGCTCCCCATCGACCTCCTGAACGATACCACGCTGCCGGTAGTATTCCAGAAGGGGCATTGTCTGCCTCCGGTAGACATCCAGGCGGTTGGATACTGTTTCAGCAGTGTCATCACTCCTTTGATAGAGGTCACCACCACAGCTGTCACAGATTCCATCCCTCTCGGGTGCTTGATAAAGGAGGTGGTAGGTGGCACCGCACTTTCTGCAGACGCGCCGCCCGGTCAGGCGCTCCAACAGCACCTGTGGGTCAACACTGATATTTAATACCAGGTCGAGCCTACCTTCCTCTATTTCTTTCAATATACTGTCGAGTGCCTCCGCCTGGGGAATGGTGCGGGGAAACCCATCGAGCAAAAATCCTCTGGTACAGTCCGGCTGCAGCAAACGCTTCTTGATCACCATCACTGTGACCTGATCGGGAACCAGTTTGCCCGTGTCCAGGTAGCTCTTGATCTTTTTGCCGAGCTCACTTGATTCCTTGATCTCTGTCCGGAAAATATCACCTGTCGAAATATGTGGTATCTCACAGAATGAAGCTATTCGTGCCGCCTGGGTCCCTTTACCTGCACCTGGGGGACCCATAATCAACATCCTCATCTAAATACACTCCCCTATTTCATGAAACCCTCATAATGTCGCATCAATAGATACGATTCAAACTGCTTCATGGTCTCCAGAGCAACACCGACAACAATCAACAGGGCTGTTCCCCCAAAGTAGAGGGATGAAATCCCGGTGACAGCAATCATAAAGTTCGGCAAGATTGCGATCAGCGCCAGGAAAATAGCACCTGCCAGGGTCAGCCGCGACAAAACACGGCTGATATACTCCCCGGTTGGCCTGCCCGGCCGCAGCCCGGGGACAAAACCACCATATTTTTTCAGGTTGTCAGCCACATCCATCGGATTAAAAACTATGGCTGTGTAAAAGTATGTAAAGAAAATGATCAACAAGGCATATAATACCGAGTTCAAAGCAGATCCGAAAGCCAGTGACGACTCCACAGCACGTGCCCAGGGATGGTCAATAAACCTGGCGATCTGAACAGGGAAGAGCATCAGCGACATAGCAAAGATGATGGGAATTACCCCTGCCTGGTTGACCTTTAACGGAATATGGGTGCTCTGTCCACCGTATACCTTCCGTCCCATGACGCGCTTGGCATACTGAACGGGAATCCGCCTCTGACCCTCATTTACTGCCACTACTCCGGCGATAATCAACAGCCCCAGCGCCGTTAAAAGTATAACGCTGAGTATATTGATTTCACCCACACTAAACAGCTGCCCCATACTGGAAAGCCCCTGAGGTAAGCGGGAAACGATCCCAGCAAAGATGATCAGTGAAATACCGTTCCCGATCCCTTTTTCTGTGATTAGCTCCCCGATCCACATCAGCATCGCGGTACCTGCGGTCAGGGTCAGGGCAACCAGCGCATAGGAGCCAATGCCGGGAGATACGAAAATGCCCTGTCGGCCCAGAGCCACAGACATTCCTATGGCCTGAACCAGCCCCAAAAACACCGCAAAGTATCTGGTGTACTGGGCGATTATCTTGCGACCGGCTTCCCCTTCCTTAGCAAGCTGTTCCAGTTTCGGGATCACCACTTGGAGAAGACTCATGATGATCGAGGCGTTAATATAGGGTGTGATGCTCATGGCAAAGACCGATAAGCGTCTGAAAGCACCACCTGAGATCACATCGAAGATCCCAAACAGCTGCCCCTGTGTAGCCTGTTTCATTGCTTCAACATCGATCCCGGGTACCGGAACATGGACACCGATACGGAAAACCAGAAACATCACCAGGGTAAAGATAACCTTTTTTCTAAGGTCCGTTACCTTCCAGGCACTGCGTAGAGTGTCCAGCACCTAGATCACCTCGACTTTACCGCCGGCGGCTGATACCTTTTCCGCGGCTCCCTTGCTCACCTGATGCACCTTTATTGTTAAGGGCCGGTTGAGGTCACCTTTCCCCAAAAGTTTAATTTTGACATCACGCTGTTTGATTAATCCCTCATCAAAGAGGAGTTCCGGTGTCACAACAGCACCCTCAGGGAAGCGGACCAGATCCCTGATATTGACGATGGCCACCTCTTCCCGAAAGATGTTGGTGAAACCACGCTTGGGGAGACGCCTGCTCAAAGGCATCTGTCCTCCCTCAAATCCTGGCCTCGTGCCCCCACCGGAGCGCGCTTTTTGGCCTTTGTGTCCTCTGCCGGCAGTTTTACCTAAACCTGACCCCATGCCACGCCCCTTGCGCTTTTTCCCCACACGTGCACCCGGAGTCGGCTTTAAATTATGGAGTTTTATCATTCCACTCCCCTTCCTTCTCATCAACTAGCACAACAAGCTTTTAGTAAATCGATCCTAACAACAGGGTTATCCAGTTAACTCCTCTACTGTTTTCCCCCGCAATCGTGCCACTTCTTCTACTCGCTTCAGATTCTGAAGCCCCTGGACAGTGGCATGGACCATATTATGGGCATTGGAGGAACCCAGGGACTTGGTCAGGATATCCTGGATCCCTGCGGCTTCTAAAACTGCACGCACAGGCCCGCCAGCGATTACACCTGTACCAGGTGCGGCGGGTTTGAGCATAACCTGCCCTGCCCCAAACTCCCCGATTATTTCATGAGGGATTGTAGTCCCTTTCATGGGAACATCAAACAGATTCTTTTTAGCATCTTCGATTCCCTTGCGGATCGCTTCAGGCACCTCTCCGGCCTTTCCATATCCGGCACCTACCCGTCCCTGATTGTCCCCCACAACAACCAAAGCGCTGAAACTAAATCTGCGTCCACCTTTTACAACTTTTGCAACACGATTGATGCTGACTACCTTTTCTGTTAACTCAACTGCTTCGGGGTCATTTCGCAAATTACGTATTCCCTCCCTTCTTTAGAACTCCAGGCCGTTTTCCCTGGCCGCATCGGCAAAAGCAGCAACTCGTCCGTGGTAGGGAAAGCCGCCGCGGTCAAAAACAACTCTCTTGATTCCTTTGGCATTAGCCTTTTCGGCAACTAACTGTCCAACAATACGGGCAGCAGCCATATCCTTTTTCCCTCCGACATCCTCTCGAATTTCCGGAGAAAGGGTGGAGGCAGAAGCCAGGGTCTCCCCTTTGGAATCATCGATTACCTGAGCATAGATATGGTTGAGGCTTTTATAAATACAAAGCCTGGGTCTTTCTGCTGTACCGAAAACCTTTCTGCGAACCCTGGAGTGTTTCCGGTTGCGCTTGGTAGCTCGCGTTTCTCTTGCCATTCTCTCACCCCTTAAATCTTCCCTTTGATACCTGCTTTGCCGGCTTTACGCCTGATCACTTCATTTTCATATTTGATGCCCTTTCCCTTATAGGGCTCAGGCTCACGTATACTCCTGATCTGAGCCGCCACGGCACCTACTTTTTCCTTGTCTATACCTTTAACGATAATCTTACTTGCTGCCGGAACCTCAATCTCTATACCCTCTTCCGGTTCGATCTCTACCGGATGTGTGTATCCAACGGTCAAGACCAGCTTTTTACCCTGCATTGCAGCGCGATAGCCAACCCCGACCAGGTCAAGTGATTTGGAGAAGCCCTTCACAACACCATCCACCATATTCTGTATCTGGGTTCTCGTCAACCCATGGAGGGCCCGAGACTGCTTTTCATCTGATGACCGTATGACAAACACTTTGTTATCTTCCTGAGAAAGCTGCATCTCCTGGTGGACCTCGCATGAAAGTTTGCCTTTTGGCCCTTTAACCTCCACCAGGTGATCCTTAATGTTTACTTCGACTCCTGCCGGCACTGTCACCGGAAGGCGCCCCACTCGAGACATGGTACCACCTCCCTACCAAATATAGCAGACTACTTCGCCACCCAGGCCTTCCTGCCTGGCTTTCTTATCGGTCATCAGACCCTTGGAAGTGGACATCACAGCCACACCAAGACCGCCTAACACTCTAGGAACTTCATCTTTCTTCACATAAACCCGCAGTCCCGGCTTACTGATACGCTTCAATCCGGAAAGCACCTTCTGCCGGTTAGGGCCATATTTCATATAAATGCGTAAAATCCCTTGTTTCCCGTCTTTCACGTATTCATAATGTTTAATATACCCTTCTGCTTTCAAAATTTCCGCCATGGACTGCTTCATGTTGGATGCTGGGATTTCTACACAATCCCGGCAAACCTGGTTCGCATTGCGAATCCTGGTCAAGAAATCAGCAATGGGATCCGTAACCATATGTTCAACCTCCTCTGTGCCGTATTACCAGCTAGATTTGACAACACCAGGGATCTGCCCTTTATAGGCCAGTTTCCGAAAGCAGATACGACACATCCCGAATTTACGCAGGTAAGCGCGTGGCCTGCCGCAAAGAGGGCATCTATTGTAAGCCCTGACTTTGTATTTAGGCTTTCTTTGCTGCCTTATAGCAAGCGACTTTTTGGCCACCTTTTTCCCTCCTTTTATAAATATCTCTAAACTCTATTGCCGGAATGGCATTCCCATCAGCTTCAGCAGCTCCCGGGCCTCTTCGTCTGTTTTAGCTGTGGTAACAATTGTTATATCCATCCCGCGTACTTTATCGATCTCGTCATAATCAATTTCCGGAAAAATTACCTGTTCCCGTAGGCCCAGGGTGTAGTTCCCTCTGCCGTCAAAGGCTTTCGGAGAAATGCCCCGAAAGTCCCGCACCCGGGGGAGTACAATATTGACCAGTTTATCAAAAAAATCATACATCCGGTCCCCCCGCAGGGTCACTTTACACCCGATCTTCATCCCTTCACGCACCTTAAAAGCCGCAATGGATTTACTGGCGGTGGTGATCACAGGCCTTTGGCCGGTGATCTGGGCCAGGTCGTTGACAGCAGCCTCCAGGGCCTTTGGATTCTGAATGGCCTCACCGACCCCCATGTTAACGACGATTTTTTCCAGCCTGGGGGCCTCCATAATACTGCTGTAATCGAACCTTTTCACCAGCTGAGGGCTAACCTCGCCGCGATAGCGTTCTTTGAGACCCAATTCTTGCTCACTCCTTTACCGTAGCCACTACTTATCAATGATTTCCCCGCACTTCTTGCAGGCCCGGTAGTAGCGATCATCAGCGATTTTCTTGGCAACCCTGGTGGGCTTGTTGCACTTGCCGCAGACCAGCATCACATTTGAACTATCGATGAATGCTTCTTTTTCTATAATCCCACCCTGGGGAATCGACCGCGTCGGGCGGCTGTGCTTCTTTACTACATTGACCCCTTCAACGAGCACCTTTCTTTTGGAAGGGAGGACTTGGAGAACTTTACCCTTCTTGCCGGCATCTTTTCCCGTCAAGATATACACTGTATCTCCTTTACGCACATGCAGTTTTTGTTGTGACATTTTCTCACCTCCACTCCAAGATTTAGAGGACTTCCGGAGCCAAAGAAACTATTTTCATAAAATCTTTCTCTCTGAGTTCCCTGGCTACAGGGCCAAAGATCCGCGTACCGCGGGGATTTTTTGCATCACTCAAAATTACTGCGGCATTTTCACTAAACTTGATCGTCGAACCATCTTGCCGGCGAATGCCCTGGCTGGTCCTGACAACAACAGCCTTAACAATTTCACCTTTTTTGACCATCCCGCCTGGGCTCGCTTCCTTCACAGAAGCAACAATCACATCACCGACAGAGGCATACCGCCTAGAGGAACCACCTAAAACCCTGATACATAACAACTTCTTGGCACCGGTGTTATCTCCGACTCTAAGCATTGTCTGATGCTGGATCACTTGCTTTGTCCTCCCTTCCAGGCGGCCCGAGTTCGACTGCTCGGGATATCATTTCAGCCACCCGCCATCTCTTATCCTTGCTCAAAGGACGGGTTTCTGCCAATCTTATCTTGTCGCCAACCTTGCATTCATTATGCTCATCATGAGCCTTGTATTTCTTGGTTCTTTTTACGATACGACCATATAGAGGATGCCTCTCCCATCTTTCCACTTCAACCACTACGGTTTTATCCATCTTATCACTGACAACTGTTCCTACGCGTGTTTTACGCTGTTTTCGTTCTGCCATGTCGACACCCCCTATCCATCCTGGCCTAATTCAATGCTGTCCCCGCGCTCTTTTGTCAGTTCCCTTTCGCGGACGATGGTCTTGGTCCGAGCAAAGTTACGCCGAACCTCACGGATCCGTAAGGGATTATCCAACTGGCCTGTAGCCATTTGGAAGCGCAGGCGAAACAGTTCATCTTTTAGGTCTATCAATTCTCTTTCCAGTTCTTCATCTGTTAACTCGCGCAATTCCTTAGCCTTCTTCACCGGCCTCACCACCTGCTTCCTGCCGTTTGATAAACCGCGTCTTTATGGGCAATTTATGACTTGCTAGACGCATGGCCTCTTTGGCCTCATTAACTGGTACTCCGGCTAGTTCGAAAAGAATGCGTCCAGGCTTGACAATTGCCACCCAGTAATCAGGAGCGCCTTTACCACTGCCCATGCGGGTTTCCGCCGGCTTAGCGGTGACAGGCTGCTGGGGGAAGATTTTAATCCAGACTTTGCCCCCCCGTTTTACATAGCGGGTCATGGCAATTCGGGCGGCCTCAATCTGACGAGCGCTGATAAACCCTGATTCCAGGGCCTGAAGACCGTATTCCCCGAAACTAACTTCATATCCGCGTTCAATTTTTCCGGTCGGGCGGCTCAGGTGTGGCTTTCTGTATTTAACCCTTTTGGGCATTAGCATTTAACCCTCGCCTCCTTCCGCTGCACCTTTGGCAGCAACCTTCTCTTTTTCCGGGAAAACCTCTCCCCGGTAAATCCAGACTTTAACACCGATTTTACCGTACTGCGTGTTTGCCTCAGCAAAACCATAATCAATATCAGCACGCAGTGTATGGAGGGGAACCTTACCTTCGCTGTACCATTCGGAGCGAGCCATTTCCGCTCCGGCCAAGCGGCCGCTCAAGGCAATTCGGACTCCCTGTGCTCCCATACGCATGGTCCTGGAAACCGCCTGCTTCATAGCTCTGCGGAAACCCACACGCCGTTCCAGCTGTCCAGCGACATTCTCGGAAACCAATTGGGCATCCACTTCCGGTCTTTTGACCTCTACAATGTTGACACTGACCTGCTTTCCTGACAACTTCTCCAAATCTTTGCGCAAAGCTTCCACATCAGCGCCCCCGCGCCCGATTACAATACCGGGCTTTGCGGTATGAATGGAGATGCGCAGTCGATTTGCTGCTCTTTCAATCTCTACCAAAGAAACACCCGAATCATAAAGCCGCTTTTTTATGTAATCCCTGAGCAGGATGTCTTCATGAAGCAGTTCACGGTAATTTTTATCGGCATACCACCTGGAATCCCAATCCTTGATGATGCCTAAGCGAAGACCCTTGGGGTGTACTTTTTGACCCATCTTTTACCCCTCCTTTCGTTCGTCTACTATCACAGTAATATGACTGGTTCTCCTGCGTTTTAAATCTGCACGGCCGCGCGCCCGCGGACGGTAGCGCTTAACAACAGGCCCCTCATCCACGAAGACGGTTTTGATATACAGATCATCGCGGTCGAGGTCCTGGTTGTGTTCAGCATTGGCAGCAGCGGAATTAACCGCCTTGGCAATGGGAACCGCCGCTTTGCCCGGCATAAACCTTAAAATCGCCATGGCCTCTACCACACTCTTACCCCTGATCAGATCTGCAACCTGCCGCAGTTTACGCGGGGGAATCCAGATATAGCGTGCAACAGCCCTTGCTTCCACGAAATTCACTCCTTCTATTTGAGTGCCGATGAGCGTTCAGTATGAGCTCCATGGCCGCGGAAGAGGCGTGTTGGTGCAAATTCACCCAATTTATGCCCCACCATATCCTCGGTTATATAAATGGGAATGTGCCTCCGTCCATCGTGTACTGCAATTGTATGTCCGACCATCTCAGGAAATATTGTCGACCGCCGCGACCAGGTCTTGATTACCCGCTTCTCGCCCTTCTCATTCATGTCCTCAATTTTACGCATTAGCTTTTGTTCAATGTAAGGCCCTTTTTTCAGAGAACGACCCAAGTTTGCATCCCTCCTTAAGTTGTGCGCCGTTTGATAATGAATTGATCTGAGGCTTTTTTCTTCTTGCGTGTTCTGGCCCCTAAGGCCGGTTTACCCCATGGGGTCACCGGGTGACGGCCGGCTGTTGACTTCCCTTCACCACCGCCATGCGGGTGGTCCACCGGGTTCATCACAACACCGCGCACTGATGGCCTCCATCCTAATAAGCGCCGTTTACCGGCTTTTCCATACTGAATATTCTCATGGTCCAAATTTCCCACCTGACCTATTGTTGCCTTACAGTCAGCGTGGATCATTCTCATTTCCCCGGAAGGCATCCTCAAAGTAGCATAATCACCTTCCCTGGCCATCAACTGGACAGATGCGCCTGCAGAGCGGGCCAACTTGGCTCCACCACCAGGGGACATTTCAATGTTGTGCACCATGGTTCCTACCGGTATATTGCGCAGGGAAAGAGCACTTCCCGGTTTGATGTCAGCACCTTTACCTGAAAGCACACTGTCTCCCACTTTCAGTCCCTGGGGTGCCAGTATATATCTCTTCTCTCCATCTGCATAATGGAGCAAGGCAATATTGGCGGACCGGTTTGGGTCGTACTCCAGAGAGGCTACCCGAGCCGGGATCCCATCTTTATCCCGTTTAAAATCGATCATCCGATAGGACCGCTTTGCTCCACCTCCGCGGTGGCGTACTGAAATGCGACCTCTGTTATTGCGTCCGGCTTTCTTAGGAGCAGGTTTGAGCAGCGATTTTTCAGGCTCAACATCATCAAGCCCCTGATTAGTCACTGCATTCATAAATCGCCTGCCTGGGGTTATCGGTTTAAATTTCTTGGTCCCCATGTTTTCCCTCCTTCCGCTGCCATCTATCAAAACTATTAAAGCAATTCTTCAAAGATATCAATTGTGTCACCTTCATTCAAGGTAACAACAGCTTTTTTGCGTGTCGGTGTTAATCCTTCATAGCGGCCTACACGCTTTTTTTTGCCTCTTACGGTCATTGTATTAACCGCTGTTACCTTGACATTGAAGATCTCCTCTATAGCGTTTTTGATCTCGATCTTGTTTGCCTTTCTGTCTACATAAAAGGTGTATTTATTTTGCTCCTGGGCAAGATTTACCGCCTTTTCTGTAACTAAAGGCTTGAGAATCACATCATGAGGGCTCCGCATTACCCAGCACCTCCTCGAGCCTGGCCACCGCCTGACGCGTCATAATCACCTTATCTGCGGCCAGGACATCATACACACTCAAGTTGTCAGCTACCATAAAATGCACACCGGGGATGTTGCGTACTGCCCGCATCAAGTCAGGCTGTTCCTCCAGTGCAACCAGCAGTATGTTCCCTGCAGCATCCAGTGACTCCAAAAGCTTGATAGCTTCTTTGGTTTTGGGAGCAGGGAGTGAAAATTCCTCGATCACAACCAGATCCCCATCTCCTGATCTGGCGGAAAGTGCTGACTTCAGTGCCAGGCGGCGCATCTTGCGAGGCATAGCCTGCTTGAAACTGCGTGGCTGTGGCCCGAAGATAATCCCACCTCCGCGCCAAAGTGGGGAGCGAATGCTTCCTACCCGCGCTCGCCCGGTACCCTTCTGGCGCCACGGCTTGCGGCCGCCGCCACGAACCTGGCCGCGCGTCTTTACAGCAGCGGTACCGGCTCGCCGGTTGGCCAGGTGCCGCATTACAGCCTGGTGGAGGACATCATCATTGATCGGGACACCAAACACATCATCCCGGAGATCTAGATCTCCGACCCTTTCTCCTTCTGTATTGTACAAAACGGTTTTCGGCATTATATTTCCTCCTTTCCGGCTAGCGCAGCGAATCTTTGATCACCAACAGGCCCTTTCTGGGGCCTGGAACCGCACCCCGCACCAACAGTAGATTGCGGTCACTATCTACCTTTACTACCTGGAGGTTTTGAACTGTTACCTTATCTCCACCCATCCTGCCAGGCAGCTTCCTTCCTTTAAACACGCGGCCGACACCCGCTGCTCCCAGTGATCCGGGGCCACGATGGTATTTTGACCCGTGTTTTGAAGGACCCCTGTGGAAACCGTGCCTTTTAATGGCACCGGCAAAACCCTTTCCTTTAGAAATACCCTGGACATCCACACTCTCACCGGGGCCGAAAATATCTACTTTTATTTCCTGCCCTACATTGTAGCTATCTAACTCTGCCTCATCCAGACGGATCTCTTTGAGAAAACGGAGTGGCTTAACTTTATCCTTGTTAAAATGGCCGCGCAAGGGGCTGTTCAGCTTCCCCCCGCGCACCTCATCGAATCCGATCTGCAGTGCAGCGTAGCCATCCCGCTCCGGGGTCTTCTTTTGGACAACATAGCAGGGTCCTGCTTCAATTACTGTTACTGGTACTGCCTTTCCTTCTTCATCAAAAACCTGGGACATGCCCACTTTACGGCCGAGAATGCTTTTCCGCAACTTCTTCACCTCCTAATCCCTGACCCTCCGGCATCTCTTACAGCTTGATTTCAATATCTACTCCTGCCGGAAGGTCGAGACGCATGAGGGCATCGATTGTTTTTGGCGTTGGTTCCAAGATATCGATAAGCCGTTTATGTGTCCGCATCTCAAACTGCTCCCGGGAATCCTTATCTACATGGGGCGACCGCAAAACTGTAATAATACTCTTTTCGGTTGGAAGCGGAACGGGCCCCGAAATCAATGCCCCTGTACGGCTAGCTGTCTCTACAATCTTTAGTGCCGATTGGTCGAGAATCTTGTGATCAAATGCTTTTAACCTGATACGTATTTTCTGGCGCGCCACTCTCATCCCTCCTTAAGCAGACCTCGCCACTCCTGGTTCTCACGGTCCAAGGGATACACTATTCGCTGATCTTGGTAACGACACCGGCTCCTACAGTGCGCCCACCTTCACGAACAGCAAAACGCAGTCCCTCTTCCATGGCAATCGGAGTGATAAGCTCTACATCCATATTCACATTGTCACCAGGCATAACCATTTCCACACCCTCCGGCATCTGAATCGTACCGGTAACATCGGTTGTACGGAAATAAAACTGCGGCCTGTAGCCCTGGAAAAAGGGTGTGTGGCGTCCTCCCTCTTCCTTGGTCAGCACGTAGACTTCTCCCTTGAACTTGGTATGCGGCTTCACAGAGGCCGGCTTGGCAATAACCTGGCCGCGCTCTACATCCTCTCTGTCAATTCCTCTTAACAGCACACCGATATTGTCCCCAGCCTGGCCCTGGTCCAGGAGTTTACGGAACATTTCCACACCTGTGACAACGGTCTTGCGCGGCTCATCCTGGAGCCCAACAATTTCCACATTATCCCCAACCTTGACAATACCACGCTCTACCCTACCTGTAACAACTGTTCCGCGGCCGGTAATGGTGAAAACGTCCTCAACAGGCATCAGGAACGGCTTATCAACATCGCGCTCCGGTGTGGGGAAGTATTCGTCAACAGCATCCATCAGCTTATGGATAGGCCCACAATGCTCACAGTCAGGGCTTCCGCAGCCACACTCCATCGCCTTGAGAGCACTGCCGGCAATAATCGGAATGTCATCTCCGGGGAACTCATACTCACTTAACAATTCCCGCACCTCAAGCTCTACCAGTTCCATCAATTCCGGGTCATCCACCATATCGGATTTGTTGAGGAATACCACAATTTTGGGTACACCCACCTGACGAGCAAGCACGATATGCTCCCGAGTCTGGGGCATGGGGCCATCAGCGGCGGAAACTACCAGAATCGCTCCATCCATCTGGGCGGCTCCGGTGATCATGTTCTTGATATAGTCGGCATGTCCCGGGCAGTCCACGTGGGCATAGTGCCTGTTGTCGGTCTCATACTCCACATGAGAGATAGCGATGGTAATCCCGCGCTCTCTTTCTTCCGGGGCCTTATCGATCTCACCGTAATCGGTAGCGCTGGCAAACCCCTTCTGGCTCAAAACCTTGGTGATCGCTGAGGTTAATGTTGTCTTGCCATGGTCCACATGACCGATCGTCCCGATGTTCACATGCGGCTTTGTGCGCTCAAATTTCTTCTTAGCCATTTTTTCATATCCTTCCTTTCAAAAATTAATTGGCTGAGTTTATCCCGGCACCCGTTTTAAGTGAAGCGCCAGGCTACATCCCGAAGATAACCAAGAGTACCGGATACAGCTTAGTTAAATGGCAAAGCCATACCCTTTTGCTTTAAGAAGCTGCTCTACCACTTCAGCAGAAGCCCGCTCATAGTGATTGTACTGCATCACGTAGTTGCCTCGGCCCTGCGTAAGAGAACGAAGATCCGTTGCATAACCAAACATCTCAGCAAGGGGCCCCTTCCCTTTGACCACCTGGTAGTTGCCCTGCAGTTCAGTGGTCTCAATCCGGCCGCGCCTGGATCCGAAATCCCCGATCACATCACCCATGTACTCCTCAGGAACAGTGATCTCAATTTTCATGATCGGCTCCAGAAGCACAACCTTACCTTTTTCAACAGCATCACGTAAAGCCAACGCTCCAGCTATCTTATAGGCCAATTCCGAAGAATCCACCTCATGATAGGACCCTCCCACAAGGATAGCGCGCATATCAACCATTGGGTATCCTGCTAGAATACCGCTATCCATAGCCTCTTGAATACCGTTGCTGATCGCTGGCATAAACTCCTTGGGAATAATCCCACCTGTAGTGCGATCCTCGAATTCGAAGCCCTTGCCTGTGGGCAGCGGTTCTACCTCTAAGATCACATGCCCATACTGGCCGTGTCCCCCGGTCTGCTTGATGTATTTGCCTTCTCCCCGGGCATTGCGGCTGATGGTTTCTTTATACGCCACCTGGGGTTTGCCCACATTGGCCTCCACATGAAATTCCCTGAGCAGACGATCAATGATGATTTCCAGGTGTAGTTCACCCATTCCAGCGATCAGTGTCTGCCCGGTTTCATGATTCGTAAAGGTACGGAAAGTGGGATCCTCCTCAGCAAGGCGGTGCAGAGCCGTTCCGATCCGGTCTTGGTCAGCCTTGGTTTTTGGTTCTATGGCAACTGTGATCACAGGTTCTGGGAAAGAAATCGATTCTAATATAATGGGATGGCCCTCTGCACACAGACTATCCCCGGTAGCTGTTTCCTTAAGGCCTACAGCAGCCACAATCTCCCCAGCAAAAGCCTCCTGGATATCCTGGCGGTGGTTGGCATGCATCTTCAGCAGCCGCCCGATCCGCTCCTTTTTCCCCTTGGTGGCGTTGTAAACGATGTCACCTGTTTTCAGTGACCCCGAATAAATGCGCAAAAATACCAATTTTCCTACATAGCTGTCGGTCTGCACCTTAAAAGCCAGTGCAGCAAGGGGTTCATGATCATCCACCTTGCGGTAAATCAGATCATCAGTCTCTGGATCTTTTCCTTCCACAGGCGGTACTTCCAGCGGTGATGGCATATAATTCGTAATTGCATCCAGCAGCGGCTGAACCCCCTTATTGTGAAAGGAAGTTCCACACAGGACAGGTATAAATCTACATGCTAAAGTACCTTTTCGAATAGCAGCCATGATCTGACAATCGGTAATTTTTTCCCCTTCCAGGTAGTCAGTCAGCAGCTGGTCATCGAATTCTGCCAGGGACTCCAGGAGATGTTCCCGGTATAAACGCTTTTCACTGACAAATTCCTCAGGCACAGGTACTTCTATAAAATCCATACCCAGCTCATCCTGGTAGATAATCGCTGTATCTTTGACCAGGTCTATGATACCCCTAAAAGAATCCTCACTTCCGATAGGAAGCTGTACAGGTACTGCATTTGCCTGCAGACGCTTGCGGATCATTGCTACTGCGCGGTGAAAGTCAGCCCCCACGCGGTCCATCTTGTTCAGGTAGGCCATACGTGGAATATGGTAAGTATCAGCCTGCCTCCAAACAGTTTCCGATTGGGGCTCAACCCCGGCAACAGCATCAAAAACAGCAACAGCACCATCGAGTACCCGCAGAGAGCGTTCAACTTCTGCCGTAAAGTCCACGTGACCGGGCGTGTCAATGATGTTAATAATAAAATCACGCCACTGGCATGTAGTCGCCGCAGACATAATAGTTATGCCTCGCTCCTGCTCCTGGACCATCCAGTCCATTGTTGCTGCGCCATCATCCACTTCCCCTATTCTAAAAACCCTTCCTGAATAAAAGAGAATGCGTTCTGTTGTCGTAGTCTTTCCTGCGTCTATATGCGCCATAATACCGATATTGCGAATTTTTTCAAAAGGAACCTCACGTCCCATGCACACATCCCTCCTTTCCGGTAAAATATTTTTTATGACTACCAGCGGTAGTGTGCGAAAGCCTTATTGGCTTCTGCCATCTTATGAGTGTCTTCTTTCCTTTTCACTGTTGCCCCAGTGTTATTGGCGGCATCCATAATCTCCGCGGCAAGCTTCTCCTGCATACTCTTACCGGATCTTGCCCTGGCATAATTCACCATCCATCTGATACCGAGTGTCAAGCGGCGGTCAGGACGCACCTCAATAGGTACCTGGTAGTTGGCACCCCCCACTCGTCTTGCTTTGACTTCCAGTACCGGCATAATGTTTTTTAAGGCTTGTTCGAATACTTCCATGGGGTCTTTTTTTGTCTTTTCCTCGATTATATCGAAGGCCCCATAACAGATCTCTTCGGCACGGCTTTTCTTGCCGTCCCACATGATCTGGTTTACCAGTCTGGTAAAAACCTGACTGCCGTAAACAGGGTCCGGCAGCAACCCTAGTTTGCCAATATTAGCACGGCGTGGCACTTGTGTGTCAACCTCCCTTCCAAGCTCTTAGGCTTTAGCAGTTTTTGGTCTCTTTACACCATATTTAGAACGCCCACGGCTTCTCCCCTGGACACCTGCAGCATCCAAAGATCCCCTGACAATGTGATAACGCACACCCGGAAGGTCTTTTACACGGCCACCCCGCACAAGGACGACCGAGTGTTCCTGTAGGTTATGCCCGATCCCAGGTATGTAGGCTGTAACCTCCATCCCGTTGGTCAGGCGTACCCTGGCTACTTTCCGCAGTGCAGAGTTAGGCTTTTTAGGAGTTGTCGTATAAACCCTTGTACAAACGCCTCGCTTTTGAGGAGAATTCTTCAAAGCCGGGGCATCTGATTTTTTCGTTGATACCTTACGCCTCTTGCGAATCATCTGGTTCAGTGTTGGCAATTTAGCACCTCCTTTTCCCTGGTTACCATCAACTATGGGGGCCGGGGCATCTTTCGTGGCAAATTGTTTATTTCAGAATCGCAGCTGTTGCTGCTCCAACCTTGATGCCGCAAGCTTTCCCCAATTCCTTCATCGAATCCACATAAACTACTTCGAGACCCTTTTCCTCGCAAATACGCAGCAAAGGTGATGTAACACGCTCTTCGGCATCTTTTGCTATGTAAACTACCTGCGCCTGCCCATTCTCTATAAGTTTATGAGTCTGTTTGGCGCCTACAGTTTTACCGCATGTTTTGCTCAGCCTTCGCATTCCTCTCCCTCGCCCTCCTTAAGATAACAGTGAAAATGGAGCAGTTGAGGCAGTTGGTGAAAAAACCACAGTGTTGATTTTAACACCTGGAGCAGAACCCTGTCAACTGTTAAGTTGATTTGCAACAGAAAAAGAACTGCCTCCTGTTAATTGAGGTGATGCACCTGCGCGTCTGCTGTATCTACTTTAGCAACAGATTGTTCCTCACCCTTCTCTATATCCTCCTGGGCCTCACCATCCACTGGTTCCTCCTCTATCGCTTGTTCCTGTTTACTGTGAACTTTGACATTGCGGTAACGGGACATCCCCGTCCCAGCCGGAATGAGCTTCCCGATAATCACATTTTCCTTTAAACCCAACAAAGGATCTGACTTCCCTTTGATAGCTGCCTCTGTAAGCACCCTTGTGGTCTCCTGGAACGAGGCGGCCGAAAGGAAGGAATCTGTAGCCAGTGAGGCTTTGGTGATCCCTAAGATTACGGGTTTTGCTGTAGCCGGTTCCAGCCCTTGCTCTATAACTCTGGCATTTTCGTCCTCTAATTCGAAGAAATCGATCAATCCCCCCGGAAGCAGTTCTGTATCCCCTGAATCCTCAACCTTCACTTTGCGCAGGATCTGTCGGATCACCACTTCAATATGCTTATCATTGATATCAACACCCTGCATGCGATAAACTCGCTGTACCTCACGCAGCAGGTAGTCCTGAACAGCCTCCGCACCCTTTACTTGTAAAAGTTCATGAGGGTTGATCGACCCTTCTGTGAGTTCCTGACCAGCCTCCACATAATCCCCATCTTGTACCTGTAGCCTTGAGCCAAAGGGGATCTGGTATGTGTGTTTTTCCCCTTCCTCCCCCAGAAGTTCGATCTCCCGCTTGCCTTTTACTTCCTGGAGTTTGACTACACCGTTACACTCAGCAATGGTGGCCTGGCCCTTGGGTTTACGTGCCTCAAAGAGCTCCTCAACACGCGGCAGACCCTGGGTGATATCTTCCCCGGCCACCCCTCCGGTATGGAAGGTACGCATGGTGAGCTGGGTCCCGGGCTCGCCAATGGACTGGGCTGCCATGATACCCACTGCCTCACCGATCTCTACCGGCTTTCCTGTAGCCATATTTCTACCGTAACACTTGCGGCAAACGCCGTAGCGTGTCTTGCAGGTGAGCACTGAGCGGATGCGGATCTTCATTTTTTCTATCCCTGCGGCCTTAACCCTCTCGGCGTCATCTTCAGTGATTTCACTGTTTTCCTTAACAAGCACCTCTCCTGTTTCCGGATGGATGATATCTTCAAGGGCGGTTCTGCCGACAATCCTTTCTTTCAAGGATTCGATCTCATCCTCCCCATCCTTGATGGCTTCTACCACAAAACCCTCTGTTGTGCCACAATCTTCCTCCCGAACAATGACATCCTGGGCGACATCCACCAGTCTTCTGGTGAGATAACCTGAGTCAGCGGTTCTGAGAGCTGTGTCAGCTAACCCCTTCCTCGCTCCATGGGTGGAGATAAAATACTCCAAAACAGTGAGGCCCTCCCGGAAGTTTGACCTGATGGGAAGGTCGATGATCTCTCCTGAGGGGTCGGCCATCAGCCCGCGCATCCCGGCCAACTGCCTGATCTGCTGGATGCTGCCCCGTGCACCGGAAATCGCCATCATGTAGATGGGATTCATATGATCCAGGTGAAGAAGCAGGGAGTCCGTTACCTGGTCGGTAGTCTTTTTCCATATACCGGTAACCCTCTCATAGCGCTCATCTTCTGTTATAAGGCCGCGAATATACTGCTGTTCGACTTTTTCTACATCTGATTCAGCCTGGGCGATCAGATCCGCTTTTTCCGGAGGAATGGTGACATCGGTCACCCCGACTGTTACCCCGGCTTTAGTAGCATACCTGAACCCAAGCTCCTTAATACCGTCCAGCATCCTGGCAGTATCATGGAATCCTTTGAGGCGATAACACTCGCTGATAATTTCAGCAACCATCTTTTTGTCCACTACTTCATTATAATAGCCTAATTCAGGTGGAATCACCTGGTTAAAGATCAGCCTGCCCACAGTGGTTTCCATTAACTTCCCATTATACCGTGCTTTGATCACTGCATGAAGGTCTATCACATTGCTTTCATAGGCAAACAGTGCCTCATCAATATCACGGAAACACTTACCCTCACCCCTGGCACCCTCCACTTCCAGGGTCAGGTAATAGCATCCCAGAACCATATCCTGGGTAGGTGAAGCAACCGGGCGCCCATCCTTGGGGTTGAGCAGGTTATGCGCTGAAAGCATCAGTATGCGCGCCTCAGACTGTGCCTCTGTAGAAAGCGGCACATGCACTGCCATCTGGTCGCCGTCAAAGTCGGCATTATAACCTGTACAGACCAGGGGGTGAATCTGGATCGCTCTACCTTCAACAAGAATCGGCTCAAATGCCTGGATACCAAGTCTGTGCAGTGTCGGTGCACGGTTTAACAGCACCGGATGCTGTTTAATGACATCCTCCAAGACATCCCAGACCTCGGGACGTGCCCGCTCCACCATGCGCTTGGCGCTCTTGATATTGTGGGAAAAGCCTCTTTCTACAAGGCACTTCATCACAAAGGGCTTGAACAGCTCAAGAGCCATCTCTTTAGGGAGACCACACTGGTGTAGTTTCAGATCCGGGCCGACAACAATAACCGACCGTCCGGAGTAATCCACCCTCTTGCCCAGCAGGTTCTGGCGAAAGCGGCCCTGTTTTCCTTTGAGCATATCGCTCAATGATTTCAATGGCCTGTTGCCGGGACCGGTCACTGGTCGACCGCGTCTCCCGTTGTCAATAAGGGCATCCACAGCCTCCTGAAGCATGCGCTTTTCATTGCGCACAATGATATCCGGGGCACCCAGATCAAGCAGACGCTTCAACCTGTTGTTGCGGTTGATCACACGGCGATACAGGTCATTTAAATCAGAGGTGGCAAACCTGCCACCGTCCAACTGCACCATCGGCCGGAGCTCCGGGGGTATCACCGGAATCACATCCAGGATCATCCACTCAGGCCGATCCCCGGATTTCCGGAAGGCCTCTACAACCTCCAGGCGTCGGATCGCCCGCACCTTGCGCTGCCCCCTGCTCTCCCGCAGTTCAACACGCAGTTCCTCACTCAATTTATCCATATCTATTTGTTCAAGCAGTTCCCTGATCGCATCTGCTCCCATCCCTGCACGGAAGCGTGTCCCATACTGCTCCTTTAATTCGCGGTATTCGGATTCGGTGAGCAGCTGCTTATTGCTCAAGTCAGGAACATCCCCTACATCAAGAACTATATAGGATACGAAATAGAGCACCTTTTCCAGTGTGCGGGGGGACATATCAAGGATTAAACCCATGCGGCTGGGTATTCCCTTGAAATACCAGATATGTGATACGGGTGCCGCCAGCTCGATGTGCCCCAATCGCTCCCGTCTCACCTTGGACCTGGTAACCTCTACTCCACAGCGATCACAGATCACACCTTTATAGCGAACACGCTTATATTTCCCGCAGTGACACTCCCAGTCTTTGGTGGGGCCAAATATTCTTTCACAAAACAGCCCGTCCCGCTCCGGTTTGAGTGTCCTGTAGTTGATGGTCTCCGGCTTTTTTACTTCTCCGCTGGACCATGATCTAATTTTCTCCGGGGAAGCAAGACCGATGCGGATGCTTTCAAAATTATTATTGTTTGTGTTGGTGACTTCATGCAAAGACAAAGACAATCGCTCCTTTCTAAGACATCGAACCTCAAGAAAATCTATTCGTCTTCCTCGCCCAGCGAATCAACAACAGAGGCGGCTTCCATCTTTCCCTTCGCCTCCAGCCGCGATTTCCTGGACCTCTGGGGAATGATCTCTTCATCTTTATCTTCCTGGTCATCCTCCTTGGAAGGGAAGCTGACTATCGAATCGCCTGTATCATCAGGCTCATCTATTTCCTCCATGGCTTCAACCATAGTATCTTCTTCTTCTTCCTCCTCTTCTTCCTCTTCCTCTTCTTCATCAAGGGCGGGTGCCGACCTTTTGATCACTCTGGAAGCAGTTGCACTTTGCCCATCAATTTCAAGCTCCTTCGCGGTTGCCTCCACATCATCCTCATCTTCACTCTCTTTGATCTCCAATTCCTCATTGGCTTCTGTAAGCACACGGACATCTAAAGAGAGACTCTGCAATTCCTTGATCAACACCTTGAAGGATTCAGGAACTCCCGGCTCGGGAACATTCTCCCCCTTGACAATGGCTTCATAGGTTTTCACGCGGCCAACTATATCATCGGATTTAACCGTAAGAATCTCCTGCAGTGTATAAGCCGCTCCGTACGCCTCCAGTGCCCAAACCTCCATTTCACCGAAACGCTGTCCTCCGAATTGTGCCTTTCCGCCCAGAGGCTGCTGTGTAACTAAGGAGTAGGGCCCTGTAGAACGGGCATGGATTTTATCATCGACCAAGTGAGCCAATTTCAACATATAGATGTAACCGACTGTGATCTCATTGTTATAAGGCTCTCCTGTACGGCCGTCGTAGAGCACTGTCTTCCCATCTCTGGGGAATCCGGCTTCTTCCAGGGCATCCATAATGTCCTCTTCCACTGCGCCATCATATACAGGAGAGGCGGTCAAAACTCCCATCTGATAAGCAGCACGCCCCAAATGGCACTCCAGAATTTGTCCGATGTTCATTCGAGAAGGCACTCCTAAAGGATTTAAAACAATCTCCACAGGTGTACCGTCAGGCAGGAAAGGCATATCCTCCTCCGGCATCACCCGGGAGATAACACCTTTGTTCCCATGCCTTCCGGCCATCTTATCCCCTACAGACACCTTTCTTTTTTGGGCTACATACACCCGCACCAATTTATTGACACCCGGTGGGAGTTCATCCCCATTCTCCCGGGAAAATTCCTTAACATCAACAACCCGCCCGGATTCCCCATGTGGAATCCGCAGAGAAGTGTCTCTCACCTCCCGGGCCTTTTCTCCAAAGATCGCCCTGAGCAGGCGTTCTTCCGCTGTAAGCTCGGTTTCCCCTTTAGGGGTTACCTTCCCTACCAGGATATCCCCGGGCCGCACCTCAGCACCTACCCGAATGATCCCCCGCTCATCCAGATCCTTTAATGCTTCTTCACCAACATTGGGTATATCCCTTGTAATTTCCTCAGGGCCCAGCTTGGTATCCCGAGCATCACACTCATATTCTTCAATATGAATAGATGTAAAATAGTCTTCCTTCACCAGCTTCTCACTGATCAGGATCGCATCCTCATAGTTATAACCCTCCCAGGGCATATATGCCACCAGGACATTTCTGCCCAGAGCGAGTTCACCTCCGCTAGTACAAGCACCGTCAGCGATTACCTGGTCTTCCTCCACACGCTGGCCTTTTTTTACAATGGGTTTCTGGTTGATACAGGTGCCCTGGTTGGAACGAGCAAATTTCGTCAAACGGTAAGTGGTTATTCTGCCAGTGTCACCCTTGATCTTAATTTCATCCGCTGTAACCCTTTCCACTACCCCGGGCTCATCACAGGTCACCACAACACCTGAGTCATGAGCAACACGATATTCGATTCCGGTACCCACCAGTGGTGCTTCGGTGCGCAAAAGGGGCACAGCCTGGCGCTGCATGTTGGCACCCATCAGAGCACGGTTGGCGTCGTCATTCTCCAAAAAGGGAATGAGAGCTGCAGCAACACTCACTACCTGTTTAGGTGAAACATCCATAAAATCAACTTGAGAGGGAGGCACAGCCAAAATATCTTTTCCATCCCGGACATCAACACGGGGTGTGATAAAGCGGCCTTCCTCATCAAGAGGAGCGTTAGCCTGAGCAACAACATATTTGTCTTCTTCATCAGCGGTCAAGTATACAATTTCATCGGTAACAACGCCCTTTTCCTTGTCTACCTTTCGGTAGGGTGTTTCGATAAAACCGTATTTGTTCACCCTGGCATAGGTGCTGAGTGATCCGATAAGACCGATGTTCGGCCCCTCCGGAGTCTCGATGGGACACATCCTCCCATAGTGTGAGTGGTGAACATCCCGCACCTCAAAGCCGGCACGCTCCCTGCTTAAACCACCCGGCCCCAGAGCACTTAAGCGCCTCTTGTGGGTCAGTTCTGCCAGTGGGTTTGTCTGATCCATGAACTGAGAGAGCTGGCTGCTGCCAAAGAACTCCTTGATCGATGCCACAACAGGGCGAATATTGATCAAGGCCTGGGGGGTTATGGTATCCACATCCTGGATGGTCATGCGCTCGCGAACAACCCTTTCCATGCGCGCCAGACCGATCCGGAATTGGTTCTGCAGCAGTTCTCCCACTGAACGCAGTCTTCTATTCCCCAGATGGTCGATGTCATCAACATTCCCTGTGCCGTTCATCAGCTTTAGAAAATAACCGACAACAGCAAATAGATCCTCCGGGGTCAAGCACCTGCTGTCATGAGTATCATCCAACTCAAGCTTTTTGTTTAATTTGTAGCGTCCTACCTGACCGAGGTCATAGCGGCGAGTATCAAAAAAGAGGTTTTCCAAGAGTGCCCGCGCGCTCTCAACTGTGGGGGGTTCCCCGGGACGCAGGCGTTTATAAATCTCCACCAGTGCATCTTCCTGGGATTGGGTATTATCCTTCTCCAGGGTAATTTTCAGAAACTCGTCATCATCATAGTTTTCCAAGATCTCTTCATTTGTCGAATATCCCAAAGCACGAATGAGAACAGTTACAGGCAGTTTACGTGTGCGGTCGATGCGCACGTGAATGCAGTCATGGGAATCTGACTCAAATTCTATCCAGGCGCCCCTATTGGGAATCACAGTGGCGCTGTAAATTCGTTTCCCGGAGGCATCACTTGCCGCATTATAATATACTCCAGGCGAACGCACCAGCTGGCTGACAACCACTCTTTCCGCGCCGTTGATAATAAAGGTTCCCTTGTCGGTCATCAAGGGAAAGTCTCCCATAAAGACTTCCTGTTCCTTGATTTCACCGGTCTCCCGGTTTGTTAAACGCACCTTCGCCCTCAAGGGTGCCGCAAAGGTAACATCCCTTTCCTTGCACTCAGCGACCGAATATTTGGGTTCCCCCAGGGAATAATCAAGGAATTCCAGACTCAGATTGCCTGTAAAATCCTGTATCGGGGAAACATCATGAAAAGTCGCCTTTAGACCTTCTTTCAGAAACCACTCATGAGATTGTTTCTGGATCTCGATCATATTGGGCATCTCCAGAACTTCTGAGATTCGCCCAAAACTTAAACGCACTTTCTCTCCTACTTGAACCGGTTTCGGATTAATCATGTACACACCATCCCTCACCTTACTCGGTTTCATGTAATATTTTCCATACAACCGGCAGCGGTGATGGTAAAGCTTCAACCGCTCTTCTTTCCATAATCATACA
>JGI24500J29687_10024205_pt1 | contig 28357 bp, 35 predicted proteins | sample BioPla2RNA1_FD_29687 | JGI IMG/M metagenome (IMG submission 29687) | reverse complement strand
CACCCCTAAGTTCTAAAGCTATTAAGTTGGATTACGCTTCTCTCATTAAGATTAAGCCAGGGTCGCCAATCTTGAAACCGTATCCGATTTCACCAGCTACAATGACACCACCAGGGTATCCTGCGGCCGTAGCGTCTGCAATTACTAATGACTTAACATTAATTGGAGCAGCTAATGCTTCAGCGTTTAACATGATGATATCTTCAGTCATGTCTTGAGAAACAACAACCGGCATACCTGCTACCTTACCGACGATTCCTTCATAAACCGTAGCATCTCCTGCTTGTTCTTTGCGGATAAATTCGTCAGACTGTAGTAATAGTGCGTTAATTGCTTCTGAAACGATGATGGCTGTTGGTTTCATACCTTTAGTTTTGTTTGCTACATTAAATGCTTTTTTCATATTTACGATTTCTGCATAAACAGTAGTTGCAGCTAAAGTTGCATTGTTTGAAACTGAAGTAGTTACAATTGTGCCGTCAGCATTTTTGTAAAAATTAGTTGCATTTGCTTCTAAGAAAGCAATTGCTTTTTCATTCCATGTATTTGCTGCTGCTAATGATTCTTGAATAACTTTGTCAGCAATAACGCTTGCTTCAACAGTTGCAAAGTTAACATAAGGAATAACCGCGCCGATTTGAATTGCGTTTGTTAGGCTAACGTCCACCCTTGTTACACCTGAGCTGGTGTAAGAAATTTGTGAGCCTAATGTGTTTGTGCCGCTGGTTACTGAACTTGCACCCCTTGTGTAGAAGTACGCAACTTCACCGCCCGCAGAAACTTGAAGATTAGGGTTAGATGTAACCCCAGGAATTAACACTTGTTTTGCTTCTAGTGTTTGAAGAATGTAGTTTAACGATTTGCTATCACCGTTAAACCCGTTACTGAATGCCATATTATTCACCTCATATTATTGGATTTTTAGTTTAATCCTAACTTGATTTGGATTTTTTAGTTTAATCCTAACTTGATTTGGATTTTTTAGTTTAATCCTAACTTGTTTAAATTATCCTTTAATCCAAGGATATTTTTTAGAAAGTTGTTCTGTTAATGTTTTAGTTCCATCTTCGTCGTGTCGGCCTCCTTCACCGCCAACTTGTCCTTGGAACGCTTTACCAGTTACAAAAGGCATCTTTTGTATTACCGCTTCTAAAGCTTTGTCGAACGTAGTTTCATCATTCATTTTTGCCTTAGCTAATGTAATAACTTCTTCTTTGTATTCATCTTTAACGCCTGCTTTTGATAAATGGTAATCTTGTTCTAGTGTTTGGTACTTAGACTTAGTTTCATTGAGTTCTGTTTCGAGAGTGGCCGACTTGCTTAAATTAGTCTTTGCTTCATCGATTGACTTAACACCCAACTCGTCTAAAACCTCCTTTTTAGCTTTACTTCTCTGAGAACGAATTTCTCTGTTGTAATCGTCTTCAGATTCAAAGGTTTTAAAAGGTTCTTTTGCCCCTTCTTCACCGGTGCCGCCTTCGCCGCCGTCTCCGCCAGCGCCGCCTCCGCCATCATTAGGGCTGTAAAAAATTCTTAAAAAATCATTCATAATTTCACCTCATTATTTTTATGTATAGTTTAAGCTTTAACATAGTTCGGCTATTTTGAAAACCAAGGACTTACGATACCTTAGGTTTATTTTTCTCAATAGGGGGCTAAATCAGCCCAACCATCATTGCCGCCTGTAGTTCGGTTATGAACCACCATTTCACGGCTTCGTTCTCAGTACTTAGAACGAAGGTGTCTGCGCTGGTACGCGTTATTAAGAGGCGTCGCAGTTTTATCTATAGTTTAAGGTGTGGCTAGTGGGTGGGTGGTGCTCCACCATCTCAGGTACTTCCCAATCTAGCCTTACACCAATGGTGCAGGTTTTCGGTCTCTGCACCGACCTTATAGGCTTGCCCATCACCTTATGGAAGGGTTTACGATGTCTTAGGTTTATTTTTCTCAACAAACGCTAATTCAACTTCATTTAAAGGAATTTGGTTTTGTGTTTTGGTCTCAATAATTAGCCTTCTTAATTCTTCTTCTGATAGTTCTTTTCCAAAGATTTGAGTGATTGCAAAATCAATTGAAATCAATCCTTTTTCATATAATTTTAAATAAGTTTCACTTCTATCTTTAAGTGTTTCTTCAACATATTCTCCAAAATTACTAATAACTTTGAAGTCGTGTGGAAGTTCAAGTATATAAATACCTTTACTATAATCTGTCGCATTCTTCACTGCATAATCAAACACTAGGACACTATAAAAGAACTTATCAAGTTGCTCTTTCCAATTAGCAAGTTTTTCACTGCGTAGGCGGCCACTTGCACGCTCGCGTATATTTAGTGCCTCGCCGCTTTGATTGGCTCCTCCGCTATCTATCCCCAGAGTTGCTGGACTCAATCCAATTGTTTCTAATGCGATTAAGCGATATTTATTGATTGCATCAATATAACCTTGTACTTCTAATTTAACAATATCTCTGTCAATTCTTGTATTTGAACTACCATCTGTATTAAATGATTGGTCTAATATTTTAATAATATTATCGAATTCATTAAATGGAAGGGTTTTACCACTTGCGTCCTTTGGAGCAATATCTTCAGTAATAAAAATATTTGGTTTAGTTTTACGTATGTAGTTGTTAAGTGCGGAATAGGCTTCATCTAGTGCGTGGAACGTATCAATAAGCCCCTTGTAGTCTGAATCATCTTTCATGCCTCTGTTATTAACTACCGTCGCGAACATAACCGGAAGGATATTTCCTTCTTTATCAAAGAAAGCTACATCTTCCAAACCCGCTGTTTGGTCAAGAGAATTCAGTGGAACTCTTTTGTCTCCTTTAAACAACATATAGTTAATATATCCTAGGCCATATCTACTTACTAATTTATAATCATCTTCATATTTATCAATAAAGTCAATATATATAACCTTACCGTATTTTTTATGAGTTTCTATTCTTTCTTTTGGATACAGAGTAATTAATGGTTCGTCTGAAATTGTAGTATCATAGTTAATTTTTAAACCCACTTGTCCACTGTATGATTGATACGCCGCCGCAGTTTGTAATAAAACCAAGATATCATTTGCATCAAGTATCTCATTTAATCTTTGTTGTAGCACCTTATTACGAGCTTTTGAGCCCGCATCAACTGTGAATTCAGGAACTTGATTAAACAAAAGAGTTCCCATGGCGCGGCTTATTGTACCGGGCAATGGATAATGAGCTCTCGGCATGCGAGTGTTAACTGCGCGCCAGAATCTGTCCTGTGAGTTATATGCAGAGAAGGGTAACACATTCTTATAGAAATATTCTAACTTATCTGCTTTCCCATCAAACCACAATTTGTTTTCTATTCCTTCGTATCCTTGAGAACCGAACAAGGCCATCTCACGAGCTTCCCTATTTTTCTCTCACATACTCAGATACTTATCAATCCCGAACCCTTTAATGAACGCTCTTTGTATTTTATTTGGTTTATCTTTCAGGGCAATCACCTCTTAGAATTCAAATCCTTTGCCCACTCTAATTGCCCAACTAACTAAGTAATCTATTGGGTCTATAAAGTCGACCGGATTAATTTCGTTCTTATTTTGTCTTGGAACGTCTAGTCTTACTAGTTTTCCGCTTTTTTCTAGTTCTTTTGAGTCATAGACTGCATCTTCAACCGCTTGTATGACCATTTTAAGCTTTTCATCAATAACAAACTTGCCGGTATGTATTAGTGAACTCAACACTTTAATTCTATCGTTAATCTTGTCTTTCAACGCATATCTAAGTAATGAGCTTGGTAAATTATGTTGCATGAAAACTGTTCTACATATTCTTAAAAATGCGATGTCCGTGTCTAAGAAAACGTGTTTTGGCATAACACCGAATCGTTCCTTTTGTTTAAGCACAAATTGAACCAAGTCTTCCGCATAATCAGTGTATTCTTTCACATCTTTTTGCTCTATTCCTCTTCCGTTTTTATGGTGATAAAAATCATAAATATTTATTTTATTCTCAGAATCAATACCTCCCGCGATAAACACAGTTGAACTAGTAGATATGCCGGGGTCTACTGAGATACTGTATTGTAGGGGTTTAGGTAAATCGGATTTTATATTGTGTGGTTTTAAGCGGAATATGTTATCCACTTGGGTTATTCTTTGTCCAAGAATATATGCTTTATACACAACTGAGTCTTTGTCATACTCATCCATTATGACCAGTTTCTCCTCCTCCTTGATTCCAGGATTATCTAAAAATGTAAAGTGTTCGTAAGCCAAATTAAATTCGCCTTCTTCTGCTCTTTCTTGTCATTTATTTAAGAAGTCTTGATAGAACCAGTCCATTTCTCCTTTCGGGTTTAAATCAAACAATAATTTACGGTACTCCTTAGGAGTAGAAATTGTTCGTCCAATCGCCTCCTGTAAGAAGGTTGGATGGGCAATATTTGCTTCTGTTACAAAAACGCTCATTGCAGTCAAACCGCGAATACTTTGCCAGCTATTGCTTTTTGAAGTGCCCACGAACACTAAAATTTGTTTCTTTCCTTTGCTATTGCGGATTTGTAATGCGTCTTTACCTTCAAACTTCTTTTCCTCTGCCCTTTCAGCGAAGAATGTTTTATATGAGAAGCCTGTTGGGTTATCTAATAAGATGCTGCGGGCCGTAGATATACTCTCAGCCCCTATGATGTGCAGCCCACTCGTGTCTAACGCATCTAAATAAATGCAATGAATAGTTAGGGCCGCTATTGTCTTACCAGCGCGCCACGAACCCTCAGCAACCACATAAGTTGACGTAAGTGCATCTAATATAAACTTACGATATTTTTCGTTGAACTTAAGTTTTTGCCAACTCATTATAGCTCTCCTTTTACCGCTTTACGAACAGGTGTTTCAACTTCTAAATGCGGTTTAAGTGCGTCTAATACAGAGGCTTTATTTTTATTGAATTGGTCTTCCCTGACAGCTTCAATTTGAAGTATCTGAGTGGTCCTATCTTGTATTGCCACAATTTTTTCCATTGACTTAAGTATACTTTCGATTTGTTTGATGTCTGGTGTCGCAGAGGCGGCTTCCTCTTGCGCTAGTGCCTGTAAAATATCCATAAGTTGATTGGTTAAAGCCAATCTTTCTTTTAAATTTTGCTGATATGAAGCGCCTAATGCCGTGTCTTTGCTAATTTCCTTCTCAAGAAAAGCTTTCTTTTCATTGTTCCAATGAGAGAGCTTGTCGGGGTTAAACTCAGATGGCCAAAGTCCGCTATACTGCGCAAATTGCTTTACAGTTGCATATTTGGATGCAAAGAACTGTGCACGGACTTCCTTGAGCAAGTCGTTAAATTGGAATTTGTCCATGCTCTCACCTCGTGCAGGAATTCTTTTCCTTATATGTTGATATTATACCTTATTTTTGGGAAAAAATCAAATTTACGTTTCTTTCAATTTACGTTTCTTTCAATTTACGTTTCTTTCAATTTGAGTTTTAATTTTTCTAGCAAAGGAAACTCAGGATAAATCCTTTCTATCTCGTCCAGACAAACAGCCGCTTCGTCGCGCATAGACATCCCCAGAAATGCTTGGAATGCAAGAACATATGGCTTCTCGCGCCATGATGCTGGGTCATCTGCCCACAACAAATACTTTTCTGTTATTTTAAGTGCGTCTCCAATAGTCAGAAGCGCATCTCCAAATCTTCCTTGCTGAATATAGATGTTCGCTAAATCCAAGAGATTTCCGCGCAGATGTGGTGCGGCCTTAGCCCCACGTTTGAATGCGGCGGCCGCCTGGTCTAAATCACCTAGCATATGATAGCTTTTTCCTATGTATGAATAGATATCTGCTACTTCATTAGTGTAGATTGATTCAAATTGTCTCACATTAGACAACACATCAATACAATCTTCATATCGTTCGTATATAAAGTATTCTCTTCCAAGTAAATGAATATTTCGTATATCATTTGGGTTCTTTTTGTATTCCTTTTCAAGTAAATCAAGATAATTTTTTCTATTTGTATTTTGGTTTTGATAGTGATGACAAATAATGTTGTTTGTATAATAAATTGGTTGATTTGCTGGACGAGTTAATACTTCATGAATAGAATATATCCAATGATATGTGTCATAATCATTTAAATGAATTTTATCTCTATAGAACATCAGTCCCGGAGCTCCGTCTATTTCATGAGTCGCCACATAATAATATCTCAGCATACCTAATTCATCTTGCCAATTTTCACGCAGTCAACTTGCCCAGCCCGCATGGAATACTTCATCTAAGTCTACACTAACCAATACATTAAACTCTTTTGGTATTTGTTTTAAGATTGTATTTCTTGCCTTACTAAAGTCCCACGGTTTTATGATTTTTTCAAATACAATCGCACCGCGCTCCCGCAATTTTTCAACTGTTCCATCTGTTGAACCAGTATCCAATACAAATACCGCATCTGCTTCAGACATACTGTCCATAAAACTATTAACATAATTAATTTCATTTTTACATATTGTATATACTGCAACTTTGTTTTTATGTGTAGTTGGAACTATATTACTTAATGCTTTTTTCATATAAATTCCTTGTCGCTTATTTAAGCCCCAACACTCAAACCCTTTATATCTATCTAAAAAAATCTCATGAGTGAGGTCTGGTTGTTGATGTGTTTCATAAGGATTATCATTTAACGCATCTTGTTCATATAAAAAAGGAACCACAATTATAATTTCTGTAACCTCGTCGTATATTCTTGAAAGTAATCGTTGAGCGTCTTCAGTTTTAATATGTTCTAGTACATCTCCAAAAATAACTACATCATAGTTCTTAAAATTATCAAAGTCTAATACATTCATAACAAAAATCTCATTATAGTATTGTGGTAAATTTACCGTTTCTTCAAAGGCCGCTATCCCATCAATAACGGAACAATATTCTTTTAACAACATCCCGTACTTACCACCAACGTCGAGTATTTTTGCGTCTCTGTTAGGAAACAAATGCAGTAGCCTATTTATTATATATAATTCATACTGTTGATTTTTAAACGAACCGCCTATATATTTATTCTCTTTTTGTTTCATCTGCCACCCCCCCTGCTCTCACCTTTTCTTATCCTCTCTTTAAGTTCAGTTGTAGAGAAATCGTGCCTTCTTGGATTATAATGAATTGGAATATTTAAATCGCTCCCTGTAAAGGCTTTTCCACGGTAATCCTCACCCACGAATCGCACATCTATCTTTCTGCTTTTTAATATGTTTATCAAATCTGCTTCGCTATCATAAACCACAACCTCGTCTACGTACTTAATTGCATTTATTTGTACCCACCTTTCATATAGTGACTGAACACATTTTTTGTTTTGTGGAGATGCGTTCAACCCCACTATAAGATAATCACAGTGTTTCTTGCAGTCCTCCAACATGAGCACATGACCCGCGTGGAGTAAATCAAAGCTGCTCGCTGTAAATCCTACTCTTTTCATCGTATAAATACCTCCGATATATATTTCAAGGACTTCTTCGCCAATTTTCCTTCATATCCAATATAGAACGAAGGGCTTTGTGACGACTAGGGCTCGGGCTTCGCCCTCGCCCATTTACCGCCTCTTCTTTTGCCCTCTCTTTTTGCGTCTAAATCATTGTTTGACGCGGTCCCAGTCCTTAACAGCCTCCGCATATAACGCATCTAGTTGAGCTCTTGTTGCGGCGTCGTTCTTAAACAAACGTGTATGAATTCATATCGCCACCGGTATCGTAACTAATTTTTCTGGTGCTCATGGCATTCAAAGTATTCCAAGCCACGTGGCCGCGGCCAGTGTAAACCAATTGACCCAACCTATTGCCAATAAGGCTGAGCCCACTCAAGCTCACCCATTAATTAGTGCGAAAGGAATTAGATATGATATAAGAAACTTTCAACTAAGAAACGGTCTGAGGTATATTCATATCTTTTTCACGTTTGATTACCTTCTTTGGTTGTTTCTTCCAGATTAAGTACTCCATGATATATTGCTTACGAGTGAGTAGATTATTTAGGTCTATCTTTTTGAATAATGTACCCCCGTAGTTTAATCCAATACCCACGTTCATAAAGATAGTCACGAGTTGGAATATGATACCTAATCATACCGCTGCAGGGTTTACCACTTGCTGAATAACTAGTGCATGGTATGCTGCTTGCAGCGCGATTGTTAAAAGTACCATTGGCAGGCGGTCTTTTAGCAATACCCAAAACGCACCATTATTAATAACACGGTTAGATGATGAGCGGCGTTCGCCATTTATAATTTCTCCAACTGTGGCTTGTGGGAACCTAACTTTTCGGTAGTAGATGTTTTTCGAGATTCATTGCTCGGTTAGTTGTAGTTTAATCTTGTCCCGTCTGCGAACTCATTTTGCGGCCCTATGTTTGGCTCTTTTGGTGAATAACCTCTTGAATATTCTCCATCGTTTGATGTCTTTACCCCACTGTGAATCTTCTTCAAGACGCTTAATGTTATATAATACTCGTGCTGGAACCCTATTATGTCATTTCATTAACTTATTTTCCATCTTTTCTTTCCACTTAATTATTTTATTTGTTAGATTCTTTTCTGCAATGAAGTCTGGAAAGTCTGGACCTACTTCGCCCCTAACAATTTCATTTAATTCTTTTAGGTCTGATGTGAAGTCTTCGTCATTGAGTATTTTACTGTCTCTGCGCATAAACGCAAAAATGATAAACGCAGATAAGCCTGATGCAGAACCAGTAGCAGTCTTTAACCAATATGTTGCGTTAGTAAAAATACTGGGGTCAAAGTCTGCAACAACAAAATTAATAAAGCCGTTTAAGACCAGTAGCGCAATAAATAAAACAATATAGAGTGTAAAATTTCCCCAATTAACACGCCTTTGTGTCGTGTTCATCTTCGTCCACTTCCGCTATTTCTCTATCCAATCCATACTCACGCAGCATCTCTAGTGCAACATTACGCATATTTTTTTTGCTATAGTAGGCTGACTGGAGAGCCCTAGCCGTATCAAGCTCCTTAGTAAACCACTTCCTGTATAGCGCTCTGTATTTTTGAGTTTTAGCTTTATAACGTTTTAGTTTCTTTATTATTCTTTTCATTATCACTTACCTCCTCTAATTTACTCAAAAGTTGTTTATAGCCTTCGATATCTTGTTGTTTTTTCACAATTGAAGCCTCCTCATATTCAATTGACTTAAGTAGGTTCTCTCTAATTGATTCGACTTCTTCTTTAACTGACTCAACAGCCAAACTATAATCGGCAACTTCTAATTGATTCTTTTGTAGACGATTATATCAATCTGTCTTTGCCTTGTCTGCGTCTAACAAGTCTTTAACTTTTCTTCGGTGCTGTTTTCATTTGTCTACTTGTTCCACAACAAACGACACCCCAAATGCTACAATAAAACTTAATGCGTATAGTGTAACGCCGAACCACAAGGGGAAATTGGCCAAACCAGCCGCCGCCGCAGCAACTATCGCAACCCCTAACAAAACTAAAAATTCTTTAAATTTCATTATCATTCTCCTCCGCCATATTTTGGCAATAAGTTTTTTGAAAATTGCAAAACCTGATATGTTATTTGCAACTCATCCAGTTTGCTTACAGGTAATAACGCGCCTTCCATGCGAACTCCGTCTTGATTATAAAACGTCACTCTTCGCAACTCATCGATTTTGGCCGCACAACTACTCCACTCAAGAACATAAACTGTATTTGAGTTGTAGTCTATGTAGAATATCAAGTCGGCCATTGTTTTCTTTGCTCACCCAACTCGCGGGCCATCTTGTATTTCCAAAAAAATATTTCCTGTTTTATGCATAAGGTAGTCTGTTTTGACATCAACAAAAATCTCTTTCGAGTCTTTTTTAATTCTGAAATCTACTCCTTTCTTCTGGTAAACCTTGTCGTTGCTTAAATCAAATATTTCGTAGCCTTTGTCCGCTATCACGTTGCAAAATATTCTCTCACCTACTTTGCCTCTGTCCAAATCATTCCAAAAATTTGCTTGCATTCTCTTGCACCTCCGTTTGCGGTAAGATGAGGGTTCAAACTTCCCTAACTCACCCAAAACTCTTCTTTTCTTTCTTTCTACTAATATTGTATCACATTTTTGCCTTTTTGTCAAAACTGCATTTCGATTGTTCGATTGATTAAATTGACATCAATTGGCGAAATTTCGTTCAATTCGCAAAGGCAAATTTCGTTTTATATCTTTCTTCGGTTATTTTTTAAAGTTAATAAGAGGTACTTAACAAGAGATATTTTAACTGTAGAAAATTACTAGAAGTTTTCTACTTAATAAACTAGAACCTAATTTTTTTGGGCGAGGCTAAAGCCGAGCCCTTATATTATTGCATTGTCAAAAAAAGTATCGTTTTTCGAAAAAACCTTTAAAAACCAATAATTTTACAAATTTTTAGAACCTTACTAATTTTTAGCCATTGAAATTCTAAACAATTACTAATTTTTGGCTATTGAAAATTTAATTAAGTGTTGACATCGAAAAATAAGGAAAATCAATAAAAAATCAATCATTTTTAATCGTTTTTAACGATTTTGGGGGGGTTGTGATAAACGAGTCAAAACATTAAAAAGGAGATAGGAAAAAGGGAATGGAATGTATCGTTCAGAGCCTTCGGCTCTGAACTCTTACCGCTTGAAGGCTTAGCCCTCTCTTTTGAAGTTCTTGGTAGTTATATTATCTACGCCACAATTATTAAAGTTACCATCTCTTCAGAATATTTCCGTAGAGTCAACCTCTGGGTCAATAAAATACTTAAATACCGCTTCTGCCCGGTTTATATCATACACCTCAGTCGCAGTTTCAAACTGAATGAAGGAGTTTGATTTATTGGTGCGGTAAGGTGTAAGATTCTTTTTCAACACATTACCATCACTACAAATTCAGCGGCCCACCGGGGTCATTTTGACGTAATGGGTTTCAATGCCCATTCCTCACAATTCTTTTCAGCGTTTTGAATCCGCCGCGATGCGTTTAATTGTGGGGCTGTCACAACTTATACCATGGCGACTAAGCGTTTTTGATAGTTGGTTAGTTTCGCTTAACGAGAAGTAGACCCCTTTAAATTTGAGGACGAGTACCAAATCGTCTTTCAATAGTATGTATTCTGAAGGGTCATAGAAGTGCGGCTCCATTCCGTTTTGTATTTCGAGAAACATTCTTTTAAGGTCTCGAACCTCATTTCGTAAATCTACAAATGTGTTTTTTGCTTGCACTACATACCACCTCGTCTAATTTTGGTGTTGCTGGTAGAACCAACTGCAGTCGATTCTACTGAAAAATTATTAGGATTTAATTGCATTGTTATTTTAAAAGTATTTAGGTCAACATCGTAGTAATAGCTGCGGCCCAAGTACTGGTTGTTTCTACGACTCTTCGCCACAAACAACATTCTTTCTTTGCCGACCTTCTTAATAAACAGGATGTTGTCGGCGCTTCTATATACTGGCATGCCGCCATCAATCATCAGGGCCACCCTGCCGCTATCTGTTGCTAACACGCTTAGGTCTGTTTTTTTGTCGTCAAACGCCTCTCTATTTCCTTGAACAAACGTGAAGATGCCCAACTTGTTTTTTAGCGCGGCGTTAGCGCGCAACAGGGTGCTGTTAATTTCTTCCATTACTACATGGTCGCTACTGTAATGAACCCACATAGACTTCTTCAAATAATCAATCACCAAATATTCAAACCCCTGTTCACTAACTACATTTATAAACGCGGCCAAACTTCCTTGGTCAAACTCGCTTTGATATATAAATGAAATATTGTTTCAGAAAGGCTCATTTTCATCAATATTCATTGTTTTGTCTATGAATGCTTCATAGTCTTCTTCTGTAGATAAATACATTATTTTATGTCCGGCTCTCGCTAAACTGATTGCAAGCCCCATGCTATAAATTGTTTTACCGCTGTGGCTGGGAGCAACTATAGCATTTAATTTACCTTTTAATATTGGTAATGGAAACCCCTCTACATTTACTTGTTGACTAATCGCCAGCCTTACCGCAGCCCTTGCGCGCGCCAAGTCCGCCGCTATTGGTGTAAACACCTTTTTATTTTCGCTCATATCTCTGCACCTCGATTACTTACTTACTTACTGTATCCGTATCTATTGAAAACCGCGTCTAAATTCTCATTAAACGTATCGCTGTCAAGAAACACAAATACAGATTTTTTATTGTCTTTCAGGTCGGCACGCACAAACAGTAGCCGTTCACCTAATTCTACTAGGTCGTCCGCGACCTTCGCTAAAAATATTAATCGTTTTTTGCTTATTTTCTTGCTCATTCACTTTCACCTCTAGAACAGTTTGTTTTTAAAATATTCGGCAACTGTTACATCTTTACCGAAATCCTTAACAATCGGAACCACGTCCACGTCTTCGTTCCACCACTTGTTAAGCTCTTCTTCACCAAAACCATGGCCCTCATAGACGCCTGTGCGGCCGCCTATCTCCAATATAACCTCCTTAACCCCATCGCCACCTGCCTTCAAATTGGTAAAAAGGATGAAACGTTGAGGCCTGTTAAGATACTCCCCGTCCGTAAACTTTCGCCACAAAGGGCACACAGGTTTTAAGTGGTCCTCTCATCCTTTTGGAAAGGTTACACTAATTGGGGAAGAGAGAGGAGAAGGCGGTAAATGAGTGAGTGAGACCGAAGGTCTCACGAACTCTAAACGACCTCGCATAGAGTCCAATTCAAGTAGGTTCGTTTCCACAACATATCCACCTTTACCACCATACCACATTCTTCCAATATCTTTTGTTGCTGTGTCAGGTTTGAAAGAAGAAAATTCTTTTAAAAGATAATTGTATAAATTTAACCACTCGGTTGGGTTCGCAATTTCATCTAACACAAATACTAATCTAAAATTATTGCCTGGTTTTTTACCTTGACTGAAGCTAAAATAAAACACATTTGGGACCAAACCTATTTCTTTTCCAAAATTAATTACTTCTTCTGGAGTATATTCACTTTGGTCAAAGTCTAATGCTAAAAACCTACTACCAACAACATTTCTTTTTTGGAAACGGGGTTCGCCGTGTTCTCCATTGCGTCAACATCTCCCGTCATTAACTATATCCACAAAATCGTTTAATGTAACCAACGCCTCCACATATTGACTATATTGCTGTGTTCGCTTGTCGAAACTCAGCGGCTTTTCGCTAAATTTGAATTTGCTGTATTGAATCTTAAATTTTTCCATAGCTATGCACCTCTATTTATTTTTTGGCCGCTCTATAAGCAATTGCACGAATAGTTGAGTCAGCCATTTTATATTTTTGAGCGACTTCTTTCACGCTCATACCCTCATTTAAATCATTCAAGATTCTTTTCTTGTATTCTTCCTTTGGTTCTCGAATAGGAAAAACAACGTCTTGAAAAGCAAATCTAACTATTTTAACCTTACCATCGTTAATTCGTTTTACATGAGATGGAGAAGAGTTTGTTTCTTTTGCGATTTCTGAAAATGTTTTTTCGCTGTTTGTTAGTAGGTCAATAATCTTTTGATATTTTTCCAATGAGAAGCCCTCGCCCACAACTATCACCTCCTTAGTTTTTCTCTTTTTTACATTTTAATTATATCACGTTTTTGCTTTTTCGTCAAATTTGCATTTTTGATTGACCGAAAATTGCGTTCTCTTTCAATTTGAAGCGATAGTTGTTGTAGTCGTTGCAAAGAAGATAACAACTCTAAAAAGTGGGGTTCGGTTTGTAAGTATGTTACGCGCGGCTACATTCTACCTAGGCCTCGCTTCGCTCGGCCTTCTACCGCCTTTCTTTCCTCTCTCTTCTTTTATATAAAATAAGCGACGGCCCCGGCAGCCATCGCTTGTAAGGTTGGATGAGAATAATATAATTAGAGTTTTTTGAGAATGCGGTTTGCACCAGTATCTTCAATGTATTGTGGACCGAACCTATAGCCAAGCACTCCAAATGGTTGCGCTATAATATTAGCAATTAAAGTAAATAATATTATACTATAGAAACTGGCAATATTTATATTTACTAGCAATACAAATGCGAGCAGCGCCAACATAGGAACTATTTTGCGGACCGAGCGCGCAATCCTTCTTGCAAGTCCATATCCGTGTTCGGCAATTTCCTTTAACGACTGCAGCATTAACACAACCGCAACGGCTGCGCCGAAGCCAAACATAGTCAAAATACTGTGTGTCATTATAAACGCGCCATATTTAATTCCCGCATAAACTAGTACCGACCCCCAGCTGAGAATATGATATATCGCCGTAAACAGAATCCATAGAAATTTGTTTTTCATAACATCGCCTCTAGACTTTGTCTTTTTCGGCTAATTTGCTTAGTAAGCTTGCAGTTGTCTGTTTAATTTCTGATTTAAGCTGTTCGTTTTGTTGAATTTCAGCATCTACTTGAATCAACCCTGCGGCGAAAACATCTTGCACGCTGATTGAATCATTTTGAAGTCCTTCAATTATTTGACGCTTAGCTTCTGGATGTAAGTTGCTAACTTGTACAAGTCCAATAACCATCTTTTCCATTGCTTGTTCTCGCTTACTGTAAGTTTGAATAACCTCAACTAATTTATTAACTGCTAGTGCGCTGGAATTCCCAGCCTCTTTTGCTGTTTTAACTTCGTCACGAATGGCTTTTAAAACTCCTCTTTCACGAATAAATCTAAGTACGAATAATAGTACTGCTCCTAACCCCGAGAAACCGCCAATCCAAGCAAATACTTCCGCAATAGTTTCGCTTAATTCAGCTTGGAACAGTGCTTCTTCTTCTTCTAAGGTTGGTTCATCCTCAACCTCTTCTTCAGTAATTGGGGCTTCAACTGGGTCACCCTCTGCGGCGTAGGTTGGAGTTGCGATTAGTCCGAATGAAACAATCATTAAACCCAATAATATAAAAAATTTCTTCATTATTTCACCTCTATTTAATTTCAGATGCTTTTATTTGTGCATCCAGCAACACTACAATTTGTGAAAGTGTGTTGACTCTGTCTTGTAATTTCTTAAGGTCCTTTTCAAGCTGTTTGATTTTCTTGAAGTCCTCTTCGTGGTCGGAAATAATTTGTAAGAGTTGTCCTACTGTGTATTCTTTCTCTTTGTGAACTACTTTTAATTTTAGAATATCCAATTCTTGGACCTCTTTGCCTGTAATACTATAAGCAAAAATCTTACCATATTGCGGGCTTCTTGCGCTTTCTTTGTATTTCATACAGTCACCTCGTGTGTGATATATTGAGGCGGTTTTGAAAGGACCGCCAACCTTTACAGAAGTATACGGCATGACACTTCTTCATGCGTTCTTACCCCCTTTTTAATCCAAATCAACTAAAATTGATTTGTTTTCTTGAACTTCAACTAATAAAACAGTGTCTCCGACAGAAAATAACTTGTTGCTCTTTATGAAAATTATTTCATTTTTAATCTCAACAGCATAAGTATAACCGTCATCTACACTGTTTCGTTCTTGGATTGTGCCGAGAACGAAATCATATTGTTGCAAAATTTCTTCATCGTTTGTTACTAATACCTTATCTAATTCCTTTATAGCGGCTTCATAGGTTTTAAAAACATATTTACTATCCACTATATAACTGTCAAACAACGTATGTTTGTTGCTTATTTTATATTGCAACACCCCGTTTTGATTTTTAATCTCTTTAACTGTGCCTTCAATCAGCAGATTGGTTGTGTTTTCGTTTTTTAGTTCGGGCACAATGGCATAAACAGTATCCCCTATTTTTATAGGCTCTCCTTTTTTATCATTACACCCCACTAAAAATAGCGTAGCAACACTTAAAAATATAATTAAAAATAATTTCTTCATTTTATATCCCCTCTTCATAGATAATTTCTAGACCATTAATCTATCTCTGTATCGCCAAAACACAAAAACGCATAATGATACTATGATTAGTTTTGAAGTTGTTCCAACAAACTGGCAAACATTGCGTCTATTTCGGCTTTTGTATAGGTTGATGTGCTTGTTAGCGTTGAATACCCATACTCCTCGACAGGAACATTGAGTATGTATTTAGTGCTTTGCGTTTCAAATATTACTGTGATTTGTGGATTTGCTACATAATAATCAATAGAGGAATAATGCAATCTTATTAAGTCGTTAGTTGTTACTAAGACAATATCATCAAATTTTGTTCCATCTATTTTATTATCAACAATAAGCGCGCTAAGCTTATTTCTAATTGCCAACTTCTCGGCTTGCGTTAATGTTGTAAGACTCGCGACTTCTAATTCAATTGTTGGTCTTGGTGTTGGTTTGTTTATTAAATCGTTATAGTCACCACTAAAACCTGTTAGCGTTTCAATAGTTGTTGCCGAATCATCTCCTACAAAGTTAACCGTTAATTTGATAGTTTCATTATCATTTTCACTTTCAAAAAGTATAGATACTGTTTCGCCATCCTCAACAAAAAAACTTGAATAATGGTAATGAATATCGTTATAGCCATCAACAAAATGAAGGATTAAATCATCATATTTGCTTGTGTCTATATCATAACCACCTGCATTTAAAATAGCGGCAACTTGTGCAGAAATGGTTGTTTTTTCTTCTTCCGTTAATGAAGTTAAACTTGCTACTTCAAAAATAATGTCAGTTGGTTTGTTTTTGATATAAGATAACTCTTCACTGTCAGTCTCTGCCCAATCTGCTTGAACTTGTCCTATAAGTTCTCCGGGTTCTCCTTTTAAATCTGCTAGTGCAACTAGGTTAGTCCATAGCGTATCGCCAACGTATCGCCACTGGATATGAGTGTCAGATGTTTGGAGTTCTATTTCTCTGCCATCGGCTCCATCTGTACCGCTAGAATCTTCTTTATTATTAGATAACTTTAATATAGCGTAGTTAGAAGTTCCAGTCATATTAATAGACAAGCCGTCAGTTGTCACGATGTTACCTACAGTTGTATTATTGGATTCTACTATAGTTACCATCTTGCCAATCATATAAGAAGGAAGAGGCAATATTTTTTTAATTGGTTTGTGAGCGTTGACTTGTAAGTAAATATCATCATTAACCCAATACCAGCTAACGTTAGTAAAATCTTCATCATATTTAGGTGAGAGTATACGGTATACAACAGCTTCAACACGGTCTCCTGGATATAGTTTACCACCAGATATTAATTTTTGGTACATTTTAAAACTTGAATAAAAGAAGGCAGCATCACTTAGCTGTTCAACGCGTATTTCTGGACGTGCAGTACCATAATCTGGACAGAACCCAGTATTCATTGTATACGTTGCATTTGCATCATAGAGTTGAAAATAAGAGGTTGGGGGTAAGTTAGGGTTTCTCCATTTATCTGGTGTTAAATATATAGAAGTACTTGGCTCGTGTAAGGTAATGTCATCATATATAGTATTAGGTACATACATATAATGATTTGCTGTATTAAAAGCTATAGATTGCGTCATTCCAAAGTATCCTACATTTATCTCCTTGTTAATGTCGTAAGACTCAAACATAACACAAGCACCATTCTTTTGAAATCTGTGTGTAATAGATACTGAACAATAGTAGTCGTCTATGCTATCATTGTTCATACTTGTGTTTGTATTGTTTCCAACATTATTAATTAAGTATGTTAATACTGTAGGGAAATATATTATGTTGTACTGTTCAACGAAATCAACAAAGTTAGACTCATAGAATCCATCTGTTAAAGGCACTTCTTTAGTACCATTTAATAACAGTTTATGTACAACTTTGTTAGTTGTAGAATAAAGTTGTTGAGCATTACTATTCACAGTTTCGATTGTTATATCTGATATGTTTGTGGCACCAGATTTATGAGTTAAAATTTTACCAGCTGCTAAAGCTTTGCTAGTAAATATCCCAGTGTCCATCATCTGCGCTGTTTTAGGTGCGAACCATAGTGTATCAATATCGTGTATTTTAAATAACACGTATTCTACATCAGGTTGTGTTGTATCTACTCAAATTGAACCTATATCTGCTTCTGTTTTCCCGTGAGCGGTTGCTACAATGCTGTTACCAATAGAATAAGCGTGGTTAGCGCCTATATAGGTACCATTAAAGTTTGCTGGACAGCTATCATCACCACATGATTTTAATAATGTTCCATAACTTGTTTGATTATATGGTGTTGTAGCAGGTATTTTCCCAATAGCACCAAAATTAAATAAGTTGCCATTACTTCCACCAACTATACTAGCTGTATGAACTAAATCATAATCTGCTTCTGCCCATTCTCTTGCTCTAAAAGCTATTTTGTTGCCAGAAATAGATACTACAACACCTTTTCCTGTAGGTGATGATTCTTTTAACTCTTTTATTTCTGTTTTCAATGCAGCAATATCAGTAATATTTTTCTCTACCTTAGCTGGTATTGTTACATTTGATGGGTATTGGTCAACAACCATACCATCTGGATAAACTGCATAAGGGTTTAAATTTTCTCCATCATAATTATATAAGAAAGTAAAATTAGAAAATCTACAGTCAGCAGTTAAAAACCCGCTACGTATATTGTTAAAGATAAAGTATAGAATAATGTCACCGAAGTTAGTAAACGTGGACACCCATTCTATTCCTGAAATATCGTGTTGAATATAGGTCCAACCGTCTTGTTTGGCAAGGCATTTAGTTGATGTTGTAGGAACTGCTGTCATCATAGCACTATTACCAAGAACCAATGTTGCTAGTCTAGTGTCCTCATTGCCTACCTCCGAATATACTGTTTTCCAAGGGAAATCAAGCTTTGCGTAATTGCCTCCTGAAGAATTATATATCCAGACTTGAAAATTAGATGAAGGTATTGCAGCAAGAAAATCGTCTTTTATCCACATGCCAAAAGTTAATCTATTTATTGTGCTATCTAATTGTTTAAGCGGGGGGTTTAATGTACTTCCCCATTTTGTATAGTGTAGAAAAAAAGACGACGCACTAGGAGGTACACTAGCATAAAGCCTGTGTTGGTATTCTAAAACTTCTGACATAGGACTAGTATTCAATTCTTGTTCAACGGTTGGAACATTTAAATCACCATTTTTAGTTGCAAATAAACAAGGTGTTAATGTTCCATTGCCCTTTTGCTCATTAATTGGTAAAGAAGCATCACCATAAAAGGGATGAAGTAATTGTTGAACGGCGCCTTCTGTTGCGATTAATTCCGATTCTGGGTCCATCTCAAAGAAGTCTTTTGGTTTCATTTTAACAATAAGACCAGGATGAAATACTGTGCTCTCAGGATGTTGTGATATTGCCCCTTGAGGAAATCTTACAAAACCAGAAGGTATTGTGTAGTCATAAACAATAGTATTATTAGCAATAGTTATTTGTTTTGTGGCTAAAGCAGTTTTAGCAGGGTTAAATCTGAAATAGAATTTAGCCACTTTACTACTAGAATTAAAAGCCCAACTCTCTTTTGACATTGTTAATTCATATAATAAATAACTCCAACCATTACTCTCCTCTATTTTTTTAACAGTGCCTGTTAGTGTTGGATTAATTGTTTTAGGGGAAATAGTCAAATCAAGACTAGTATTTAAAGTTGAATTAACAGCGTCATAAATTCGCATTTTAATAAATGCAGAATAATTTGCGTGATTATATATCCAGAAATCAATATTATTCATGGGTGTTAACCCTATATTATTCACGTCTGTATTTTTAATCCAAAAACCCCAAGATATTTTACTAGGGGCAACCGAATTGTTAAAGTCAAAAAAATCAACAGCATAAAACATATTAGCGGATTCGTCCCCATCAGGTGCACTTATTTTAATGGCAAACGGACATATATCTTTTACAGGGCTGGAGGGGTCTTCTACTGCCTCTATTTTGGGGCTGGTAGCATTCCCCTCTCTAATTGGAAAAGGGTTTCCCGAAGTTTCAGTACCATTGCCTAAAACTAAATTTTCTGGCAATACTGGATAAGCATCTTGTTCAACCCATCCGCCAATCAATTTTTGAACTGCGAGAGCACTAGGTATTTCTTCATCTGTGCTTTCTTCGTTAATTACTTGAACAGGAGTCGGTTTAATCTCTTGTCCTTTGTATTTTAGTTTACCTTGGTCATCTGATAGATTTACTAATACTTCACGGTTTGGTATCTCTATTTCAATTTCATGTATATCTTGTTTAATTTCATTAATCTCCGCATTAATCTCATCAACCGCAGTTGGTGGAATTTCAGTTTGTTCTGGATAAATACTTCTAACAACTGGAATTTTTATATACGGACTTAATTTTCCTCCTTCTCTAAAACAAACCATAGAGAAAGCGGAATCTTGTCTTGCGAGACCCACGGTCATTATAGGGAAGATTGTTGCTTTGTATGCGTAACGGCCTGTTTCATCTAATTCTGCCGCACGATACAATGCGCGCTCTTCAAATTTTCTATTAGTTGGGTTAACCCAAGTAAAATAAAGTGAAGAGGCTAAATAATCCAATAATACAACTAACGTCCCAGTTGAATATTCAGTTAGTGGACCTGGACTATTTTCAGGTTTAAGGTAAGGCGTACCTATCCTAAAGTCATCCTTTAAATAAATTTTTAAAATCATTTTGTTTATCACCTCTATTTAGAGTTAGAAGGAATTCTATCCTTCCTTATAATAATATTATATCGCGATTTTTTGAAAAAGTCAAATTTGTTAATCGTTATTTGGAACAAAAGGAGAAGACGGTAAGTGGATGAAGGGCCTTGTGACGACTAGGGCTCGGGCTTCGCCCTCGCTCATTTACCGTCTCTCTCTTGCTTCCTTTTTTAATGTTAGTAGGTGTCGCTAAAGTTAATTACATATTGAGTATTTCTTGCGCCTGGAGCGACTGTTTCATCGCACCAGTAAAGAATTTCGTTTGTTGTTCCGTCTATAATGGCCCAACTTTGAGCGGTAGTCTCGCTAGAGTTTACACGAGTAGGGATAGTGTAATATCCACCATTCGCACTATTGTAAATGTGAGTTACAGCAGTGCTATTCATTATATGTCCCGTTGCATCTGTGGTATTAAGTGGTTTAAAATCAAGAAAAGCTATGCGAGCTGTTGTATTTATGCCAACGCCGCCAATTAGTCCATTATGGTTTGCCCAGCCACTGTTAATATGAAACTTGCCAGTTGTATCTACGTGATGGAGCTGAACACTAAATGAAAGTTGTTCGCGAGCGTCTTTATTAATTTCAGTTATATCATCTAGGCTCCAAATGGGAATATTAGTGTTTGTATATGTTGGGAGACTATATGAAGAACTTAAGTTAAATGCAAAATACCCGGTTGTAAATTCTAAAGAATAAAGATATCGTGCCATACCATTTTTATCTGAATAAATGACTGGTTTATCTTTACGTTTATCACTATCTAAAGTATCACTAATACTACCAGCAGTCGCATTACCTGGCATAGTAAATTCAAAAATCATTGAATTATTAAATGCAAAGCTTGTAACCGTATGAGTTGTCTGTTCTTCAAGTGATACACTCGCGAGTTGAATGTTGGAAGTTATGGCATCATTATAATATGCCGGGTCTAAATGACTTGTATTTGCAGCGGGCGCAGTTGCAAACTTAATAAACTCATTAAACGTGATTTGACGTTTTACAATACTTTCATTAGGAATACTGAATTGACGCCACTTCTCAAGAACCGCCACATATTTCTGAAGTTTCTGGTAATATTTATCAACATTATAGGTTGATTGGATGCCATATTGATTAAATGTATAGTCGGCTGATGTAATAACGTAATCACCAAATCGCTTGCCAATTGTTGGCAAATCAGCCGCATCTTTGTGAAGGAATGTATAATCTAATCCAGAACCACTACCACGTTTAATTACTTTATCGTGAAGGTCTGCGAGAACATCACGGTCGATTACGTTAGCTGTTTGATTATAAGTTTGATATGACTGGACTTCATCTGCGGAGTCATAGCGTTCGCGATAAGTAAAAATGTTTGTGGAAATATATGGAGTATAAGTAATACGGAATTGTAGTTTGAACGGGTCTGTTACTCCAGTAGCAATATCATCCTCTCTGAACCACAACCAGTAATGATAATAAGAAGATGGGATATATGCGGCTATTGCCGCTTCAATTAGTTCTACATATTCAGGTTTAATCCATTTGGCAACTGTTGTTTCATAATAAGCACCAACTCCTTCATACTCTTCACAAATTACTCTCCAAGCCTGTTTACTTGGATTCCAAGACCATTTAGTAGGAGCGCGATATGTTAAACCGACAATATTTGGTTTACCTTGTGTGTAATAAAATGCCCCACCTTTTTTGCCATAAGCTGATAGATTCTCAAGTGTGTTATAAACACCCTCCTCATAAATTATATCATCAAAGAAATCTTCTTTATACGCGTCTTGAGGAACAACGCTTTCTGGAATTATGAACAATCCATGTTCACATTGAATTCTAATCCAACGTCTTATTTCAAATTTCTCAATTTTATAAATTGGACGAGTTGTGGTTATCATAAGATTGTCACCACTAATTTCGAATCCATCTGGACTTCTTGGTGTCAACCAACCATTGGCGGGCTCAGTAATAGTCTCTGGTCCCGCAATAAAGTTTTCAACGTTACTATATAATGCGGTTTTATATGTTTGCGGGTCATATGCTTCAGTTTGAGCTGCGAACGGAACCATTTTGGTAGTTTCACTTGTATCTAAAAGTCCAACATGTCCAAGAACAGCAAAACTTACCATTGTAGGAACAATCTTTGCCATACTAAACACCATACGGAGCGCTTCAAGAGCAGTCATACGAGTAAATGTCCATTCTGGACTTGGTATAGCATCTAGAATAGTTTCCGTAGCTCCTGCTAGCTCATAGGTATTCCCAGTAAGACGATGTACTTCATCCATAATTTTGTCTACTACATCGAGTAGGGTTGGTTCATAAACTCCTTTGATGCGTGTAATTGCTAAATCTGGAAGAACAATATTATCAAGAAATTGTGTAAATTCGATAAGTGAAAGTTTGTGATTGTAGTATGAAGTTACTCCAACCTTCTCAACGATGTCGTTAAGTAGAAGAAAGTAATATCTTTTTATGAGTATTTCATCTGCATAAACGAGGAGCTCAACTTTGCGGTTAGGCTTAAATGGAGACGCGTTGGTTGTGTGTTTGAGAGAAACTGTTGCAAGATTTAAACTTTCGTCAAGGTTCTTCTCGGTGACTGAAACTGGATAACTTATGTAATCAGAGTATTCAACTCCAGCAATAAATATTTTAAATGTTTGTCTTGTCATTATAGGCTACCTCTATTTCTACCGTAACTTATGTCTCCTGCTACGACTTGTATATTTGAAATCTGTTGACGCTCAAGTTTACGGTCATAATTATATTTAGCAACCTGAGAAATTGCACTAATTCCTTCATTGATAACTAAACCTGCGGCTACAAAACCCGCCAAAGGACCACTACCAGCAATCAGAGCACCATAACTAATAAGTTTCATTTGATTATCTAATTGAGCGTTTACATAAGCATCTCCGCTTGTATGTTGACGATGGTCAATTAAAGCTGCAGCTGTCTGACGAGTTACCATAGCTCCAAGAGCTTGATAACGAGCTTTATTTTCAGTAAAATGAACATCTAATTTACTTCCTTTGAAAGAACTAAAATTAATATCACTAACGGTAAAATAGTTCTTTTCCTGGTCAAAAATATAAACCCCAGCGCTATATTGTGATTTAAAAAATCCTTGGGATGTCCTTTTTAACATATCTGGGTCTCCAGATGCATAAACACCACTATTTGACCCAAAATACTCATTTATACCTCGCTGTGCTATTGTTTCGGCTTTATTAGCTAAATTAAATTGTCTTTTACTAAAATCTCCAATTGGGAAATAACCGTAACCGGCTTCACCTTGTCCTCTACCTGTTCCTTGTCCACCAGCTCCGTTGATATTAATATCAATTACAAAACGTTGTGTTGACATAATATCACCTCTAAGCCAATACTAAGGCAAATGTGAGTGAAAGCACACCACCTTCCATTACAGTAATTTCGCCGCCATCAACTACTACAGTATACGTATCTGTGTCGACGGATTCGATTCTTTCTGTTGTAATAAAATAACGATAAAATTCAGGCATAATGCTTGGATATTCTATACAGCAGACTGTACCTTCATCATATAAATTAGCACTTCCAAATAATTCTTCAGGCGTTCCTTCCACTCCTAATAGTGTAATGCCCGTAGGGTCTGTTAAAGATATTTCTTCCCAAACTGAATCACTAAGTGTTGTTATATTAGGATAACTAATTTCAAGTGTAAACTCTTCGTTTAGGCCGCTACCAAAATTCTTAATATTGCGAAGAATCTTTTTAGCCGCGTCGCTGCCGTCATAGAGCATGCTAGCAGAAAAAGAAAGTATCTGGTTTTTATGAATTACCTTAACTTCGACCTCACCATTACGTTGAGCCGCGTCAGGTGTGCGTTGACGCTTGATTACAAGGTTTTGTAGTATAACACTATCGCCATCAATTGTTGTGGTAATTTGATTAGCAAGTTGGCCACTATACATGTAATTCAAAAAGAGTCTCATAAAACCTTGAAATCTCGTTTCACCTTTTAATTGAAACGGTTCACCAAAGAATGGGAATTCAAGTATCTTAGTAATATAAATTCCTAATTCATCTTTATCGATAAGCCCTTGATTCATATAAGAATAAGTTTCAAATATTTTTCTTAAGTTTTCGCGGTCTTTTTCATAACCTATAACTTCAATACTAAATACTGTTGAGAAGAATTTTGGGCCGCGCATCGTGCTGTAGTTACCATTAATAAATTTTAATAGAACAGGGGTTGTTAGAAAACCTTCTCCTTCTCCAGGCAAACTATCTGAAATACATGTCTCAAATTCACCACTATCAAAGAAGACTTTAAATGTGATTGTGTTCTCAGGTTCCTCTATTACCTGTTCTGCAATGTTGTTTAAGTCTAATTCTAAAATGCGAGCTAATTCTTCATAATTAATTTGTTTTTCTAATGCTTCTTGTATGTCTGATGTTGTATAAGACATATAATCACCTCTTATTTTCTGGCGTCAGGTGTATCGTATCTTTTTCCTCTGCCACCTAATACCGTGTTTAATCTATAAGCCAATTGCATAGCCACCCTGTTCCAGTAAGGTTTGATTTCCTCTACTTCCGCCGCGTAAGGCGCTTGAGTTTCGTCAATATAAACTCTAAAACTGTTTGGACTTGTTCGTTCGTATTTAATTGAAGCGCGCAAATTACCTGTTTTTTTAGGCACATTTGCTTGCTCACCCAAACTTTTAACAATAATTTGTAACTCTTTTTCAATTAAACTAATAATGTTTTTCATTAAACGAGCCCTATAATGTATTCCGCATTAATTTTTCTACGAACCGTCATTCCAACAGCCTTATCAGGGATTCTCACCATTACATGACTGATAGAGTATTTAATTCCTTCTATAATTATTTTTGAACCTTCTTTATAATCTATTTTTTTAGGAGTAACTATTGACATAGCAACACCAGAGTCCATTAAGCCGCCGTTTACTGTAAAGAACTGCGTTGTATCTTCTAACATTTTGTATCTAAATGGAATTCTTTCGTTTGGGTTTGTTTTATCGGGTAGAAATATGCCAACTAATGGATAATCGCCGTCATAAGTGTACATCTCATCACCCCTAATAGACCAGTGTTTCGTCTTTAATAAATTGATAGTCGCCTCTATGTAATAGACCAGCGCTTCTCAAGATTGCTTCTTCTTCTACACTTGGTACTAAGTCTTTAACATCAATTCGTGTTCCTTGTTGAATTAAAGCCCCCGTTTTAGTACTCATATCCCCACTATCAATTATATATGCTATTCTTTCTAACATAGCGTCTCTAATTACTTCTCTGAGTTCGGGATTACAAGCCAATAAATATTCTTTGTCTTTTTTAGAGCGACCATATCTGTAAATATTTGAGTATACTAGTTTTGATACCCTGTCTAAAAACAAAGCTGGAACATTCGCAGGAACTGGAGAAAAGTCTGTGTTTAAAACTAAACTTAAATCAATACCCATTTGTCTTACATATTCTTCGGTAAGAATATATCTGTGCTTATCATAGTCATAAATCATAGAATCATCGTCGAATGGTTGCACAAAATTCATTGTTTTCACCTCTTAATTTATTTGTGGGCTCGGGCTTCGCCCTCGCCCACTTACCGCCTCTCCTCGCCACCCTTCTGTTTGGAGGCCTAACGCGGTGAAATTAGTCCCGAAGGGATGAGCGAGTGTTGATTAACAGCGACTTGCCCCCGTTTTATATGAGGGATAATCGCCCTTTTTAACCCTAACACTTATAAAAGCAGGGCGAGATGATTAAATTCACCTCACCCCTAAGTTCTAAAGCTATTAAGTTGGATTACGCTTCTCTCATTAAGATTAAGCCAGGGTCGCCAATCTTGAAACCGTATCCGATTTCACCAGCTACAATGACACCACCAGGGTATCCTGCGGCCGTAGCGTCTGCAATTACTAATGACTTAACATTAATTGGAGCAGCTAATGCTTCAGCGTTTAACATGATGATATCTTCAGTCATGTCTTGAGAAACAACAACCGGCATACCTGCTACCTTACCGACGATTCCTTCATAAACCGTAGCATCTCCTGCTTGTTCTTTGCGGATAAATTCGTCAGACTGTAGTAATAGTGCGTTAATTGCTTCTGAAACGATGATGGCTGTTGGTTTCATACCTTTAGTTTTGTTTGCTACATTAAATGCTTTTTTCATATTTACGATTTCTGCATAAACAGTAGTTGCAGCTAAAGTTGCATTGTTTGAAACTGAAGTAGTTACAATTGTGCCGTCAGCATTTTTGTAAAAATTAGTTGCATTTGCTTCTAAGAAAGCAATTGCTTTTTCATTCCATGTATTTGCTGCTGCTAATGATTCTTGAATAACTTTGTCAGCAATAACGCTTGCTTCAACAGTTGCAAAGTTAACATAAGGAATAACCGCGCCGATTTGAATTGCGTTTGTTAGGCTAACGTCCACCCTTGTTACACCTGAGCTGGTGTAAGAAATTTGTGAGCCTAATGTGTTTGTGCCGCTGGTTACTGAACTTGCACCCCTTGTGTAGAAGTACGCAACTTCACCGCCCGCAGAAACTTGAAGATTAGGGTTAGATGTAACCCCAGGAATTAACACTTGTTTTGCTTCTAGTGTTTGAAGAATGTAGTTTAACGATTTGCTATCACCGTTAAACCCGTTACTGAATGCCATATTATTCACCTCATATTATTGGATTTTTAGTTTAATCCTAACTTGATTTGGATTTTTTAGTTTAATCCTAACTTGATTTGGATTTTTTAGTTTAATCCTAACTTGTTTAAATTATCCTTTAATCCAAGGATATTTTTTAGAAAGTTGTTCTGTTAATGTTTTAGTTCCATCTTCGTCGTGTCGGCCTCCTTCACCGCCAACTTGTCCTTGGAACGCTTTACCAGTTACAAAAGGCATCTTTTGTATTACCGCTTCTAAAGCTTTGTCGAACGTAGTTTCATCATTCATTTTTGCCTTAGCTAATGTAATAACTTCTTCTTTGTATTCATCTTTAACGCCTGCTTTTGATAAATGGTAATCTTGTTCTAGTGTTTGGTACTTAGACTTAGTTTCATTGAGTTCTGTTTCGAGAGTGGCCGACTTGCTTAAATTAGTCTTTGCTTCATCGATTGACTTAACACCCAACTCGTCTAAAACCTCCTTTTTAGCTTTACTTCTCTGAGAACGAATTTCTCTGTTGTAATCGTCTTCAGATTCAAAGGTTTTAAAAGGTTCTTTTGCCCCTTCTTCACCGGTGCCGCCTTCGCCGCCGTCTCCGCCAGCGCCGCCTCCGCCATCATTAGGGCTGTAAAAAATTCTTAAAAAATCATTCATAATTTCACCTCATTATTTTTATGTATAGTTTAAGCTTTAACATAGTTCGGCTATTTTGAAAACCAAGGACTTACGATACCTTAGGTTTATTTTTCTCAATAGGGGGCTAAATCAGCCCAACCATCATTGCCGCCTGTAGTTCGGTTATGAACCACCATTTCACGGCTTCGTTCTCAGTACTTAGAACGAAGGTGTCTGCGCTGGTACGCGTTATTAAGAGGCGTCGCAGTTTTATCTATAGTTTAAGGTGTGGCTAGTGGGTGGGTGGTGCTCCACCATCTCAGGTACTTCCCAATCTAGCCTTACACCAATGGTGCAGGTTTTCGGTCTCTGCACCGACCTTATAGGCTTGCCCATCACCTTATGGAAGGGTTTACGATGTCTTAGGTTTATTTTTCTCAACAAACGCTAATTCAACTTCATTTAAAGGAATTTGGTTTTGTG